>Ga0105047_10012746_pt1 | contig 13499 bp, 12 predicted proteins | sample MAT04_FD_78384 | JGI IMG/M metagenome (GOLD analysis project Ga0105047, IMG submission 78384) | Freshwater microbial communities from Lake Fryxell liftoff mats and glacier meltwater in Antarctica - MAT-04 (megahit assembly) | ecosystem: Environmental > Aquatic > Freshwater > Ice > Liftoff...
AGCCTGAAGTCCGCAACCAATGAGCTGAAACGCAAACTGCTGCAACTGCTGATCAAGCAAATCGAGATCCATCGCCTCGAAGTTCGAATAGCGTACAAAGTCCCCGCCACCCCCACCCTCGCCACCACCGCCGCAAAAAACTTGTTACAACATTGCTCACCGAGTCATGGCGGAGCGTGAAGGCTACTTTGACGAGCGGTGCGGCGTCAGCCCACCGGTACGACTGCGACTTGTCCTGGGTGACGGCTTTCGAACTCAATGGCGATCATCGCAGCAACGTACCGGTGGTGGCGCTCCGCTATTGACCCCTCCCTTTTGACCCGCGGAGTCGGACGAGATACAAAACGCCTGCTCGGCAAAAACACAGTTACGAATGGGCCATTCCGTGACTAGAATGCAATCTCCACAGCTTGCTCCCTGAATCCATGTTCTTTGAGTTCGGCGTGAGTATTCAATGAATTACTGTTGCGAGAGCACCTGGAGATAAAAATGCCGTTGATGATTTCTGACGAACAGCTTCAACAAGTGGGCCTGACCGAAGACGACGCTCGACTGGAATTGGCTTGCCGTTTCTTCGACGCAAATCGACTGACTCTGCACCAGGCGGCCAATTGGGCCGGATTGGACCGTCTGGGAACGGAAGCCGCACTTGTTCAACGCGGGCTCCCCATATATCGGTACACGGAAGAAGATCTGCAGGGAGACCTTGATACGATCAAGCACTTCGGCAGCTGACAAGTGAACTGAATTTCTTCCTTGCTGAGGAGATGGTGAAACGGATTCTGCAACAGGCGGGTGAGTTGCCGTAGGTGACGAACGGTCCTCGAACTGACAGTTGGACACGCCAGGCCTGTGCGAATAAACTGAGACGCACAGTCAGCGTACTTGAAAATCAGGGAGTCACGTTGACCGACGATGAAAACCAGTTTGATTCAGGAGCAATCAGCAATGTCGACCGGTCACCTGCCGTCCGCGCTCAGAAGTTTTCGACTTCAGGGTGACGTTCCGGACAATTGGAACGCGGCCGATTTGCAGCAGCATTTGGGCGGGATTCCGCTTCAGCGAATTTGCCTGATTCCGCCGCCTGGATGTGCGAGCGAAGACGATGTCATTCGACTGCACGACGTCGAACATCGACTTTGCGAATTGCTGGATGGCATTCTGGTGGAGAAGACGATGGGTTGGTACGAATCGATTCTCGCGGGTCTGATTATCACCCGAATCAACGTTTATCTGGAGTCACATAATCTTGGCAAAGTGCTTGGACCTGACGGCACACTGCGTTTCCTGCCGGGCTTGGTGAAGATCCCCGATGTGTCGTTCGTCAGTTGGCAGCGTTGGCCGCAACAGTCACCTCCGCGTCGTCCGATCCCGGCGATTATTCCGGACCTGATCATCGAAGTTCTTTCTGACGGAAACACAGACGACGAGATGGAGGCCAAACTGCGGGTCTATCAACAAGCCGGAGTGCGGATGATCTGGTACATCAATCCCAAATCCTGCGACGCTGTCTGTCATCGCACTGCGGGCGAATCTACGTACATTGCCCGCGATGGCGTCCTTTACGGTGAGGATGTCCTCCCCGATTTTCAATTGTCAGTATCCGAACTCTTCGCTCGTGCCGACCAACAGCGACCTGCCGAAGAATGAGACTCAGGTCGATCAGGTCTCTATATTCGGTCACGCCGGAACAATGAGACCAGAACCATTTTCTGCCCTTCCAGGTTTGTGCGGAGTTCTGAAGTGATACCGTTGGGGATCAAGGCGTTTGTGGATTTTGCGTTTAAGAAAATCTTTGGAAGTCCGGAAAACTCGGCTGCCCTGATCGGGCTGTTGAATGCGATTCTGGAACTGGATAATCCGATTACGGATGTGACTATTATGAATCCGTACAGTTTGCAGGAGTTTCAGACGGCCAAGCTGGTGGGACTGGATGTCAAAGCACGAGATTCAGCGGGACGTCTTTTTAACATCGAAATGCAGATTTCAATTCATCCAGGCCTGCTGCCGCGGATGGTGTACTATGCGAGTGAAACGTACACCGATCAGTTGTCAGCAGGTGAAGATTACACAAAATTGAATACGACGATTTCGATCTGTCTGTTGACGGGCAATCTTTTCCCGGATTCGGATCAGGTCCATCATCGATTTCAGATGATGGATGAAAAAAGTAGTCGAAAATTGGATAGAGCGATCGAAGTTCATACGGTAGAATTGCAAAAGTCCAGAATCGATGAAACCACCATTTCCGGGGCTAACCGACTAGCGCAGTGGAGCTGGCTGATTTTGCATGCTCATGAATATACGGCTGCAGACCTGCGGCGCATGTTTCCTGATCTGGAATTTCAGCCGGTAATCGGTTGCCTCGAAACAATTTCTTCAAAGACAGAGGACAAAGCAATGCACGATCAACGCGAAAAAGCTCAGCGAGACTACGATTGGATGCTTTCGACTGCTCGAAAACAGGGAATTGAACAGGGAATTGAACAAGGGATTGAACAGGGAGTGGAGCGGGGACGTGAAGAAGGCACAATCCTTGGTGCAATTCAGGTGCTCCAGCAGATCCTGGGTGATGTCGTTTCTGGCACCCAAGAGTTATCCTGTCATTCAGACATCGAACTAAAAACGAAGCTGGCCGAATTGCAGGAACGAGTTCGGTCGCGCCTGAGTTGAACAGGTCGGCAATCAAGTCGATCGGGCTGCAATGTAACGCCGACAGTTCGTTGAAGGCTGTGACTCGGCATGCCGCCCTGGTGCATGAGGCTGAAGCGGAAGGTGTCAGTCTGAATCAGTTGCTGTCGGCAAAAATCTCCGCACAACTGCAAGATGTCGCCGCAGTATGAAGCTGATGATGCAATCCAGCGGGCTCATTGGTGCAACATCTTTTTTTTGCGGCTCTTTGTGAGCGCATTGCCGTGTGGCACTCTGCCGTATTTGCTGCTTGCAAAGTAAAAAAGGGCCTGGTTCCAATTCGCCTGATTCAAGACTTGCCCCCTTTCTCGAGACCTCGACAGAGACGGCCGCACGATCAACTTCAGTTACAACCATCTAGATCGAATGATTCACGAAAACTGGATCAATGCCGGACTCACCATCAACATGCAGGTGCATATGCAGGTGCATGGAACCAATGTTGCCGTGAAAGAAAGAGACCTGGCACTTTTTGTCTTTCGCTTTTTGTCTTTCGCCTTCGACCGCAAATTGGTACGAACGGCTGCAGCCAATTCGACCGAATACTCCGGCCACCGCCTCACTGGACGTGACACGGTTCCACTTCGGGAGTATCATCTCGACCGTGTCGCTTCTCCGGTCGCATTGATTCCGCACTAAGCAAACCTCACTCGCGACCCCACGAGGCCGAACTCGCAGCATCTGATTGATCCGTATACAGCCTCTCATGTGCTGCACGGCGTCATTTTTTGTGGCCTGTTTTTCTGGCTGCCGAGATCTGTTTCGCTTAACGTTCGATTTCTGACGGCCATCGTCCTGGAAGTCGGGTGTGAGATTCTTGAGAACTCACCGATCATCATCGAACGCTATCGAGCTGCCACGATCGCCACGGGATACTCAGGCGACTCGGTCATCAATTCTGTGGCCGACATTCTCGCCTGCGCGATCGGATATGCAATTGCGTTTCGGCTGCGCGCTGCGAAGTCACTGATCTTCTTTTTCGCAACCGAACTGATTGTTCTGGTTTGCGTCCGTGACTGTTTGATCCTGAACGTCGTGATGCTGATCTACCCGATGGAGGCGATTAAGGCGTGGCAGCTTGCAAGTCTGTGATTACTCGAAACATCATCTACTTCGCGCGGTCATGAGAAAGACAATTGGCGAGCGGCATGCGTCAGCTTGCCGGTACAAGAACGAGGTACCGGAGGGCTTACGCCCAATGGCACTCGATTTCACATTGTAGACCTCACTCTCCGAATGAGGCAGGCCGCAAAATGCGGCCTTTGGCATTCGTCACTCAGAGAGTGACGGCTACTTTAATCGCAAATCGAGTACCGGAGGGCTTACGCCGCTCCGCTAGGGTGCTCCGCACTATTGGTTCCTGACCCTTTTTTTAAAGCCAGCTGTCGTGTCGGTCGATTCGGTGGCCGGCGCAGAAGTTGCCGACTCCGGGACGGCAGATGGATTCGTTGCGGCCGGTGGCGTCACGTCTACAGTCTTTGAACATCCGCATGAAATGCAGGAAAGGAACAGAAGGCACATCAATGATTGTCGCACAGTGAACTCCGTCGTCTGGTTTTCGATGTGTCGCGGTCATGAGCCTACCATACTGCGGCTAAGCATCGTGGGCCGAAAGTTTAACGCTTTGCGGCTAAAATCGAAGTGCTGTATTCGGCAGCAAGGGCTCTCCCAAAAAATGGGGCTGGGGAAAGTTCCCTCGCAGACGCGGTTTGACTAAACTCCCCAAACTCAAGGAACCACTTACTGGAGTGGGTCGGCAATTTGAAGGACCGAACTTCCCTGCAAACAGCAGAATCACACTCGAACGAAAAGGCAACTTTGTCATGGCCAAGTCAGCGAAAAAATTACCAGCAACCAAAGCAGCCAGCGAAGATCAGGTGATGCTCGACAATGCGTTGGCACAGATCGAGAAGACGTTTGGCAAGGGATCGATCATGAAACTCGATCCCAACGAAAACTCCGGTGGTTTCCCCGGTATTTCGGGAGGTGCTCTGTCGCTGGACCTGGCCCTGGGTGGTCGCGGGTTTCCTCGAGGTCGAATCATTGAACTCTTCGGCCCGGAATCCAGTGGCAAGACCACACTCGCGCTGCATGCCATTGCATCGGCTCAGAGGGAAGGCGGCATCGCTGCGTTCGTGGACGCCGAACATGCGCTGGACCCTCAATGGGCGCGGAAGCTGGGTGTGAACCTCGACGAACTGCTTGTGAGCCAGCCGTCCTACGGCGAAGAAGCTCTGCAGATCACGGAAATGCTGATCAAGTCGAATTCAGTTGATATCATCGTCATTGACTCCGTTGCCGCTCTGGTTCCGAAAGCAGAACTCGACGGTGAAATCGGCGACACGCATGTCGGTCTGCAGGCACGGATGATGAGTCAGGCGATGCGAAAGTTGACGGGCGTGATTTCGAAAGCAAAGGCCACCGTGATCTTCATCAATCAGATCCGTGAAAAGATCGGCGTGATGTTTGGCAGCCCGGAAACAACGCCCGGCGGTCGCGCTCTGAAGTTTTACAGTTCCTGCCGAGTCGATGTACGGCGCATCAGTTCACTCAAGGAAGGCGAAACGCAGATTGGGATCCGGATACGTGCCAAGATTGTGAAGAACAAAGTCGCACCGCCGTTCCGAATCGCGGAATTCGACATGTACAACACCTGCGGCATCAGTTACGAAGCCGACCTTGTGGATCTGGCTGTCGAAAACAAGATCATCGATCGCAGCGGAAGCTGGTTCAGCTACGGCACCACCAAACTCGGACAGGGCCGCGACAGGGCGCGAGTGTACCTCGAGGAAAACCCGGCAATCGTCGCAGAAATCCGGGCAAAGATTCTGGATCTGAAGCACATCACGTCGGGTGTCGTCGAACCTGTGGAAGAAGCAGTTGCCGCGCCGGAAGAGGAGTAGTCGGTGGTTCCTGGTTGGTGTTTTCACACAATCGAGCGATTATCCTGACGGATCCATTGCTCCGAAAGGTGTATATCCCTGCATCTGGACTCCGCTGGTGGATAACCGATAACGAATGCCGCGCCAGTCCACTTCTTTAATTCCCAGCACACGCAGGACGCCAAACCCGATGACATAATACTGGCCGACCGTGGCGGAATATACTTTACGCGGCCATGATTGAGAAAATTGGCGAGCGGCATGCGTCAGCTTGCCGGTACAAGAACGAGATACCGGAGGGCTCACGCCACTCCGCTCGCCGGACTCATTCCTGGCCGCGCGAAGTATTGACACGGCTTCGGACGTAGCGAGAGCGTCACGTCCGGCGCATGGCGACAACAGGATCCAGACGCATAGCGCGCCAGGCTGGAAGCAGACTGGCGGTGACGCATAGCGTGACTGAGATCACCAGGATCAGAATCGAGGGCAGCAGGCTAAACTGAAATAGATTGTCGGCAAGTTCGGTCTGCATGCGGGATTCAACGTACAACTTTAACAACGACTGCCCAGCAAATCCGATCAACAGACTGAGCAGAATCGCGATTGCCGCACCGATTGCTCCCAGAATCGCTCCTTCGGCAATCATCAGCTTGAGGAGGTGTGAATCACGCGCACCGATTGATTTCATGATGCCGAACTCCGGCGTTCGTTCGACGACAGAGATAATCAGGGTATTGGAAATCCCCACGGCAGCGGTCAAAAGGATCGCCAGCGCGATCCCGTACACAATCCAGGTACTGTGGTCGATCTGGTAATCGATATTGTCGAGAATGGCCAGCGAGGACTGCGGATTGAAGTGTTGCGATTCCAGTGCTTCGGTCACGTCTCGTAGATGGGCTGAACTGTCAACGGTGACAGTGGCATTGTAAAAAGAATCGACGTCCGGGTTGCTCAGACGTTTTCAGACGATATTCGGCCATCTGAGTGCGACTGAGCTGATCCAGCCGCTGACCGTTTACCGCCAGCGTTCCGACGGTCGGTCGGTCAAGTCCGGCCAGCAGGTTCAACAGAGTGGACTTGCCCGATCCGCTGCGACCGATGATGGCAATCCGCTGGCCACGCTCCACAGCGAGTGTGAGCCCCACGACCGCGTTGATGCAACTTTGCCCATGGTGGTAGCTGCGCGTAAGATGTGCGTAAGATGTGATGCCTGAATCATTGCAATACAAAAACAGCAGCCAGTAGGAATTCGCGAAACACAATGATCGTGGTGAATCGCGATTCGAATTGCAAGCGGCTGAAGTTTGAGGTAGCTGCGATGTGTTGCGAGAGTAGCTGTATCCTGCGGCGAATGGTCGGAAACTGCGACGCTGTTGTCAACGCACATATGGTTCGTGCTTAATGCAGAATGCTCTATTTCTTCTCAATCCGATACAGATGCGTATCGGTGCGGAGGAGAATTGTGTTATCCACCATCGCCGGAGTTGCCAGGGTGCGGCCTTCCAGTTTGTTGACGGCGAGCGATTCAAATTTCCTGCCGGGGGCGATGACGGTCGTCGTGCCTTCTTCATCCAGCAGATAGATGCGTCCGTCGGCGAATGTTGGTGATGCTGAAAAGTTGCCGTTGAGTCGTTCCTGCCAGTGCTGTTCGCCCGTCACGGCATCCAGGCAGGTGGCGATGCCGTTGTCGCTGACCAGATACAGTTCATCGCCGACGATCAGCGGCGAGGGATTCAGCGGGGAAGCCTTCTTCATGTTCCATGCCAGATGCGATTCTGTGACGTCACCAGCCCCATCGATCCGCACGGCATAGAACTCCGGCCGATCATAGCCGGAACTGATAAATACCAGCTCTTTGCCCACGACCGGGCGCAGCACGTTGGAATATCCATCAAAGCGGAACCACCAGTATTCATCGCCGGTCCGAGGGTTGTAGGCCACGATGCTGTCTGCACCGGTACTCAGCAATTGCGTCGTCCCGTTGACATCGACCAGTAATGGTGTCGTGTAGGCCATCGGCACGTTTGACTTTCCTGACAGGCGATCTGCGCCGATGTGTTCGCGCTTCTTCTTCCAGCGAATTTCGCCTGTGGCCTTGTCGAGCGCGACCACGAATTGAATATCCGATCCGTCGCAGTTCAGAATCAACAGATCTTCAAAGATCACGGGAGAACCGCCGGGACCGTGGCGATGATTGTGTTTCAGTTCCTGCGTCTTCCACACAATGGTTCCGTCCGTCGTCAGACACGCAGTGCCGTGTGCGCCGTAATGAACGTAGACACGATCGCCTTCGATCAACGGCGTCGGTGATGCATGACTGTTCTTGGAATGCACACTGCCAGGATTTTCCAGAGTGAACACTTCGATGTCGTGCAGCGTCGTTCCGCTGGCTCGATCTAGCGCGATGGCATGCAGTGACTTGCCGTCATCAATTGCCGTCGTCAGCCAGATCTGATCGCCCTGGATCGATGGAGACGACCAGCCGAGTCCGGCGATCGGAACTTTCCACGCGATGTTTTCTGTTTCGCTCCACGTGAGAGGCAGATTTTTCGCGTCCGAGTGCCCTTGACCGCCAGGCCCGCGAAACTGAGGCCAATCGGCAGCGTCTGTGTGAACTGTCAGACAACACACAACCGAAAATAACAGCAAACAGCGTTTCACGGCGAGAACTCCAGGCGGGCAAAGAATGCAGCAGACTGGCTATCGTGGTGAATTGCAATCCGGATTGCAAGTGGGTGACGCACAGTTCCGGTTACGCGGCGCGGGCTGCGGGCGGCTTCGAGGATGCGGCGATCTGAGCTTCCATGGCAAGGATTTCCTGGGCCATGGCGAGATAATCGACGGCACCCGGGCAGGTCGGAGCATAGTCAATGATTGACTGGCCGAAACTTGGTGCTTCGGCGAGTTTGATGTTGCGGCGGATCCGCGTCTTGAAGATCTGAGCCGTAGCCCACGGAGCATTACTGTCGCTTGTGCTCAGAAAATGGCGCAGGTCTTCGGTGACGTCTGCAGCCAGACGTGTCCCTGATTCGTAAAGGCACATCAGGATACCGGTGACGCGCAGATCGCGATTCAATCGCCGCGTGACCAGTGCCGTTGTTTCGAAGAGTTTTGAAAGGCCCTGGAGCGCGAAGAAGTGCGGCTGCAGCGGGATGAAGACTTCACTGGCTGCTGTCAGCGCATTGATCGTCAGGATGCCCAGCGAAGGCGGGCAATCCATCACAACGTAATCAAATCGATCCTGTTCCTTCCAGTGCTGCATGGAATTACGCAGGAAAAATTCGCGGCCGGACGCAGTGGCCAGCTCCACTTCGGTCGCAGCCAGATCAATGTTTGCCGGAATCAGCGACAGGTTTTCACCAACCAGTTGCCGCGTTTCGTCCAGCTTCACCTGCTGTGTAAAGACGTCATAAACAGTTGGCATTTCCGGCCCGGCTTCGACACCGACGTGAAACGACGCATGACCCTGCGGATCAAGATCCATCAGACAGACGCGCCGTCCTTCGCGTGCCAGGGCGGCGGCAAGGTTGACACTCGATGTCGTCTTGCCGACGCCACCCTTTTGATTCATCACGGCAATTGTACGCATGGCGAACTTCCTGTTTCCAATCACGGATCTGGCGGTGAGTTCCCGACATTGCTTTCGGGGTCGCACAGCATAGCCCACCCACAACCATCTCTGACAGACCGCATGGATGCAAAATCTCACCGACGCCTGCTGATTCAGGCAACCATCGCACCGCCAGCATCGACACAAGCCGACTCCGCCGATACTGACGACCAAAGGTGGCTGCTTCTGCCGAAAATGCGTGCGGATATGACCAGGGTGTTTCCGGGGAATCTCAGTCGGCGGAGCGACTGAGCTACGTAGGCAATGTCGCTCCGCCGACTCGCATTCCTGTTCGCGCCTTTCGAAAACAAGGCCACATCGCTGTGACCTTGAATCGCCCGTGATCGCATCACCACGGCACACATTTGCTCTCAAAAAAGGCCAGGAAACACTGTTGAGTTTACTTTTGAAGGGCTCGTGATCACGTTTTCTGGCAAACTCCCGACTCAGACTCGCGCAGTCTGCAGATCGTGCCGATACAATGACCTCTGGATAAATATCCGAAATTCAATGTGTGCAAGCCGAATCGTCCCATTTCTACACGTTTCCGGTCGATGTCCTGAAATCGTGTTTTCTCCAACAATTCTTTGCCCTCAGGGAAAATGTGATATGTCAACGGCCAGTTTGAATCTGAATGGAAAATCGTACGAACTGCCGGTGATTCATGGCACGGAAGATGAGACGGCGGTTGATATTACAAAACTGCTCAGTCAGTCCGGCGCAATTACGATGGATCCTGGCTTCAACAGCACGGGGGCCTGCCTGAGTTCCATCACGTTCATTGATGGAGACAAAGGGATTTTGCGCTATCGTGGATATCCGATCGAACAGCTCGCCGAGCGATCGGATTTTGTCGAAACTTCCTGGCTGCTGCTCTACGGGCAACTTCCGACGGCGGAGCAGTTGAAGGCGTTCCGGGCGCAGTTGACATATCACAGCATGATTCACGAGGACATGAAAAAATTCTTCGAAGGATTTCCACCGAATGCGCATCCGATGGCCATTCTATCGGCGATGGTGGCTTCGCTGTCGACCTACTATCCAGGCACAGTAGACGACCGGTCTGACGTCAACATCGTGCGTCTGATTGCGAAAGTTCGCACCATTGCAGCCTATGCGTACAAAAAGTCGATTGGTCAGCCCACGATTTATCCTCGCAACGATCTGCCGTATTGCGCCAACTTTCTGAATATGATGTTTGCCGTGCCGGCGGAGGAATACAAGATCAATCCAGTGCTGGTCAAAGCGCTCAATATGCTGCTGATCCTGCACGCTGATCACGAACAGAACTGCAGCACATCGACGGTGCGCATCGTAGCGAGCAGCCGTGCCAACATCTTTGCGTCCATTTCCGCCGGCATCTGTGCGCTGTGGGGGCCGCTGCACGGCGGAGCAAATCAGGCGGTGCTGGAAATGCTGCAGATGATCCACAACGACGGAGACGACTACAAGAAATATGTGATGAAGGCCAAGGACAAAGACAGCGATTTCCGACTGATGGGCTTTGGGCACCGCGTGTACAAGAACTTTGACCCACGCGCCACAATCCTCCGCACGATGGCTGGCCAGGTTCTCGATGAACTGGGGATCTCCGATCCGCTGCTGGACATCGCGCGCAATCTGGAAAAAGTCGCGCTGGAAGACGATTACTTTGTCAGTCGCAAACTGTATCCAAATGTCGATTTCTACAGCGGTATTCTGTACCGTGCGATGGGAATCCCCACGGACATGTTTACAGTCATGTTCGCCATCGGGCGCTTGCCCGGCTGGCTGGCTCACTGGCGTGAACAACGTGACGAAGACGTCAGCCGCATCTACAGGCCACGACAGATTTATACCGGTGCGACGGAACGCAATTACGTGGCAATGGATCAGCGAAAGTAGTGAGTGCCGCAGAATCATCGGTGCGGACGACATGGTTATTGAATCAGACGCATTTCAATCAGGAATCTGAATTATGCCGCTCAAAGTCGGCGTGAATGGTGCCGGGGGAAGAATGGGACAGCGGATCGTCGCGCTGACCATGAAAGACCCCGATTTGTCGCTCACGGCAGCGCTCGAATGGTCTGGCAGTCCGCTGCTTGGCCTCGATGCGGGAGAAGTCGCTGGTGCGGGCCGCGCCGACGTTCTCATCACGACAGTCCTGGATCAGCATGTGGATGTGATCATCGATTTCTCCACACCGGAGGGACTGAAATCTGTGCTGCCGCTGTGCGAGAGTCGCCGTATACCGCTGGTCATCGCGACGACCGGTATCTCAGCAGAACTACGGGATGCCGTGCTGTCGTCGGCACAGTCAACGCCGATTGTCATGTCTCCGAGTATGAGTGTCGCGGTCAACCTGGTGATGAAGCTGGTCTCCGAAGCCGCGCGCGTTCTCAGGGACAACGCGGACGGCGTCGATGTCGAGATTATCGAACGTCATCATCGATTCAAAGAAGATGCGCCGAGTGGTACGGCGTTGCAGTTCGGGCGGATTGTGGCGGAGCAGATGGGTCAGGACCGTCATGTGCATGGACGCGATGGTCGGGTCGGACAGCGTCCGCTGAACGAGATCGGTTACCATGCCGTGCGGACTGGTGACAATGTCGGTGAACATACGATCGTGTTCGGTATGATGGGCGAAACGATCGACCTGACAGTCCGCAGTCATACCCGCGACAGTTACGCTTACGGCGCTTTGGCCGCAGCCAGGTACGTCGTTTCACAGGGTGCGGGCATGTATTCGATGGCAGATGTTCTGGGGCTGTGAGCCATCCCGCGATTTCTCAGACTTGTTTTTCAACAAAGACTATACCCCGCAATGGCCAGCGTCACACTGTCAGTTCTTGAGGGCCTTGAACGCGGCCGCATTTTTCGCAACCTTTACACGCCGATCACCATCGGGCGCGAAGAAGTGAACAGCGTCCAGCTGAATGACGAACGGATCAGTCGTCTGCATGCCAAACTTCAGGACGATCACGGGAATGTGATATTCACCGATCTGAACAGCACCAACGGCAGTCGCGTCAACGGACATCCCGTTCAATTGCGAATACTCCGTCCAGGAGATCACTTGCAGTTGGGACGTTGTACGCTGTTGTTCGGCAGTGATACCGAGATTGCTGAACGAGCACACCAGCTAGGCGTCAGGATTGAGGCTCTCTTGCCGCTCCTTGGACGGCACGACCGATCAATGCCGGCTGGCGGATCGCCAGACGCCGAGTTCAGTCTGGCCGACAACATCAACAGCGACAATCTGCTGTCACCATTGTTTCACAGTGAACGTCCTCCACTGCCGGCGGATCTCACGACGCTGCAGCAGGCCCGCATGTCAGACGTGCTCGCCTGTGTTCATGAACAACTGCAGAACGTCATACTCTCGGCAGCGGAACACGACGAATCCGGCGAAGGCGGAATGGACCTCCCCTGGGATCGCTTCCAGAATCTGCTGCTGCTGCAGCGAGACTTAGCAAAGTGGCTGCAGCAGGCCTCCAATTCGGATTGAAAAATGCCGTATCGTGAGGACAAAGAATGTCCCTTCTCCCCCGAGATCGGGGGAGAAGGTGGCCGGAGGCCGGATGAGGGGGCTGAGCTCGAGTCAACACAGTGAGCCGGAAATCAGATGACATTCGTCCCCCTCACCCTAACCCTCTCCCCCCGTGGGACACTTGTGAAGTTGGAAAATTGTTTGCGGGGGGAGAGGGGACAATCGCGAGACACTTGCAGTTTCATTCATGACTGTGTGCAGTATAATAGTATAATGAAGAGGTCACGATGCGGACAGGCTCAGGATTACTCACCACCACGGCATGGCTGCTGATCGTGGTTGGGGCGAACGCTCAGGAGTTTCAAGCTCCGGAGGATGTCGGCTTCACTGCAGGAACCGACGGCACGGAACAGCGTTACGTGATCCTGTTGCCGGATCCGTTTGACGTCAATGTTCCACATGACGTGATGATCGCCCTGCATGGGCACGGGTCGGATCGATGGCAGTTTGTCGCTGACAAGCGACCGGAATGCCAGGGAGCCCGCGACATGGCTGCACGGCGAAAGATGATTTTTGTGTCAGCCGACTATCGAGCCAAAACGTCCTGGATGGGACCAGCCGCCGAGACCGATCTGCTGCAGATGCTGGATGAACTCAACGGTCGCTTTCGAATCCGCGATGTGGTGATCTCAGGCGGTTCGATGGGTGGGACCTCGGCGCTGTCCTTTGCCGCAATGCATCCGGATTGCGTTGACGGTGTTGTGGCTCTCAACGGTACTGCAAATCTGATTGAGTACCCGAATTTCAACGACGCACTCGCAGAATCGTACGGCGGAACGAAGGCGGA
>Ga0105047_10012747_pt1 | contig 13499 bp, 9 predicted proteins | sample MAT04_FD_78384 | JGI IMG/M metagenome (GOLD analysis project Ga0105047, IMG submission 78384) | Freshwater microbial communities from Lake Fryxell liftoff mats and glacier meltwater in Antarctica - MAT-04 (megahit assembly) | ecosystem: Environmental > Aquatic > Freshwater > Ice > Liftoff...
ACAGTGGCGAAGGAACCTCGAATGCATTCGCCCTCATCACGGTCACGCAAGTCGTGATCATGTGCGTTCTGGGAGTGGTGAATCTGGCGACGAATCTTCCTCCCTTGATAGCAGCGTTACCGGGTTTGCGGTTTCGCGAAGCTGCCGTGACTAACACCGCTTCGGCCGCGTTGTCCAACACCGTCCCGGAGGGTGGGGCAGTCGCCACCGGGTTGAACTTCGCAATGCTGCGTTCCTGGGGATTCTCGCTCGATGACATCACTGCCGAAGTCTTGACCACTGGCCTTTGGTCTCAGATGACGAAATACACGCTGTTGGCGCTGTCCCTCCTGGCGGTGACTTGGCAAGGGACTGGACCCCCCGGAACGGGTACTGGGGCTGCTGTTATGACAGCCGTGATTGTCGCTGCTTTGGTGTTGCTCACTTTGGTGCTGCGCAGTCAGGGATTCGCCGAAAGGTTAGGGACTTGGGCTAATGCGGTAGTCGCTTGGGGGGCGCGGCTGATCCGCCGAAAGTCTGCACCCACGCCCGGAGCCGAAATCCCAAAGTTCCGCTTGTTGACGATCCAGTTGATTGCGTTTTGCTGGCGTCGCCTGACTGTGACAATGATCGTTTCGCAGGTGACGGCCTTCCTCCTTTTGGGTATCGCATGCCGGATGCAGGGTTTAGGGGAGAATGCCATCGATTGGGCCACGGTAATTTTCGCATATGGCGCCATGACTTTGGCGTCGCTGCTGGTGCCTACGCCGGGCGGCCTTGGTGTTGCCGAGTTGGTGCTGGTCACGGTGCTGGGTTACGGCTTACCTGACGCGGATCAGAACGCCATTATTGCGGCGGTCTTTCTGTATCGCATCGCCACGTTCTTGGTGCCGATCCCGATTGGCCTGGGCACCTACCTCTACTGGCGCAAATCCAAGTCCTGGCGCCGCCCGCTCGACTCTCGCGCCGTGGTGCTACCTACATAGATCTCGATCCCTTTCTGCAGGAGCGACACCGGAAACGAAGCGGAAAGCCCAACGCACGATTGCGCGGTGGAAAACCGAAACCTTTCGTCATGGCCGTCACCTGTCATTGTGGGCGTCGCAACTCACAACCTGGCAATCGGTGTCATCGCGGGGGGCCGTATTGATCGCGTCGACTAAAGCCTCCGCCGAGGCCGTGTCCAGGGATTGGGCCAGGGCGCATTGGAGGCCGCTCAAGGCTGTCGACAAGCATTGTGTCGGAGCACCTCCCTACCATGAGGAGGCCACTCAACGGAGGAGCAGTTAATCATGGGCGACACTCCCATCAGTGAGACCGCGCGGGGTTCCGACGGCTCCGTTTCCGAAAGCCCAGCCTCCGAAAGCCCAGCCTCCGACAACCCAACACTCGAGGAAACCTCCAAGCCACAGGAACAGAACACGAGTTCAACGGGTGTCGGCAGGGTACTCGGCACGCAGGACGCGACCCCACTGAAGTTCCACGTGGCAATCGCTTCAGACACCTACCTACAACTCGATGACGTCATCATCACGAATCGACAGGTGCCCGGAGTGGCGTTGGTGTCCATAGCCGGCATCGTCACTCAGGTCACCGCCCGGCATGAGGGCGCGGCGATGGCCTCGGACGTCTTCCTGATCTCCGACGGGGTGCTACCGGCTCAGGTGCAGGAGACCGCCGAGGTGACCACGACGCGGGTGGAACCCGAGTGCTTCGTGCCCCCGTTGCCAGGCGCGGTGGCCCATCGCGCGCTCGGACGTGAGCGTGATCAAGCGCTCTACTTCGATCAGATGGACAACAGGATCCCGGTCGGGCTGGGGCGGGACGGTAGCCCGATCTACATCAACATGGAGTTCCTCGACGGGACCCGCGGCGCGCACGTATCCATCAGCGGGATCTCCGGCGTCGCGACCAAGACCAGCTTCGCGCTGTTCCTTCTGCATTCGGTGTTCACGAGTGGGGCTCTGGGGGCACGTGCAGTCAACGCCAAGGCACTCATCTTCAGCGTCAAAGGCGAGGACCTGCTGTTTCTGGACCGCCCCAACGTGAAGCTCGATGACGACTTGCGCCACGAATACGCCAAGTTGGGCCTGCCCGCCGAACCTTTCCGGTCTGTCGGCTTCTACGCACCCACGATCCCCGACGACGTCAACGGTCGCCCCAACGTCGTCGGGCGCACCACCGGGGTATCGGCGTTCTGGTGGACACTTGAGGAGTTCTGCCGCGACGAGTTGATCGGATATGCCTTCGCGGACCTAGAAGACGAACGCAATCAGTACACGATGGTCGTGCATCAAGTGGCGACCAAGCTGCGACGCGAAGCTCAGCCCACGGGCAAGGACGGGGCCGTGGTCATCGACGGGGAATCGCTGCGCACGTACGAGGAACTCGTTGAGTTCGTGCGGGGTCGGCTGTTGAGCGACGCGACCAAGAGCGACTGGGGTGGCCCAGCAGCGCTGGGAACCATCAACGCGTTCCTGCGGCGTTTGCAGTCGTCGGTGAGGCCGCGTCGTTCGATCATCAGAGCGGACCTGCCCGCAAGTCCCGGTCGCGCGATCTCCACCGGCAACCAACAAGTGACTGTGGTCGATCTGCACAACCTGCCGGAGCGGGCTCAGCGATTCGTTGTCGGCGTCGTCCTCGCTGCCGAAACAGCGCGCAAGGAAGCGGCTGGACCCGGCGGATTGCTGTTCACCATGATCGACGAGTTGAACAAGTACGCGCCGCGCGAGGGCACCAGTCCCATCGCCCAGGTCCTGCTAGATATCGCCGAACGCGGGCGTTCCCTCGGCATCATCCTGATCGGCGCGCAGCAGACAGCCAGCGAGGTGGAACGTCGCATCGTGAGCAATTGTTCGATCAAGGTGGTGGGACGACTGGATCCAGCCGAAGCCAGTCGGCCCGAGTACGGGTTCCTTCCGCCCAGCCAACGCCAACGTGCGGTGCTGGCGAAACCGGGCACCATGTTCGTCTCCCAACCGCAGATTCCGGTTGCGCTTGCGGTCGGGTTCCCCTTCCCGGCTTGGGCGACACGAGTCGCTGAAGCCGGCGAAGCCCCGGCCGATGAGTCCGCATCGCAGAACTCCCGGGGCGCACCGTTCGGCCGGATGCCCACCGTCGACCCCGCCCCCTTCTGATCGCGACCTGATGAAGTTCATCCATACCTCGGACTGGCACATCGGTAAGACGCTCAAGGGCCGTGACCGCTCGGCTGAGCAGCAAGCGGTCTTGGCCGAGATCATTGCCCATGCCAGGGCTCAAGAGGTCGACGCGATCTTGGTTGCGGGCGATCTGTACGACACGGCGGCACCGAACGCCGAGGCGCAACGCTTGGTGGTCAGCGCATTGATGCAGTTGCGCGAGACCGGGGCCGAGGTGATCGCGATTGCCGGGAACCACGATCACGCTCCCACGTTCGAGGCCTATCGCCCGCTCATGGAGGCTGCGGGGATCACCCTGGTCGGACAACCGCGACCCGCTGAACAAGGCGGTGTCGTGGCGTTCACTGCTCGAAGTAGTGGAGAACCAGTGCGCGTTGTGGTGATGCCGTTCATCTCGCAGCGGCATGCGGTGAATGCGGCCGAACTGGTGGCTCACACTCCATCGGAGAACGCGGCCAGCTACGACCAGCAAGTGCGCGACATCGTGAGCGCTCTGTCCGAAGAGTTCGCGGATGATGCCGTCAATCTGGTGATGGCCCATCTGACCGTGATCGGCGGGATGTTCGGTGGCGGTGAGCGGACCGCACAGTCGATCTTCGAGTACTCCGTTCCCGCCGCAATCTTCGGCACGACGCCACACTATGTGGCGCTGGGGCATCTGCATCGGCGCCAAGAGCTGGCAGCCGGGTGCCCGGTTCACTACTGCGGTTCCCCGTATGCCATCGACTTCGGAGAGCAGGACAACGTCAACGTGATCTGTCTGGTGGAAGCCAGCCCGGGGGTACCCGCGAAGGTCACCGACCTCGAGATCACGTCGGCGTTGAAACTGCGAACTGTCGCCGGAAGTGTCGACGAACTGCGCGAGCGGTCCGATGACCTGCAAGAAGGGTTCCTGCGGGTTTGGGTCCGCGAGGCAGCTCGCGCAGGACTCAGAGAGGATGTTGCGGCGATCCTGCCCAACGCCTTAGAGGTGCGAATCGACCCCGACTTCTTGCCCGTCCAGGATCAAACGACGGCGCCTCGCGCAGACGGCCGTCGCTCGCCGCACGAACTCTTCGATGACTACTTGGCGACCCAGGGCATCGATGACGAGCGGGTTCAGAAGTTGTTCCGCAGGCTTCATGACGACGCCGCATCCACCCGCCACGATGGGCTCAACCCGTGAGGCCGGTCACCCTGGAGCTCGAGGGTTTCGGATCGTTCCGCGACCGTGCAGTCGTCGACTTCACCGGTGCCGACCACTTCGCTCTTGTCGGTCCGACCGGGGCCGGAAAGTCCACCGTGATCGACGCCATCACTTTCGCGCTTTACGGGTCAGTCCCACGCTGGGACAACCAGAAGGTCGTCTCGCTGGCGCTGTCATCGGGCGCCAACCGAGGGACCGTCAAACTCGTCTTCGACGTCAGCGGGACCCGATACGTTGTGGCTCGGGAGTTGCGCCGGGCCAAGGGCGGCAATGTCACCGTCAAGAACGTACGACTGGACCAGCTCGAGGACAACCAAGGCTCTGGAATCGAAAGCGACGTGAGCCGCAATCTCGCCTCGGATGGATCAGTAACTCCGGCTATCGAAGGTCTGTTGGGGTTGACCTTCGATCACTTCTGCACCTGCGTGGTTCTTCCCCAAGGCGAGTTCGCCGAGTTCCTGCACAAGAAGCCTGGTGACCGCGAGAAGTTGCTCCGGTCGCTGTTGGGGATGGACGTCTACACCGACATTATGCAGTCGGCGAACTCACTGGCGAAGGCCTCCGATGCCGCGGCGGACGCCAAATCCGACCAAGCGGTCAAACTGGAGTACGCGACTCAGGAGTATGTCGACAAGGCTGTTGCCCGTGCGACGGAACTGGCCGACATGCGCGCAGAGTTCGAGAAGTCGGTGCGAGCTCTTCGGGCTGCGGACGACAACGCCGCCGAGCAGGAAGAGAGCCGGTTGACTCTGCGTAAGCAGCACGAACTCCTGGCCGCGGTTCGGGCTCCCCATGATCTCCACGATCTGAGTGCCCGTGACCAGACCACCGCACGATCATTCGCTGAGAAACGCCAGCAGTTCAAAGCCGCGGAACAGGCGGATGCCGCTGCGCGCAAAGCGCAGGCAGCCGGTCCGAATGCAGAGTCGTTGCGGGCCGTCCGGGGACTGCACATGGATCGGAATACATGTGACGCGGCGATCCCCGATGCCTCGAAGGCCATCGCGGCGTCAACGGATCGTCTGCAGTCGGCGAAGACCGCACTGCTCGAGGCCGTGGCGGTCGAAGCCGCCAGCCGTGAAACTCAAGCCACCGCGGGAGCCGAACGGCAGAAGATCGCCGAGATGCTGAAGGCCGCGCAGGATGACTTGGCCCGCCTCAAGCACGTCGCATCCCCGACGAATCTGGACGACTTGGCGCAGCAGTCCACCACCGCCAGCGAAGCGTTCGATCAGCGGACTGACGAGCAGAAGAAGGCCCGCGCGGCAGTCTCAACGGCTGACGAAGCGGTTGCCTCGTTTGGTCAAGTACCTGATCTGGAACATCTGGTGGATGCTCATGAGGCATACGAGGCTTCCGAGCAGAAACTCGCTGAGCTCCAGGCGGTGCACCAAGGCGCAGTGGCCGATCAGGACCGAGCCGAGGTCGCCTTTCATGCAGCCGAAGGAGTGGTCGAGCGGCTGGAGAAGGAGCTCCAGGACGCTCAGCGGAAGGACATGGCCGCAGCACTCCGGCCGCACCTGCATGTGGGGGACTCGTGCCCGGTGTGCGCCCAGTCGATCACCACGTTGCCAGAACACGACGAGGCTGGGGACGTCTCCCCAGCCACCACGGCGCTGGAGAAGGCGAAGCGGGATCGCGAGAAAACTCGCGGACAGGAGAAGGCGGCCTCCAACAACGTGGCTGCGACGCAGCGAGCAGTTGTCTCGGAGCAAGAGCGGCAGTTGGGCCTAGCGAGCAAACGGGGTGACATATCCCGCAGCGAGGTCGAGGAGCAACTCGGCACGGCTCGGAAGTTGCTGTCGGACGCTGCGTCGTGCCGAGAGCGTCAGGCCGAGGCCGAGCGGTCCGTGACGGACGCCCAGACCAAGTTGGCGCGAGTGCAGGCTGCGATCGGGAGTTCGGCGCAGACCCTGCAGCAGTCACGCGACCCGCTGGTGGCTATGGGAGCTCCCGCCACCACGGACGACGTGGTGGCCAGTTGGCGCTCGCTGGTGGCATGGGTCGAGGTCCGTTCCCCGCAGCAGCAGGAGGACGTAGACAAGCTCAAACGCACCCTCGAAGAGGCCCATCGGACTGAGGCCGTCGCCGCGCGCGACCTGTTGGATCAGAAGGAGGCACTTGGGGGCGCGCGCGAACGGGAAGGGGAGTTGGCCCTTCAGGAGCAGAGCGAGCGAACCGAACTCGAGCGACTCACGAAGCATCGCGCTGAGTTGAGTCGGAAGCTCGAGGGACTGCCGAACCTCGAGGAAGTGGAGCAGTTACTTGAAGTTGCCGCTGAGTTGGCCCGGCGGGCGGCATCGGCTTCCAAGGTGCTAGACGGGGCGAGGGACGAGCGGGACAAGGCCGAAGGGGATCGAGCACAACTTGAGGAGCAGGTAACTGCCTCTCGAGGGGTGCTTGCGGGACAACGCGACGGAATCGTGCAGTTAGGAGCGCCACCGGTCAACGACAAAGATTTGGCTGAGGCTTGGGCGGGTCTGCTGTCCTGGGCGGAGGGCGCTGCGAAGTCCAAGCGGGTCGAACTGGAGGCTGCGGACCAAGCGACCGCGGGAGCACGTGGGGCTGCGGAATCGGCCACTGCGACGCTTACGCACCTTCTCGAAGCCCACGAGATCGTAGTAGCCGGAGACGATTCACCTGATCTCGCGTACGGATTTGCTTCGGCGTCGGCCAGGGAAAAAGAGAGTCAGGCCCGCAGGGACTACGCCAATCGCGAGGACCTACTGGCTCAGATCCAATCAGAACGCGAGGATGCCCAGGTCGCGCAAACCGTCGGCAATCTGCTGCGCACAGATGCTTTCCCCCGCTGGCTCATCGGCTCCGCATTAGACGTTCTGGTGGCGGACGCATCGCACAACCTGCGGGAATTGTCCGGTGGTCAGTTCGACCTCACCCACCACGATGGCATCTTCCTGGTGGTCGACCACACCGATGCCGAGGCGGAGCGCCCCGTCAAGACCCTGTCCGGGGGCGAAACCTTCCAGGCCAGCTTGGCTTTGGCCCTAGCCCTGTCCAGTCACCTCGCGATACTGGCGGCAGCGGGGAACGCCCATCTTGAGTCGATTTTCCTCGATGAAGGATTCGGGACACTGGATGACGCCATGCTCGATATCGTGGCCGAGACCCTAGAGAGCCTGGCGTCGCAGGGTGAGCAGATGGTCGGTCTGATCACGCATGTGAAGTCGCTGGCCGAACGGGTGCCCGTCCGCTTCCAGGTGACTCGCGATCAGCTCTCGTCTCGCATCGAGCGGGTGGGCGGGTGATCCGTGAAGTACTTCGTTGATGCTTGGGACCCTTCGTACGGGGTCGGGAATGACGCGACTGCGGCGGATCCTGAATCCAGCGCGTCGTTGGTCGCGGATGTCGAACGTCCTCCCAAGGATTGGCGTCCGATCGCTGCGTCCGGAGCAGTGGGATCGCCCGACTGCGTCCTCTTCATCGACGGTGTGCGGCGCACCGACGCCCATGTGACGGTGCTGTCAACGAGCAGCAGCGCCTACGACCCTGGCGATCTTGGGGTCTGCGCCTCGTATGCGGCCGGTGTGGTGCGCTGCACTCCAGCCGCGGCAACGGTGGTGTCCCTCGAAACCCGCCGGGGCTTGTTCACCACGGCTAGCAGAGCAGACACGATACAGACCCAAGCGGGGGCCTACCCCGTTTGCCTCAGCTCCCCGGACCCGGACCAGAGCCCGGCGCAACTGCTGAGCCAATCCATTCAGCGACAGCTAGGTCAGTTGGAGATCATCGTGGCGGGGGCGGCCCGAAATCATGATTCCGATCCCGAACTGTTGGTCGTCGATGGACCACTTCGGGGCCGGGACCACCTGCCCATGACGTTGGGTTTCATCAAGTCGCACCGCACTCACTACCTGCCACCGGAACTGAACGCAGTCGTTGGCCATCTCGGCAGCGGAGAGCGCACCCCCGTCTTCCGGATCGGGACCTCGTGGGAGCGGCACACCTGGTATTTGCGACTGCCCTGCCGTCCGGGTGCGCCGTGGACCGGGGTTGTGCGAGTGGAATGCAGCGCCCTACTGCCCACCGACGAGGTTGTCCGGATGGCTGATCTGAGCCAGGTGATCTTGCCGAACTATGCCTCCGAAGAGCACAAGGATTCACGCGCGCCTCAGAACCTTTATCCCATCGCTGGACTGGAGAATCAGCTGCGTCGACGCCTCGGCGATCGCGAGCTGCTCGTCAGAGCGCTCAGGAGCGCAGCAGCGAAGGCGTGAGTTATTACCAGAGGGGCTGCGGTGGGATGCGACTTGTGGCCTATTGGCCGACTCTGACAAGAGGAGCCGTCAGGTTATAGCGGGTACCCCCCGGGGTACTCTCGATTCCACCATACGTTTCCCTAGGGAGTGCCATGAAGATCGTCGCAGCACTGTTCCTCACTGTGTTCGTCGTATTGACTGCCGGATGCAGCTCCAGCAGCGGAACCGTCACGACGGTTGCTGCGCCGGCGTTCTTGGAGCAGGCGCAACAGGGTGCGGTGACCGTGATCGATGTCCGTAGCCCCGAGGAATTCGCGGAGGGACACCTCAAGGGCGCGAAGAACATCGACGTCGAGGGCCCCGACTTCGCAACTCAGATCGCGGCGCTGGACAAGTCCGGGACATACCTCGTCTACTGCCGCAGCGGCCGTCGGTCCACCTTGGCCGCTAACCAAATGGCCGCTGCCGGTTTCACCACGATCACCAACCTGAGCGGTGGTATCGCTGATCTGCAGAGCGCCGGGGCCAGCATCGTCTCCTGACGCAAAGGACGCGACGGTGATTGCGCCCTTTGGGGCTACCAACTGCGATCTGCATGGTGGCTGTCGCGCGTCTGCAGGGTCGCGCTGCCAGGATGATCGCCATGGATCTTGCTCTGACGGAGTCGACGGCTCTTGTCACCGCCTCCTCCGGCGGTATCGGCCAAGCCATCGCGACGACGCTGGCCCGCGAAGGTGCGCACGTGGTCGTCAACGGTCGGAACGCGGCTGGCGTCGATGCGACCATTGCAGCCATCCGCGTCGAGTTGCCCGGTGCTCGCTTGAGTGGGTTGGTGGCCGATCACGGCACGGCGGCAGGGTGCGCAGCTAGTATCGAAGAGGTGCCCGAGGTCGACATTCTGGTGAACAACCTGGGCATATACGAGGCCGTCCCCTTTTTCGACCAATCAGACGAAGCCTGGCAACGGTTGTTCGAGGTGAACGTCATGAGTGGGGTTCGGTTAAGCCGCCATCACCTGCGACGCATGCTCGATCGCAACCGGGGTCGCGTGATCTTCATTGCCAGCGAAGCCGCGGTGATGCCGTCGCCGGAAATGGCGCACTACAGCGCCACCAAGTCGATGCAGTTGTCGATCTCGCGCAGCCTCGCGGAACTGACCAAAGGCACTCAGGTCACCGTCAACACCGTTATGCCCGGGTCAACCATGACGGCCAGCGTGCAGGACTTCGTCGCCGAGGTGTTCCCGGGCGTTCCGCTGGCCGAAGCGGAGGCGCGCTTCATCGCCGAGAACCGCTCGACGTCCTTGCTGGGGCGGTTCCTGAGGCCTCAGGAGATAGCGGATGCGGTGGCTTTCGTAGCCAGCCCCTTGGCCTCCGGAATGAGCGGCGCCGCAATGCGGGTCGATGGCGGGTTGGTGCACCACATCATCTGATCGACAAGGATCCGAGCTGCAGGTCTGGGGACGAGCCTCAGACACCGCGGGCGTGACCGTGCAGCTCACGACGGACGCCACCCCGCTCCATCCACGCCGTGAAGGGGATGACCTGGAGGAGGGTGCCCGCAGCCGACGACGGTGGAGGGCGAGACATTGATCCTTCACCGCCGTGCGAGGTTTGACACCGTCCGAGAGTCGCCACCCCTCGTGGATTGAACTTTTCAACCCACGCTGAGGGTTAGACGTTGCGCCCTGCGTCAAGATAACCTCAACATCGATACCCAATAAGAACCGCAATCGAAGGACGCCGCACGTGGACGCCGGAGCAGTCCTCTCATTCTTTGCAGACGCTGCCGAGCAGGAACACCTACTCTTGCTCGTGTTCCTTATTGCGGTGGGATCAATGCTGGGATCCATCAAAGTGAAGGGTTTTGCGCTTGGCCCTGCCGCAGTATTGTTCTTCGCGTTGTTCATCTCTGCGCTAGACCCGCGCCTGAAACTCCCTTCGGAACTCGGTATTCTCGGCTTGGTACTCTTTGCCTACGCTATCGGTATTACCTCAGGGCCCTCGTTCGTCAACTCGCTACGTCACGGAGGGCCCATCCTCACAGTTGTTGCAGGCGCTATCGTCCTAGCGGCAGCAGCAACCAGCCTCATCGGGAAACTCGTCTTCGGAATTGACGGAGCGATATTATCTGGTGTATTCGCTGGGGCTCTCACCAACACTCCCGCGTTAGCAGCTGCGTCACAGGCAGTCGGATCCGACCTTCCCACCGTCGGCTATTCGGTTACCTACTTGTATGGGGTGTTGGGGATGCTCGTATTCTCAGGGTTCGCTTTGAAGACAAGGAGAACCGAGAAGGCGTTGGCGACGCTCCCCGAAGACGACGCTCCCCCGCTTGCCGATCAACTAACCATACGAGTGGATAAACAGAACCTTCCCACACTGTACGAACTTTCCCAGCAGTACGACGGTGAACTGGTGTTCAGCCGGATCATGACCGGCGATGTTCCCGACCACTCCGGGTCCGTCAACATCGCGACCGACGATCAAATCCCACAACCCGGCGATATTCTCACCGTCGTTGGACCTTCCGAAGACCTGCAGCGTCTATGCGACGATATTGGACATCCTTCCACCGTCGCGTTGACGTTGGATCGCACCACATTGGATTACCGCCGCATAGCAGTGTCCAACCCTTCCCTAGCTGGCGAGCCGTTAGCCCAATACCGGCTCGACCGGAAGTTTGGCGCCGTGGTAACACGGGTTCGACGCGGCGATGTGGACTTTGTGGCGACTGACGATTTTGTTCTCCAGTTGGGAGATAAGGTGCGGGTTGTCGCACCCCGTTCCAGGATGAACGAAGTTGCGGTGTTCTTCGGTGACAGCGAACAGAAACTCTCCGGTTTCTCTATGGTCGGGTTGAGCATCGGGTTACTCCTCGGGATCGTCGTCGGACTGCTGTCATTTCCTCTTCCTGGGGGCGCGCATTTATCCCTCGGACTGGCAGGCGGTGTACTCATCGTCGGCTTGTTCCTGGGAAACCTTCAAACGACCGGTAAGATCGTTTGGACCATTCCGCACAGCACCTCGATAGTTCTCACGCAGTTGGGTGTCGTCATTTTCCTCGCATACGCCGGATCGAACTCGGGTGCGGCGTTCACTGCCGCCATGAGTTCGCCGCTCGGATGGAAACTTCTCATCCTGGGAGCCATCATCACTACGCTTTTCGGCGCGACACTCATTTTCGGCGGGAAATACATCGCTGACTTCTCTGCGGCGAAACTTGCCGGGGTGGTTTCCGCCGGACAGACCCAACCGGCAGTACTCGCCTACGCAAGCGAGAAGAGCGAAGACAACCCCGACGTGAACTTGGGGTACGCGTTGGTGTATCCGCTGGCGATGATCGCCAAAGTCGTTTTGGCTCCCATCATCGGAATGCTGTGACGCCAGCCACGTGGGGGAGTCGTTCGCGCGCCTCGATCTGCCAGCGGTACTCGCACTGGTAGACCGGCACAACCAGGGTCGTGGCCTCGGTAGACAACCGTACGACGTTCGTTGACGGCGACGGCCACTGGCTGAGGTATTGGTACTCGCCATAGTCATCTGCTCCCAGGTTCCCGAGACCTCTCGTGCTCGCGACCCGTCACCTGCCGGGCGCCCGTCAGTGGCTCCTCCCGCGACGTGTCTTGCCGATCACTCCCCCCGGGTCCGGGCTTGTGTCGGACCCTGGTGCCACAGTGCGGGTGCTGCCTAGTCGCAGCATGCGAGTGCTCGTGGGGGGAGTTGAGATGATCACAACTGAGGATCTGCGGTGGTGGCTGGACATCGCACCGACGCTGGAATGGACCTTCGCCAAGACCTACGCCACCACAGCACCTCACGAGTACGTCGTCCTTGGCCGTGGTGCTTGCCCGTTGAGCCGAGCCGACTTCGTGCGGGCGGCCAAGGTGGTCGTCACGTTCGGCGAGCCAGCGAAGTTCTACTCCATGACCGGCATCTACCTGACCAGCCCTGACGGCCGGGTGAAGTGGTGGACGATGGATGCCGACCTCAAGGCCACCGACCTGATCAACCAGGCCACCATCGAGCGCGTGTACGGCCCCCAGAACGCCCCGACCACCCGCACCACTGGATTCACCGAGTACGACTCGATCGCAACCGACTACGACAAGAGCCGCAACACCGCACACGACGCCGACGTGCGCCATCAGATTCTGAACCACTTCAGGGACCGCGCACCCAGAACCCTCGACGTCGGGTGCGGCACCGGCGCCCTGCTCGACCTCGGCGTCGTGGACCCCCTCCTCTATACCGGAATCGATCCCAGCCAAGCGATGCTGAACGTGCTGGTCAGGAAGCACCCCAACGTGGGCCGGCTGCTGCCCATGCGGTTCCAAGAGGCGCATGACCTGAAGGGAAACTTCGACCTGGTCGTCGCAATGGGCGTGCAGGAAGTGGACGTCGCGCAACTTCGGGCACTTTCTCCGGTGCTGCTGATCGTGACCTGAATCGCCAGGCGTGGAGCGATGCGCAGATCGATGACCTGCCAAGAGTTGAGCCGGCGGCCGACTCCTCGCTGCCGTCGGCCCCACTGCCCCTGTGACCTATAGCGGGGTGGACCTCCTGGCAGCGGCCGCCGCTGCTGGATGGTCAATCGGTCCGTGAGATCGCATTGTGTCGGATGCCTGCGCCACACTAGGTCAGCAGCAACCGAACTGGGGAGCGCTGGGGAACACGTTGACCATTTTTGCCACACCGCCAGGGCGTCCGGCGTTCGAGGCGCTGGCACGAGCGGTGAGCGACGCCAAAGGCGGTGACGCGCTCGCGCCGGTGTTCGTCGTCGTGCCCACCGAACCCGTCGGCATCGCGGCACGGCGGTGGCTGGCACAGCACGGCAACGACGGTCGAGCGGGCACTGCTGGACTTACGCTGCTCACGCTCTATCGGCTGGCCGAACTCATCGCAGGGCCGGAGCTCGCGAAAGCCGGCAAGCGTCCCGCCACCACACCGATCGTCG
>Ga0105047_10012749_pt1 | contig 13499 bp, 11 predicted proteins | sample MAT04_FD_78384 | JGI IMG/M metagenome (GOLD analysis project Ga0105047, IMG submission 78384) | Freshwater microbial communities from Lake Fryxell liftoff mats and glacier meltwater in Antarctica - MAT-04 (megahit assembly) | ecosystem: Environmental > Aquatic > Freshwater > Ice > Liftoff...
AAGAGATCGAAAAATTCAGCATGCCGATGAAAACTATACCGGACGCACTCAATCTCAGGAGCGATATTTTGCAGGAATTTGAAGTTGCTGTTAACAGGCAGAAGATTTCTGAAAAGGAACAGCACATGACTTTTGTTATTGTTGGAGGAGGACCTACTGGCGTGGAAACAGCCGGAGCACTGGCTGAATTTAAGTCGAATGTTTTGCCCCACGATTATCCCGAACTTGACCCATCGCTTATGAAGGTTTACCTTGTTGAGGCTGGTCCACGCTTACTTGCAGGTTTTTCAGAACGGTCTGGTGAAAATTCCTTAAAGTATTTGAAGAATATGGGAGTTGAGGTGTTGCTCGATACAGTCGTGGAAAAGTACGATGGCACTGAAGTTTCTTTTAAAAACGGCAATAAATTGGCCTCTACAACCCTTATTTGGTCTGCCGGTGTTAAGGGTGTTATGATTAAAGGAATGCCGGAAGAATCGGTCTCGGGCAATCGTTACAAGGTAGATTCCTTTAATAAGGTTGAGGGAACTGAAGGGATATTTGCAATTGGCGATGCCGCGGGAGTGTATTCTGAACAACTACCAAAAGGCTATGCGATGGTGGCGCCTGTTGCCATGCAGCAAGGTCAGCTTTTGGCAAAGAATCTCATCAACCTGATAAATAACAAGCCATTAAAACCTTTCGTTTACAGCGACAAAGGTTCGATGGCTACCGTTGGAAGACACAAGGCAGTAGTTGATCTGTCGTTCTGGAAATTCGGTGGGTTTTTCGCATGGATTGTCTGGATGTTTCTCCACCTGATGCTACTTGTTGGATTCCGAAACAGGGTGGTGGTGCTGATCAACTGGGTATGGAATTATTTTTCTTACGAGCGTGCACTTAGGCTGATAGTTCGAAAATACGATAGCCCGATAAAGGAGCAGCCGATACCATCAAAGGATTAGCGCGGCAACTTTGAACTGATCATCAGGCGGGCTGCTGCTCTGGAATGCTGATTATAAAAACAGTTCCAGATCCGTCTTCTTTCGAAGTAACAGAGATTGTTCCTCCTATCCGCTCCACAATGTTCTTAACAGTGGCAAGCCCGATACCATTGCCTTTCTTTCCAAACCGGTCTTTCCCCGCAAATGTCTGAAACGGAAGAAAGATGCTTTCAAGGTATTTTTCAGGAATGCCTGGGCCGTTGTCCGCTACTTCTAATTCAATTTCACCATGTTTTGTTTTCCGCAGGCTAATCTTTACTCTTCCGTTTGGCTTATCGTTGTATTTAACGGCGTTGCTCACCAGGTTCTGAAGGATCTGATGAAATCCTGTTGGGTCGATATAAATCTCGTGGACATGTAGGTTAGCCTCGATAACCATTTCTTCATGCGGCTGAACAAACTGGATAACGTTCTGAATAAACGACTTTACATGAATCATTTTGGGGCGAAGGCCATCCTGCCCTGAAACAGAATAGTCAAGAATTCCATTAACCAGATTATTTACTGCTTCAGACCGGTCGATAATATGCTGGATAAGTTCAAGGCTGTCGTCGCCAAGGATTTTCTTGTTATCCTCCATTACAATTTCGGCCAGAGAGTGAATATTTCTCAGGGGCGACTTAATATCATGGGCAACCACGTAAGCAAAGCGACTGAGCTCGCTGTTAAGGTTTTCAAGCTTTGTCTGGACGCCTTCCAGCATCCCGATTTTCTTCTTCAATTTTAGCAGGTTCATGACTTGTCCCGCGAGAATTTCGAGTGTTTTTTGCTGAATCCCGGATAATTTGCCGGGTTTATCGTCGCAAACACACAAACTTCCTATAGGAATTCCGTTTTCGGCAACTAATGGCGCTGCCGCAAAGAATCGCAGGTAAGGAAACTCTGCAACAACCGGGTGGTCCGCAAACCGTTCATCTCCTGCAAGATCTTCGATAATGGTTAAACTGTGTGGATTTGCGACCACGTGTGCCGTAAGTGACAGGCGCCTTTCTATTTCTGTGACATCTGATCCAAAATGGGATTTAAACCATTCGCGATCTTTGTCAAGTAAGCCGATGTTTGCCCTTGGAACGCCGCAAATCATCGCAGCAAGACCAGTTATCTCATCGAATGATTTTTCCGCTGGTGTATCCAGTATACGGTATTGCTCAAAGGCCTGCTGCAGCGCATCTTCCTTTTCTTCCGAAAGCGTGGGTGATTTTACGTCGTACGATTTAATAATCATATCAATTAATTATTGCCAATCATTTTCACGGATTGGCGGCACTACAGCTAGGTTTTCCAAGTTCTCTGCCACAAAACGTTCTTTTCCCGACTAATATTGGAATCCGATTTTGATCAATCAAAGCCTGTATTTAAACCACTGAAATTGTGGACGTTAAAAACACAAAGGATATCTTAAAAATTCGGTCATTCTTGCCGTGACTTTAATTTGTGTTGAGGCATTCCCTCGAAAAAAATTAATGAGGAAATCCCGCCACGGAATCGTTTTGAGGCATTTTTGGCGATCTTCTGCACTTTACATAAAAAAAATAAAGACCGGCGATCGTTAAAGCAAGGGAAACTAAAAGTTGAGAAACGAGGTTGTTTCCTTTGCCAAATTCATCAGTTGTGGCGTCAGTTAAATTATGCTGAATGAAATAGTATCCTATTACCTGGGTTGCATTGTTGGCAAAATGTGCCGCAATTGAAGTCCAGGCATTTCCCGACCAATGCATCAGGTATCCGAGAAATGCACCAATAAAAAAACGAGGGATGAATCCAAAAAACTGAAAATGAATAAAGCTGAAAATGAAAGCCGTCAACCAGATAGCAAGATGGGGGCGACCGGTCCATTTGATCAGCAACGGCTGAATAGATGACCTGAACAGCAACTCTTCGCCAATTGCAGGAATCACAGCGATAAGAACAAGAGCGATAATAAGACTCCGGATATCAGGCATATCCAGGAAACCTTCCGTTATAACCTTCGCTTCATCTTCCTTAATCCGCATCCAATTGCCAACTTCCTGAAGGAAATCAGGAAATATCATTTGATTGTTCCACTCTGCTGAAGCATTGATCAACGGGATTTGCGCAATCATCAATATCATTGATAAGATTACAAGAAGAAATCCTGGTGACTTGTTAATTCTCAATTGTGCTCCGATATTACCTCCAGAGAAGATTGCAAGTAGAAATGGCGGGATAATAAAGAGGCCGACAGATGAAAAACCCTGAACAACTTTCATAAATGAGAAATCGTTAGTATCCTTTGGTGCGAGGCCCGGATTAGCTAGAAATTCAGTCGGGATACCATAAAGGGCTTGCCCGACAAGCGATCCGATTAATGTAAAAATAATTCCCGCACCGAGAATAAAAAACAAAAGACTCAGTAGCTTCCGGCCGGGGCCTGCCGATTCGAGGTAAGGAATGATTGAGAAAAAGGGCTGACGGGGCATCAGGAAAATGTTGCGATACGGGCTTTTCACCCGCTTCAGATTGAAAATGCAAAGATGGAAATACGCATGATGAAAACCAGTAACTTTGCAGAATTGATGAATACAGTGCAAATTGGTGATATAGAACTCGGGGATTTCCCTTTATTGCTCGCCCCGATGGAAGATGTAAGTGATCCTCCGTTCCGTTTGGTTTGTAAACAATATGGGGCTGATCTCATGTACACGGAATTTATTTCGTCTGAAGGCCTTATCCGGGATGCCGCCAAGAGCAAGCAGAAGCTTGATATATTTGAATATGAGCGCCCAATTGGCATTCAGCTTTTCGGAAGCGATATCGACTCGATGCGCGAAGCGGCAATTATTGCGGCAGCGGCAAAACCTGATCTCGTTGATATCAACTATGGCTGCCCCGTAAAAAATGTGGCCTGCAAAGGCGCTGGGGCCGCGTTACTTCAGGATATTCCGAAAATGGTTTCGATGACTTCGGAAATTGTAAAGTGTACCACCCTTCCTGTAACGGTAAAGACCCGTCTCGGATGGGATGATAACACCAAAAATATTGCTGAGGTAGCAGAAAGATTGCAGGATATCGGCATAAAAGCCTTGACTATTCACGGAAGAACCCGTGCACAGTTGTATAAAGGGCCAGCAGACTGGACATTAATCGGGGAAATAAAAAATAACCCACGGATCACAATCCCGATCTTCGGCAACGGAGATATTGATTCTCCCGAAAAGGCTATCGAATACAAGGAGCGCTATGGTGTCGACGGTGTGATGATCGGTCGGGCCAGCATCGGTTATCCCTGGATTTTTAATGAGATCAAACATTTTATCCGCACCGGAGAGCACCTTTCGCCACCAACAATTGCCGACCGGGTAAACGTGTGCAGAACACATCTCAACGCTTCTATTGAATGGAAAGGGCCGGTTTTGGGAATTATTGAGATGCGCAGGCATTATACCAACTACTTTAAAGGAATTCCTCATTTTAAGGATTACCGAATGCGCCTAGTCACCCTTCCAACTTTTGCCGAAGTACTGGATGTTCTGGAAGAAATTGACTTTGCATTGGGAAATCAGCTGGTTGAGGTTTGATTCCTGTAACTAACCATTAATAAACTCTGATGCTTCAGGATCCTGTTAATAGAACCGAACTTAAAAACCTGGGGGAATTTGCTTTAATTGAGCGTCTCACAGACGGCATACTGCTTAAAAACAAAAGCAGCAAGAAAGGTGTTGGCGATGATGCGGCAGTATTGAATTTTGACAACAGAGACGTCCTGGTTTCGACCGACATGCTACTCGAAGGAGTTCATTTTGACCTCGCGTACATGCCCTTAAAACACCTCGGATACAAAGCTGCAGTGGTTAATTTCTCTGATATTTATGCAATGAATGGCAAACCGGAACAGATTACTGTTTGCCTTGCATGCTCGAACCGGTTTCCCGTTGAAGCACTTGAGCAACTTTATGAAGGGATAAAATTAGCCTGTGACGAGTACGGCGTAGATCTGACTGGCGGCGACACGACTTCTTCCAGAACTGGTCTGGTTTTAAGCATCACGGCGATCGGATCGGTGGAGAAAGACAAAGCCGTTTACAGAAGCGGTGCGAAAAAAGGAGACTTGTTGGTTGTTTCGGGAGATTTGGGTGCTGCTTACATGGGTCTTCAACTGTTGGAGCGCGAAAAAGCGGTTTTCATGGACCACCCTGAAGCGCAACCTGATCTGGAAGGGCATGATTATATTCTTGAACGCCAGCTAAAACCAGAAGCTCGTCGTGATATTGTTGAATTGTTTGGTGAATTGAATATTGTCCCTACTTCGATGATTGACGTTTCGGATGGGTTAAGCTCTGAGATTCTCCATCTCTGCAGTCAAAGCGGCCTTGGATGCAGGCTCTATGAAGAAAAAATACCGATCGACCCGATGACCTATAATGTTGCAAGGGAATTTGGGCTCGATCCAACAGTTTGCGCATTAAGCGGTGGTGAAGACTATGAGCTGCTTTTTACCATCAAACAGGATGATTACGAAAAGCTTAAAGGGAATTTACTTTTAACGGTAATTGGCCATATGACGGATGTTTCGGAAACGCCTGCAATGGTAGACAAAAGTGGAGGGATTCATGATCTTAAAGCTCAGGGGTGGAGTGCTTTTGAAGCCGGTGAGGCTGAAAGTAACGTTTAGTTTAAGTGCACCTTTTTTCTATCAATTAAGGCAGATTTCCTTCTGCAAAATTCATAACCGCTTTAAGACTGGCCTTCTCCCGTTCAATGAAACAGTTGTGTCCGCAATTGTCGAGCAAAACGAGCTTTGATTTTTTTGTCATGCGGGTCATCTTTTCCATCAGTTGCGGTTTTACCAGTTCATCATTTTTCCCACCAAGAAGCAGCACGGGAATTTTCATTACGGTGAGTACTTTTTGACGGTCAGGACGATCGCGCATTCCTGCGATTGCTGCCGTAATTCCATCCAGGGACTGGCGCATTCCTAGTTCTGTCATTTCCCCGATATTCATCAATCCATCAGAACTCTTTTTATCAAAAAACAGATTCGGAATTGTTGCTTTCACATATCTTTCTTTACTCTCTCTTGCCGCCTTTATTGCCTTGTCGCGCTCCTTTTTCCGCTCATCTGTATCACCAAAACATGTCGAGCTGAGGAGCGTAATTGCCGAAATCCGTTCAGGAAATAAATCAGCAAAAGCCATGGCCACGTATCCTCCCATTGAATGTCCGATAATTTGGGAGCTCTTAATCTTCTCCTGATCCAGAACTGCTTTCACTGCCCCGGCCATAAATTCCATTGAATGGATTTCGTTGAAAACAGATGATTTTCCGTGGCCAGGGAGATTAATCCTAATCACTTTGAACTTCAACGTAAGTGCCGGCAAATAGGCCCTCCAGATTCGGGACGTCTCCATGAAGCCATGAAGAAAAACAAGCGCTGGCCCTGTTCCTTCAGTTTTGTAGTGAATAATGCCATTTTCAAAAGGTAACTTCATAAGATCTATTTTGAAGTTAAAATACACTAAAACGGGTTGTTAAAGTCTGCACCGTTCACGTCCTTTGAAGCCCTCAAACATTTGCGGAAAATATAACCTCACATGAATAAAATTAAAGTAGCTAACCCTGTTGTAGAACTTGATGGCGATGAGATGACCCGTATTATCTGGCATTTTATCAAAGACAAACTTATCTTACCTTACCTGGATCTCGATATAAAATATTATGATCTGGCAATGGAGCACAGGGATCAAACCAACGACCAGGTTACAATCGATGCAGCTGAGGCGATAAAGAAATACAATGTCGGGATCAAATGTGCGACGATCACACCTGATGAAGCCCGTGTTGATGAGTTTAAGCTCAAGCAGATGTGGAAAAGCCCGAACGGAACGATCCGAAATATCCTGGATGGAACTGTTTTCCGTGAGCCTATCGTATGTAAAAATGTACCAAGACTTGTTCCTAACTGGACCGCACCAATATGCATTGGCCGTCATGCTTTCGGCGATCAGTACAGAGCTACCGATTTTGTGACCAAAGGAAAAGGAAAGCTGACTATTAAGTTTGAAGGGGAAGATGGTCAGGTAATTCAGCATGAGGTCTATAATTTCAAAGGAGACGGTGTTGCGTTGGCGATGTACAATACCGACGAATCCATTATAGGATTTGCACGCAGTTGCTTCAACCAGGCGATCAGCAAAAACTGGCCGCTCTATTTAAGCACGAAAAACACCATCCTTAAAAAATATGATGGCCGTTTTAAGGATATTTTCGAAGATATTTACCAGAAGGAGTTCAAAGATAAAATGGCTGCTGCCGGAATCACCTATGAGCATCGCCTTATCGACGACATGGTTGCTTCTGCTCTGAAATGGAACGGAAACTTTGTGTGGGCTTGTAAAAACTACGATGGCGACGTGCAAAGTGATACTGTAGCGCAAGGGTTTGGCTCTTTGGGGCTTATGACTTCGGTTCTGGTTACTCCCGACGGAAAAACGATGGAAGCTGAAGCCGCGCATGGGACTGTAACGCGCCATTACAGAATGCATCAGCAAGGTAAAAAAACCAGCACAAATCCTATTGCAAGCATCTTTGCCTGGACCCGCGGACTTGAACATCGCGGTAATCTAGACAATAACCAGGAGTTGGTAAATTTCTGCAAAACCCTGGAGAAGGTTTGTGTAGATGTGGTAGAAAGCGGCAAAATGACAAAGGATCTTGCCGTCTGTATCTATGGCGATAAGGTAGCGGAAGATAAATATCTGTTCACAGAGGATTTCCTTGAAGCGCTTAACGAGGAGCTCAGGAAAAGGCTTACTTCAAACTAATATCAAAAGTCCCTCGCTAAGGCCCGGGGCTTTTTTCTTTATCAGAACCTCATATCCTTAACCATCCATTGCAGGGAAACCCTTCCGTTCCAATGGTTCTCTTCAATTGAATAGCATACATCGCAGGGAATTCTGTTCTGAATATGCGGATGGAATTCACCCATCCCAAAGGCTATTGCGTCGTAAAAAGGTTTTCCGGTCTTTCCCAGCTTTAATTTCAGGTGGTTAGAACCCACAACCCTACTGTTTCCGTCATCATTTAATCCCCGGGTGACAAAAACAGGAGCCATATTTCCGGGGCCGAAGGGTGCGAACTGCTTTAATATCCGATAAAACCTGTCGGTAATCTGATCAGGCTCCAGCTCAATGTCGATTTCAATCTCGCGGATAAGCTGCTCATCAGTAATACGGCTGCTTACAACCTCTTCGAAACGCAACCTGAACGCCTCAACATTCTCAACCTTTAAGGTCATTCCGGCAGCATATTTATGTCCGCCAAATTGCTCAAGGAGGCCGGAGCATTCAGAAATGGCTTCATGAATATCGAAATCCTTCACAGAGCGGGCGCTGCCTGTTGCCATACCATTCGACTCAGTAAGAATAATCGTTGGGCGGTAATATTTTTCAAGAACGCGCGAAGCCACAATACCAACGACGCCTTTATGCCAGTCGGGCTTAAAAAGAACAGTTGACCTGCTATTGAGATACAAATCGTTCGATTCGAGGATGGCTAGTGCTTCTGAAGTCATGAGCTTATCGAGATCCTTCCGCTTATCGTTGCTTGTATTTATACCAAACCCGGCGTCGTCAGCATCGGTTTTTTCTTCCATAATCAGCAGCTCGACAGCCTTTTTTCCGTGGTCAATTCGTCCGGCCGCATTTATTCTTGGAGCCGCAGTAAAAACGAGGTCAGAAATACTGTATTCACGCAAAGGCAGAGCCGTTGAAGCGCTGTTGTCAGTGGCTTTAATCTCCTTTCCACTTCGCAATATTGTTGCGATCCCGGGCCGGGGATTTTTGTTAATTTGTTGAAGTCCGTAATATGCAAGCACCCGGTTTTCACCGGTTACAGGGACGATATCAGCAGCAATTGAAAGGGCTACAAGATCCAGCCATGAGTAGATATCAACATCTGTTTTCAGTTCCGCATCCAATGCCTGAAGCAACTTGAAACCGATGCCACAGCCGGAAAGTTCTTTGTAAGGATAGTTGCAATCATTCTGTTTAGGATCCAGGATCGCCACAGCAGCTGGCAATACAGCGCCAGGAAGGTGGTGATCGCAAATAATAAAATCAATTCCCTTCTGAGCCGCATAACCCACTTTTTCCACCGACCTGATTCCGCAATCAAGCGCAATAATCAATGTAACGGCGTTTTCATTTGCACTATCAATTCCAGCAGTAGAAATCCCGTAACCTTCAGCGTACCTGTCAGGAATATAAAAGCTCACTCTTTCCGGGCAAAGCTTCACAAAGAAACTGTAGACCAGCGCGACTGCAGTTGTGCCGTCCACATCATAATCGCCGAAAATCATAATCCGCTCGCCCTCTTCAAGCGCTTTTAAAATACGGGAAACCGCCTTATCCATATCCTTCATGAGGAAAGGATTATGCAGATGCGACAGGGAAGGCCTGAAAAAATCTCTGGCTTCCTCGAAACTCACAATGCCTCTCTGGACCAAAAGATTGGCGATCCTTGGTTCAACATTAAGATCGACAGAAAGCTTTTCAACAGATGCCGGATCACCTGGAGATTTTACCGCCCACCTGTTTTTTGAAGGATTTAAATTCATTCTGTAAAATTAGCCTCGTATTTCCCATCAGGTTCGCATAAAAAAACAAAACCGGTCAGTTTTTTCAACAGTCCGGTTCATAAAATTATTTGGTGTTTATGAGGACTTACAAATTGGGCGGAGGCGTTGTGCGGAGAGATGGTTTGATCTTCGTGCGTCCTTTCGGGAACTTCTCTACGATTTCTTCATCCTTAACCGCCATCGTAATAATACAATCCTGCCCGTTCTCCCAGTTTGCAGGTGCAGCGACACCGTGTTTCCGGTGAGTTGCAGAGAGTCAATTACTCTGAGAATCTCGTCAAAATTTCTTCCTATTGAAGCCGGGTATGTAAGTGTAAGTTTCAGTTTTTATCTTGCCCAATCACAAAAAACCGACCTCACCGTTTGAGTTGCGCTAGCATTTGGATGCATCATATCGTAAGCATTCGCGACAGATTTATCAGGGTCGGCTATGATTGGGTAATTAAGAATCATTGATTGCGTTTCGTTGATGTCATCAATCCAGCGATAATGAGCATCAGGGGGATCAACACTAAGTGCAATTACCTTTACGTTTCTTTTATCAAATTCCGGTTTTATGCGCGCCATTTCCCCGAGTTCTCTTGTGCAAAACGGAGTAAAGCCGGCGGGGCGCGAAAATAATATGCCCCAGCTGTTGCCAGGCCATTTATGAAAATTGATTTTACCTAACGTTGTATCTGCGGTAAAATCAGGCGCTTAGTCGCCAAGTTTCAGACTCATAATTGTTGATGTTTTAAAGACAAATCTTAAGTGTTTCTTCATTCCGGAACCCACTAGTCTACTCTTTTTGAGGATGTAATTTAGCTCCATCTTTTTATTGATTTCATTGATGAAACTGAATCCGGGCTATTTTTCATATTTTTGATCTCCCGAACCCTCCTATGAGATACCTGATTTTTCTCACCCTTATTGGCATAAGCCTTTTTGCTGTTACGTGCAAACCCCTTGACAAGTTGGTAAGTTTTAATCTTGAAACTGCAGATACAGTTACCTGGCTGCAGGTTGCTGACACAGTTTTAACCGATACGTTGCCGAATGAGGCACGGACAATGGTAAGTGAGACTTTCCGCTTTTCGGATTACGGGAAATTTGCCACTAACAAGTCCTCGCCTACCACAGTTGAGGGAGCCGATGGTTATAATATGATCCTCACGATTGACTCGGGAGCCAGCAATTTCGCGTTTGCAAAAGATCTCGCGATTTTTCTTTCTTCTCCTGGAAATCTGTATGACGAAATAAAGCTTCTTGATATTCCTGACCCGTCTCAGATCGACGGAACGATCAATATGGATATGATCCCGATGCCTGATGACGGTTGGGTAAATGTGATCAATAAAGATGAATACCGTTTCAGGACCGACTTTACGCTCGTGAGTCCGATGCCAGATACTGTGAAGCTTCGATTCAAAATGAATTTCAGGCTTAAGGCTCTCCCGAACGATTAATGGCCGGAAACAGCACTAAAAATACATTGGTTTCCGTAATCGTCCCAGCTTACAATTATGCTGGTCTCCTGCCCGAAACGCTGGACAATCTGCTTGAACAGGAATATCCGCATTGGGAGTGTATCATTGTGGATGATGGTTCCACTGACAATACGAAAGAAGTAGCTGCGAAATGGGTGAAAAAAGACCAGCGGTTCTCATACATTTTCCAGACGAATGCAGGCCTTTCTGCTGCCAGAAATACTGGTATAGCAAATAGCAAAGGGGAATTTATACAACTGCTTGATGCCGATGATCTGATTGAAGCAGGGAAGTTCAGCAGGCAGATAGCAGTTTTTGAACGTCTTCCATTAAGTGACATTGTTTATGGAGAAGTGAGGTATTTTTCTTCCTCAGACTTAAACCAGCGCTGGTTTTCAATTGATGAACAGGGCACTTTATGGATGAAGCAAATGTTTTCAGAGGATAGTTTTCAACTCGCTGAAATTTTATTTGATGGAAATATTATGGCAGTCAATTGTCCTTTGATCCGCAGGTCTGTCTTTGACGATATCGGCCCTTTCAATGTTTCTTTGAAATCTGTGGAGGATTGGGAATATTGGTGCAGGTGTCTCCTTGCGGGAAAAAAATTCCGGTACATTGATGAGCCCGGCTCTTACGCTCTCGTGCGGACCCATGGAGAAAGCATGAGCAGGAATACCCAACGGATGATGGAAGCTTCGTTAAAAGCAAGAACCGGATTGGCTGAGATTATTGCAAAGAGCAGAAGCTTACCGAAGGCGAAACCATCAATTACTGCCATTAATGACCGGCAAATAAACTTCCTGCAGAGAGAACTTTACCAGATCTATCTTGAAAAAGGACAAAGAACGAATGCGCTCAATATGCTTTGGGGAAATTACCGGCACACCAAAGGGCTGAAACATTTTCTAAAGGAAATTTACCTGGTAGTCATTGGCCGGAGATGATTTGCATCTAACGACTCAAATCAGATCAAACATCTGTTTCTAACGGGTTATGAACGATTCAACCATTGGATTATTAAATGAATAGCCTAATTTAGCGGTCTTATTAAAAAAACATGAAGAAGGTCTTTTTCATTTTGCTCTTATTTCTTTTTTCAAAAGAGGCGCTGATCGCCCAGAATTCACTACAAAAAGTAACGATTGCGTCTTTTGAGGGTAAATTTTCCCAGGTTACAACCCGGTCCGAAAAACGAATCATGTACGCGATTAACATGAATCTGTTGGAAACTGAAGCCTTAAAAGCTTCTTTTGTTAACAGGCTTTATGCATCAAAAAAGATCGCAGTAGTGTCAAGAATTAATTCTGATGGGGTATTGATGGTTTCTGCCCCGGCCTCTTTTCCAGCCCGGGAAATCGAAGCAGAGATCCTTTCACTAAAGAACCAACCTGCACCCGAGGTTGCCCCATCAAAATACTGAAGATAAAATGAAAAACTTTCTCACACTTTGTTTTATCAGCCTGTTTTGCCTGGCTGCAGGCGCTCAGAATTCCACCTGCGCTACCCCTGCTCCGTTCTGCACAACCGTTGAGTATAATTTTCCGGCTGGTGTTGATGCTGGCTCGGCCGAAGTAGGACCCGATTATGGATGCCTGGGCTCTGAGCCAAATCCTGCCTGGTATTTTATGCAGGTGCAGAATAGCGGAGATATGAACATTAACATGATCGGATCGGCCGATGGAGTAAATCCTTCGAATGATATCGACTTTATTTGCTATGGCCCGTTCACAACGCTTGTTGGCGCCTGCGACAACCTTACGGCAGCCAATACCGTGGACTGCAGCTATTCCAGTTCTGCAATAGAAGATGTGAATATAACAGGTGCTGTTGAAGGCGAATATTATATTCTTCTGATCACAAACTTTTCGAATACCCCTTGCAACATCCTTTTCTCCCAGACCGGGGGATTCGGGTCTACCAATTGCTTAATTGTAAATCCGGTTTGTGAAGGTGACTCCGTGGTGCTTGACTCAGGACTTGATCCTGATAGCTATGTGTTTAGCTGGGCTGGTCCCAATGGATTTGTAAGCAGCGAAGCAACACCTGTATTTTATGATGTTACACTTGATCTTTCAGGGGAATACATCCTTATAGCAACTAATTTTGAAGACACTGCGGTTGTCAACATTGAAGTTGATGTTCAGCCAAGACCAGACAGCTCTGGATTTTTCGTGTCGGGAACACCTTGCATCGGCAACACAATTACCCTCACTTCAGATTCTACCTACGTCGGTGCAACTTATACGTGGACTTTACCAAACGGTACGGAAGCAAACACAAATCCATTGATTCTTACGGATATCAGCAGTTCGTTAAGTGAAGGCGTAACGTTGGAAATTACCCTTAACGGATGTACAAGCATTCCGGTAACAGAGTTGATAGAAATAGCGGCACCAATCGTTCCGGTGATAAGCGGCGCATTACATTACTGCTTTCTCGACAGCACAACGC
>Ga0105047_10012750_pt1 | contig 13499 bp, 11 predicted proteins | sample MAT04_FD_78384 | JGI IMG/M metagenome (GOLD analysis project Ga0105047, IMG submission 78384) | Freshwater microbial communities from Lake Fryxell liftoff mats and glacier meltwater in Antarctica - MAT-04 (megahit assembly) | ecosystem: Environmental > Aquatic > Freshwater > Ice > Liftoff...
AGGCAATACTTTAATTTATACCAGGGATAGTTTCACGCAAAGGGCGCAAAGAAAAAATCACGCAAAGGGCGCAAACAAAAATGTCGTAAAGCAAAGCAAGGCAAGTGAAAGCCACGCAAATATCAGAAGGTAATACTTTGAATGAGGTCTTAACCTGGTTTGAGTGTAGCTCATTGTTGCCCTTGCGTGCAAAATACTTTTAGAACTCCTTACCCGATATACTGAAATGCACTAAAACCCGCAAATTGAAAAAGGTGAAAAAAGCGCTACAGTATAAGGGTGCGACGCAACGGCTGAATCAACAAGGCTTAAATGACCGGCCCCAAAAAAAAATTGGCTGCACTTTAGTTTGCGACAGGTAAGGTGTTCTGACTTTTGTAAATCCTCGTTTAAAGGCATAAAAAAAGGCCATCCTTGTGGATAGCCTCTTTCTTATCTTAAATAGGTTAGAAATTAATCTAAATACAACACCCTTACCGGGAATGGGATAATCACCGTACCATCATCCAATGTTAGTTTAAAATAAAACCTACGGGCTAGCTCGGTGTTGGTATTGGCCGGTATTACTCCGGGGGCTTTTACAACGTACTCGGCTAATGTGGTATTAAAAGTTGCTGTTGTACTATTTACAGCAATAGGTGTAATGGTATAAAAACCAGTAGTGCCTGTACTTTGGATAGCTGTATAGCTGGTATTGGCAGCTATCCTGGTTATTTCCTTTATAGTTCTGCCGCTGTTGGCCGGTATGGACAAAATGATTTGGATATTGCCACCGGCGGCTTTTGACGTTACCACTGTAGGGTCAGGGCGAAAGGCTACCGCATTGGTAACGGTTACCGATACAGCCGGACGAATGTCCATTAATGGGCCTATCTCTTGTTTAGTACAACCTATCATTGAAGCAATGATCACAGTTAAGATAGCCGGGGTTCTAAATTTATTTTTATTCATCATTAAAAGTATTCAGTTGTTAAAAAAAATTTATTTAGCCCACCAAACCTTTACGTCTGTTCTAGGTCTTGGATTGGGTGCATTAGGGTTTCTTGATAATTCGCCTGGCGTATAAGTAATTCGTGTAGGAATAACGTTTGGATTGTCGCCCTGTGGATTATTTACCAAAGCCAATACGGGGTACCCGGTGCGCCTGTAGTCATTGTAGGCTTCAATACCGTTGCCTATCATGGCTATATATTTTTGGGTAATAATCTGCTTCCGCTGGTCTTCTACCGAAGCGGCAGCATTTAAAGTTACTACAGCAGCATTGGTAGCAAAATAACCATCTACCTCTGCGGTGGTCATGCCCACTTTTAGCATATTGGCGCGAATACCTGCCTGAAAATAAGTATTAGCTAAACCACTGGTACCCAATACCAATGCCCCTTCGGCTAAAATAAACTGGGTTTGAAAATTGGTGAGCAGGCGTATGGGCGCTTCGCCATTTATACCAGTTAAATACGTATTGTAGTTTGACCGTGCTGCCAGCAAAGGCGGCGCCACTGTTGTTCCATTATCATAGCTGGTAAACCGTCCTGAAGGTTTGGTGAAAAATTTGGCCAAACGTACCGTATCGTTTAACGAAAGCGCCAGGTTAAACAACCTGGTACTCATCATTTGGTCTCCCGTTCTGTTTACGTTATTAAAAGTAAAAATTGGATTTTGATTTCCAACTGAATTGCCAAAGGGTACTTCAAGGTCAAGATTGTTTGCGTTAATAAACAGGTTGCCATCTATTACGCTTTGAATAGTCGATTTTGCTAAAGCAGCATTGCGGTTTGACATTTGTAAAGCCAATTTTAACAACAGGGTATTCGCTGCTCTTTTCCATTTGGTCAGGTCGCCGTTATACGCAATATCATCCCTTGTTGGTTTTAATAAGGAGGTTTTATCCAAATCGGAAATGCCACTTTTAACCAGGTCAAGTAAACCTACAATTGAGGAACCAGCGTTACCAAGGTAAATGTCTTCCTGCTTATCAAAACGGGGTGTTTCATTTAATAAACCAGTGCCTGCCTGCGAGTAGGGAACATCTCCCCAAAGGTCGGTAGCTACCGAAAAAATATAGGCCAGCTGTATTTTGGCTATACCCGAATAGGCGGGGCTTGTAGTAGCATACTGGCTTATTAATATTTGAAGGTTACTTACAGCGCCTCCATATATTTCGCCATTCCACTGGTTGTCAAACGAGCCATCAATATTGTAAATATCATATGCTGCGGTTTGGTTGGCTACACCGGCAATATGTTGCGAAAATGCTGAGGTTACCCTGTTAAGATCATTACCAACCGTAAAACCCAATGCTATTGTTGTATTGGGTAAAATGGTGGAGGGTGGAACACTTGTGGGATTGTTAGGCGTTTGGTTTACGTCCAGGTATTTTTTACACGACGAAAAGCTGACAAGGAATATTAATATTATTATCCGGTACTTCATAATTAAATTATTTAGTTAAAAGTTTATAAAGTTATTTTGAGGTTGGCGCCAATAGTGCGTGCATTTGGAGCACTCTGTAATTCAAGGCCACGAATGTTACCTGCACCCTGTGTGTTTACCGCAGGATCGATTATGCTGTTAGGTGCATTATAAAACAAGTTGCGTCCAAAAATGGAAAACCTCATACCGTTTAGACCTAAACTTTTGTAAAGACTAGCAGGCATATTGTAACCAAGTGACAGTTCCCTTAACCTAAAAACAGTGGCATCGTACACGTTAAATTCGCTTTGCAGGCCACCAAGCGTTTGCCAGTAGGTTTGTGCTGGTACCTGTATATTGTTTGGTACAAATTTATCGCCCACTTTTATTACACCGGGTAAAATTCTTGGCTGGTCTCTGTCAATGGCAGTAACATCCAACACTCCTCTTGCTTTATATAGGGCCGAGGTAAAGGATAGTATCTGGCCGCCTTTGGTAAAGTCGAAGGTAAAACCAAGGCTAAGTGATTTGTAGGTAAAGTTATTGGTAAAGCCAAGCGTGTATTCAGGGTTAGGGTCGGCCAATACCTGCCCGGCAATATTGGGTTGATATCCGCCGGTAGCCGGGTTAATTAGCCTTTCGCCATCAGGGCTTCTTGGTATCGTTCCACCAATAATAACACCGTAGGGAAAGTTGACTTTAATAGAAGGCACCGAGCCTATAAATGCACTGCCTGGTATGGCAAAGTTGTCAATACCGGGTGCAATGGAAACAACATTGTTTTTGATTTTGGTAAAGTTGCCTGTCACATCCCAGGTTAAGCTTTTTGACTTAATCACCGTTCCGGAAAGTAGTACTTCAATACCCTTGTTTGACAGCTCACCAATGTTGGTGGTTTTGCTGGCATAACCGGTAGAAGGTGCTAATCCTACATTTATAATTTGACTTCTGCTTACCTGGTCAAAATAAGTTACATCCAACGAAATACGATTTCTTAAAAACTGGAGATTGATACCTGCCTCATAAGAAGTAGTAAATTCAGGGGCCAAAGTAATAGGCGCAATGGTAGAACTGGCGCCAAAACCAGCAACTGTACCAAATGGAAAGCTAAAGCTTGCTACGTTATTACCGTAACCGCCACTTACATACAAATTAGATAATTGGTACGGACCGGCATCCCTTCCTACTTTGGCATAACTGGCTCTAATTTTACCGTAGCTAAGAATTTTTGAGTTCATTTTTAACGCATCGGTAAAAACAAAACCTGTGCTTATTGATGGATAGAAGTAGGTATTTTTTTCAACAGGTAGTGTAGACGATTGATCAACACGGCCGGTTAATTCAAGAAAAAGGTAGTTGTTATAACTGAAGGAAGCCTGTGCATAATAACCAACCAACCTACGGTTACTATTGTTTTCGAACGAGCCGTTGGTAAGCGTGGTGGCATTGCTTATATTATAAAAACCTGGTATAGCAAGGTTGTCGCCTTGTATTTGGGTACTTTGAAAAGTACGTTGGTTTACGTTTTGACCCACTAACCCCGTTAAGTTCAGCCCTTTAACAAAAAGGTTGTTTTTGGTGGCGGTAATAATCAGGTCTCCGTTTACTTCGCTTCTGTAAATGGTATTTTCCAGTACCTGGCCTGCAGGCACCCTGCCCGAACCAACGGCAAATACTTGTTTTCTTCTGTCAACATAGGCGTCAAGTCCAAGGCGGTACGATATGTTTAACCAGGTAGTTGGGTCGTACGATACGGTAGTGTTAGCGGTAAAGCGGTATAAATTACTTTTTAGCGGATTTTCAAAAGCGCCGAAATACGGATTTTCCGTGTTAGGTATTACAAAATTATTGCTGCCATTTGGATTTTTATAAGTGCCATTTACCCTGGAAGTAGTGAGGTCTATACTTCGGGACAAACCAGCTAAAACGCCAAGCGCACTTTGCCCGTTACCACCTAAAATGCCATTTTGAAGCGTGTTGGTGAAAGTGATACCGCCCCCCAGCTTAATTTTATTACCCAGGGTGGAGTTGGCTGCAAAAGCTACATTCGTTCTTTTTAAAGAGGTATTAGGTAAAATACCAATATGGTTCAGGTTACCTATCGAAAATTTTTGGTTGCGCAGCGCATCGCCGCCGTTAATTGATACGCTGTTTTCTGAAATAGTTCCAGTTTCAAAAAACTCGGCAATATTATTAGGGTATGCCCGGTAGTCAGCGGCAGGCCCTGTGGCAACTCCACCCGCCGACGGTATTAATCCATTTACTATGCTTGGCGTTGAACCAAATCGTGGACCCCACGAAGCGGTGCTTATTGGGTTATATATACCGTTTAATCCCTGGCCAAATTCGTTTTGCACAGGTGGCAAGCCTATAGCTGATTGAAAACTATATGAAGAGTTAGCAACTACTTCTGCTTTTCCTTTGCCATTACCACCTTTTTTAGTTGTTATAATAATAGCCCCGGCCGAGGCACGCGATCCGTATAAAACGGCTGCTGCAGGCCCTTTTAAAATGTTTATAGACTCAACATTATTCATGTCAATGTCGGCTGCGCGGTTGGCAGGTTGGTTATCCCCAAGTGTTCCTAACGGTCCGCCGTTTGTTCTGTCAACATCATTACTTACTGGTATACCGTCAATTACAAACAAAGGTTGGTTGCTTCCGGTAAAAGAAGAAATACCCCTGATGTTAATGTTGGTAGAAGCGCCGGCACCACCACTGGCTCCGGTAATAATTACACCGGCAACTTTTCCCTGCAATGCGTTTATTATGTTTACCTCTCCCTTATCAGCAAATTGGTCGGCTTTAAGCGTTTGTGTAGCATAACTTAACGAGCGCTTATCGCGAATGATGCCCAACGAGGTTACAACAACCTCTACCAAATTTGCCGAATTTTTGGTAAGGGTAATTTGGTAATTAATTGTATTGCCGTTAATGGCTATTTCCCTTGCGTTCATGCCAACCGACGATACAAGTAACGTTTTGGCTGACGCATCAACTTTTAGGGTAAAAGTACCATCAGCGCCGGTCATGGTGCCATTTTTGCCGCCGCGGGGTATTACGCTTACGTTGCTTACCGGGGCGCCATTTTCATCAGTAACACGGCCGGTTACCATTTGCTGCGCAAACAGTTGTGAACTTATCACAATGCATAATAAAAAAAATACAATTTTTCTCATGTGTGTTTTGTTGTTTAAAGTTGGTTTGAAAAAATCAATAGAAGGTCAGTGAGTAAAGAGGTGTACTGACGGGTGTTAACCGTTTGTAGCTCATTAAATCGGTTTAAGGTGTTTAATTGGGGGGGTGAAAATAAATAAATTGTTACCTAAATGTGAAATGTTTATTAAAAGACAATTTTATTTCAATAATGTTGTACCACTGATTTTTGTGTGAAATATCATCAATAATAACTATGCATTAGTAGTTAAACATTAATATTTTTTTATGATATAAGAATTTATGAGATTAAGCAAATTTTAAACTTTTGGGTGATTTACTAAATAATTATACGGTAGCCAGGCTATTTATTCGTGTTAAGTAAAATTTTAGGACAAATGCTTAAAAATTGTTTATTTGGTAGAATTCGTCCATCAAAGTTGGTATTACACATTAAAGAAGGAATAAGACTGAAGTGAAAGGAAAATTCACTTATAAAAATAATTTTAATATGTTTATAGTTGCATTATTCTGCATCAAAATCAATTTGGTAGAAAGCCGGCTCTACAACAATTCATACAAGCATTTTACTGAGCATAATTACTTTTAAATGACTAACCGCAACCGGTACTTATTTATTGGACCCGGACTTTATAGCTGTTTTCGTTGGTCGTTGCAGCCTGCCTCTATGACCATAGAGGTCGTATACTTATACTGTTGGTAATTTTATTCAGCCTTTTTTTATAATGATTTTATGGTCATTATTGCGTGTACCAAATAGCGGATAGTTATTTACTTTTATAAATACATTATTTAGCAGTATAATAGCTTTTTTAAAATTCAATGATGATCAAAATAGGTGTAAAAGGGGCTAACCGGTCATTAAAAAGCTACCTTAATTTACAGCCCGATATTATAAAGTTTTTTTGGATAGTGTTTGGTATAATCGACTTTGTCAAAATCATACTTACTTATATTTGTTAAGGAAGGTGATAGGGAACAAACGCTTTTTTATTTGCCTTGTTTAAATGGTACAGTTCCGAAAAGCAGGAAATGAAAAATATTTACCAATAACGAACTACCATGCGCTTGCCAAACGTTGTTATGGTTGCCATTTATGACTGTTTGGTTTTATTGCTGGCGTTAATATTATTGCCCATGGTTATTGGGCCGTAAATATTACTTTTTTACTTTTACAGGCCTGTTGTTTATAAATTCGCGTGTTATATGTCAATTGTTGTTTCTCACCTTTCAAAAAACTTTGGCCAGCAAAAAGCAGTCAACGATATAAGTTTTTCCGTAGCAAAAGGTGAAATAGTTGGTTTTCTTGGCCCCAATGGCGCAGGCAAATCAACCACCATGAAAATGATTACTGGGTTTATTAAACCCAACCAGGGATCAGCATTTGTAAACGGTATAAATGTGGTGGAAAATGCCATTGCTGCAAAACGGTGTATTGGTTACCTGCCCGAGGCAAACCCCCTGTACTTTGATATGTATGTAAAGGAATACCTGCATTTTATTGCAGGCATTCACCAGCTAACCAATAAAAACGAACGTGTTGCTGAAATTATTTCTATTACCGGCCTAACTATTGAAAGTGGCAAAAAAGTAGGACAGCTATCAAAAGGATATAAGCAGCGTGTAGGCCTTGCTGCTTCGCTTATTCATAATCCCGGGGTACTTATTTTAGACGAGCCCACCAGCGGCCTCGATCCCAACCAGATATTAGAGATCCGGAATGTAATAAAACAACAGGGCGCCACTAAAACGGTGCTTTTTTCATCGCACATATTGCAGGAGGTAGAAGCTATTTGCGACCGGGTAATTATTATTAACCGTGGCCAAATGGTAGCGAACGACACACTGGTCAACCTTAAAAAACTTTCGGAACACAACCGGGTAAAGGTAGAATTTGAAGAAATGGTTGACGAAACACTGTTTCAACATCTTACCAAAATAGCCGCTGCAACTAAAATTAACAATTATACCTGGCTGTTAAATGCGGCCGATGCTACTGATGCCCGCAGGCAGTTGCTCGATCTGGCAGTGCGGCACCAACTTAATATAGTATCCCTGCAAACCGAGGGTGGCAGCCTTGAACAAATATTTAAACAGCTAACCACCGGCAGCTAATAGCAGCGGGTAAACAAATATTTAGTAGAGATATAGTGAAGAAAATGAAGGGACGCCCTATTTTTTTACCTTTTAGCAATCCTTTTAAAAGTTATATAGCCAGCATTTTTCAAATATCGGGCCCGTATTCCATAGGGCGTGCCAGGTAATTTGGCGTAATAAATTTTTACAAAACGCATCGATATTATTACTATTAAAGTTGTGTGCATATTACCTGTTTTTACCACAAAAAACCACCCAACGGTAATTGATAAAATAAAGATGGTTTAATATCCAACCCCTGCAAACTTGTTTAATTTTGGCTACGTTTGCTGCCAATTCAATTATATTATAAATAAACTAAACTTATTTACTCATGAGTTACATTTCAGACATTCATGCACGGCAAATTTTAGACAGTCGCGGAAACCCCACTATTGAGGTAGATGTAGTAACCGACAATGGACACCTGGGCCGCGCAGCCGTGCCAAGTGGTGCCTCTACCGGTATACACGAAGCAGTAGAGCTAAGAGACAACGATAAATTAGTATATGTAGGTAAAGGTGTTTTGAAGGCAGTAAAAAATGTGAATGATATTATAGCAGCGCCTTTACTGGGATGGCCGGTAAACGACCAGGCGGGCATTGATAAGCGATTGCTTGAACTGGATGGTACCGATAATAAAGGAAATTTGGGTGCCAATGCATTGCTGGCAGTAAGTATGGCGGTGGCAAAGGCGGCCGCGCAGGAAAGTAACCTTCCGCTGTTTAGGTACCTGGGCGGTGTAAACAGTACCGTTATGCCAATGCCTTTAATGAATATTTTAAACGGTGGCGCGCATGCCGATAATAAAATTGATTACCAGGAATTTATGATTGTTCCGGTAGGTGCCGACACTTTTAGCGAAGGCTTACGCTGGGGTGTTGAAATTTTTCATCACCTCAAAACTGTCCTTAAAAAGAAGGGATACAGTACCAACGTGGGCGACGAAGGTGGTTTTGCCCCCAACATTCAAAGCAACGAAGAGGCCATTGAAACCGTACTAATAGCTATTGAAGCGGCTGGCTACAAACCAGGCGAGCAAATTAGTATTGCCCTTGATGCTGCCAGCAGCGAAATGTGGAAGGCGGATGAGAGCGTATATCATTTTCATAAAAGCGATGGTAAAAAATTGACCGTAGACGAAATGGTTGCCTATTGGGTGGAATGGGCCAATAAATACCCCATTGTTAGTATAGAAGATGGTATGGCAGAGGAAGACTGGGATGGCTGGAAAAAGCTGACCGTGGCTTTGGGCCATAAATGCCAATTGGTTGGCGACGACCTTTTTGTTACCAACACTAAAATTTTGCAGCGTGGTATTGACCAGGGAATTGCCAACAGTATATTAATTAAGGTAAACCAAATTGGTACACTTACCGAAACCATTAATGCTGTGCAACTGGCACAAACCAACGGATATACTACCATAATGAGCCACCGCAGCGGCGAAACGGAAGACACTACCATTGCTGACCTTGCCGTGGCACTTAACTGTGGCCAGATAAAAACAGGTAGCGCCAGCCGCAGCGATCGTGTGGCCAAGTACAACCAGCTAATACGAATTGAAGAAATGCTGGGCGAAAACGCTATTTACCCAAAAGGTAAGATCAGGTTTAAAAAATAAATTATTATAAAAGATGGTTGGCATTGGTACCAATGCCAGCCTTTTTTTTAGTGTACATTTACGTATGAAAAATTTTGGCCTTATATGGTCGGTTGCCAAAAACAAATACTTGCTAACGCTGGTATTTTTTGCAGTTTGGATCACTTTTTTTGATCGGAATGATCTTTTAACACAATACGATAGAAAGAGCGAATTGCAAAAATTAGAACAAAGCAAGGCTTACTACGAGGCAGAAATAACTTCTACAAAAAAAGAACTCACTGATTTACAAGGCGATAGGAATGTTTTGGAAAAGCAGGCCCGTGAAAAATATTTTTTAAAGAAGCCCAATGAAGATGTTTTTATAGTGGTTGACAGCACATCTGCAAAAAATTAATGCTTCGCCACAATAAACCCGATTTGAGCACGTTTTTAACCTATACGGTTATCGATTTTTTTTTAAACCACTCAAATTTTTTAGATGCCATTATTAACTACTGAAGATTTGTTGTTATACCTGTATAACGAAACTTCGCCATTGCAAAACAATATTATAGAGGAAGCAGTTAACAACGATTGGGAACTTAGGGAAAAGCTTGATATATTAAAAAGTTCGTTGCATACCCTTGATAAAATGCTTGAAAGTCCACGCCCCGAATCGGTACAGGCTATAATGAATTATGCCATGGTAACAGCACCGGTGGAGCAACATCAGTAAAGGGTTTTTTCGGCGTGTATTACTGGTATCTTCGGTGTAAGTATGATTAAAAAAGAAAGATTCCAGTTTTTTATAGACTATTTTAAAGAACATGCTCCGGAGGCTGAAACCGAATTGTTGTATAATGACCCTTACCAGTTGTTGGTAGCAGTTATTTTATCGGCACAGTGTACTGACAAACGGGTAAATATGACCACACCATTCATATTTCTTAAATACCCAACGGTTCAAATATTGGCCAGGGCCACCTTTGACGATGTGTTTGCGCTAATTAAAAGCATATCATACCCCAACAATAAATCAAAGCACCTTATTGGCATGGCCAATATGGTGGTTGAAAGGTTTAATGGTGTAATTCCCCTAACAGTAAACGAATTGGTGCAATTGCCGGGTGTTGGCCGTAAAACAGCCAATGTAGTAACAAGCGTGGTTGATAATCAGCCCAATATGGCAGTAGATACCCATGTATTTAGAGTATCGGCCCGGCTGGGCCTTACCGTAAATGCCAAAACCCCGTTGGCAAGCGAAAAGCAATTGGTAAAGCATTTGCCCAAAAACCTTATTTACATCAGCCACCATTGGCTTATTTTACACGGCAGGTACATTTGCGTAGCACGCAAACCCAAATGCAGCCAGTGCGGCTTAAGGGCGGTATGTAAATTTTACAGTGGGCAGGTAAAAAAAGGTATTGAACCACCGGTGTAAATGAACTATGCCCAATCATACAAAAATGTGTTACATGGCCAGCCCCTTTACGAAGGGGCAAGGGTAACAGCCGGTATACTAATACCCGCGTTGCTGATGAGCTGTTTTAACCAGTTGGCAATTGGCATTGTCCTATCGCTGGGTGCAATATGCGTAAGTGTTACCGATAGCCAGGGGCCTATCGTTCATCGCCGTAACGGAATGGTTGCCTGTATTGTATTCATATTTGTTGTAAGCATATTGGTTGGTTTTGCTGCAATTAATAACCTGGCCTTAGCCATACTGGTGCTGGTGTGTAGTTTCTTTTTTTCAATGCTTAATATTTATGGTACGCGGGCAGGGGCAATAGGTATTGCCTCGTTACTTACTATGGTATTAAGCCTTGACGAACATTTAACAGGCGTGGAAGTGGTGTACCACGCCTTGTACATAGCCTTGGGTGGGTTATGGTTTATGTGTTTTAGCATATTGTTGTACAATGTGCGGCCTTACAAACTGGCCCAACAGGCTATGGGCGACTGCGTGCAAAGCATTGCGGAGTACCTGCGCGTAAGAGCAGGCTTTTATGACATGCAGGTTGACTACGATGACAATTATAAACGACTGTTGCAACAACAGGTGGCGGTGCAGGAAAAACAACACCTGGCCGCCGAACTGCTTTTTAAAACGCCCGATATTGTAAACGAAAGTACCCGCCGCGGACGTATACTGGTAATGAGCTATATGGATATGGCCGATATACTGGAGCGGATTATGACCAGCTACCAAAATTATAAAACCTTACACCAGTTTTTTGACGAAGTGGATATTTTAGGCGACTTCAGCAGGCAGGCACTGCTACTGGCCGATGAAATAGATGAAATTGGTACGGCCATTAAAAGTGGCGTACCATCGGTAGCTTCCCTTTTGTTAGATGATACGATAAGTAAAACACGTAATAAACTGGAACAGCTACGCGAAACCCATATGAAACCCGGTAATATTGAAGGGTTTATAAACCTTCGCCGGATAATGGAAAACATTGAAGACATACAGGCCCGGCTAAAAACACTACATCAATACACCACCTACGACAGAGCCATTGATACGATAACCACCCCCACCCCCGACTACGACCAGTTTATTTCGCACCAGGATATTACCCCCGAAATGTTCAGAGACAACCTTTCAATAAAGTCAGATACTTTCAGGCATTCTTTAAGGGTTACCATAGCAATGATAGTGGGCTTTGTAGTATCGCTGTTTTTTAAGGTTGGCCATGGTTATTGGATTTTGTTAACAATACTGGTAATTTTAAAACCAGCCTATGGTTTAACCAAAACCAGGAATAAAGACCGGCTGTTAGGCACAGCCATTGGCATAGTAATCGGTATCGTAATCATTTACCTGGTACATAATAAAACCGCCTTATTGTTTATTATGATAGCCCTGATGCTGGGCACCTATAGCTTTTTACGGCAAAAGTATTTTGTAAGCGTTATCCTTATGACACCCTATATTATCATTTTTTTTCACCTGCTGAACCCTTCCATTTTTCAATCGGTTTTGGTAGACAGAATGGCTGATACTGTAATTGGTAGTGCCATTGCCTTTGCCGCCAATAAATTTTTGTTTCCTGCCTGGGAAAGAGAAAAACTACAGTCGGCCCTGGTGAGTGCAATTCAAAAAATGGTAACCTATTTTGATGGAGTACCTATTATGCCTACGCCGGCAAAAGTGGCATTGCAGCCGGTGAACCGTAAAAATGTTTTGGTAGCGCTGGCCAACTTGTCCGACTCATTCAGGCGTATGCTTACCGAACCACGTAGCGAACAGGTAGGTGTAAGCGAAGTGCAGCGCTTTGTAGTATTATGCCACATGTTAGTATCGCATATTGCTTCACTGGGCCTGCTGGCGGCCAATAATCCTTTTGCCCAAAACGACTATAATATTGAACGGCTGTTTATATTGTTGCAACATTACCTTGAAGCAGCACTGGCTACCCTGAAGCGGCATCAGGTTACAGAGGAAATTAGTGAACTAAAAAACGCCTTGCGACTGGTGAACGAACAGGCTAAAGCATTAATAGATAGCAGGCAACAAGAGCTAAAAAAAGGTTGGACCGATAGCGAAACCCGCGCCAAACTGCATGCCTACAAATCGCTGACCGACCAGTTTAATTTCATCTTCAATATCGTAACCGATTTACACAAGGAGTCAAAGGCTTTAGTGAGCGTAGGGGTGGTGTAGTAGGGAGAGAGAAAGATGGCAGATGTTAGAAGAAAGTTTACAGGGCAAGGGTGCATGGCGTGAAATGTGAAAGTTTAATGGCGTACAACGTTAAAGGGCAATGGTTAATGGTAAATAGTCAATAGTGAATTATGAAACGGGAAAAGTCAAGGGTGAATGATGGAACGGGAAAGGTCAAGGGTGAATGATGAAACGGGAAAGGTCAAGGGTGAATGATGAAATGGGAAAGGTCAAGGGTGAATGATGAAACGTGAAAGGTCAAGGGTGAATGATGAAACGGGAAAGGTCAAGGGTGAATGATGAAACGGGAAAGGTCAAGAGTGAATGATGAAACGGGAAAGGTCAAGGGTGAATGATGAAACGGGAAAGGTCAAGAGTGAATGATGAAACGTGAAAGGTCAAGGGTGAATGATGAAATGGGAAAGGTCAAGAGTGAATGATGAAACGGGAAAGGTCAAGAGTGAATGATGAAACGGGAAAGGTCAAGAGTGAATGATGAAACGGGAAAGGTCAAGAGTGAAT
>Ga0105047_10012751_pt1 | contig 13498 bp, 6 predicted proteins | sample MAT04_FD_78384 | JGI IMG/M metagenome (GOLD analysis project Ga0105047, IMG submission 78384) | Freshwater microbial communities from Lake Fryxell liftoff mats and glacier meltwater in Antarctica - MAT-04 (megahit assembly) | ecosystem: Environmental > Aquatic > Freshwater > Ice > Liftoff...
CCCCGCTCTGATTCTTCTCCCCTGTACACAGGGGAGAGGCGGGGTGAGGGGTTTACAGGTCACATGTTCGTTCAACAAGGCACACGCGTCACGAAACCCCTCACCCCAAGCTTCTCTCCCGAGTATTGGGTAGAAGGAAAAGGATGCTGCATCGCTGCGGCGAGGCATCGGATCTTTTTGGAATGTTCCCCTGGCAGCTTCCGTGGCGAGTGGGTGGATTCGGGCAGTGTGCTCGTCGCAATCACTGTCATCGGCGATGCCAGCCTGGATGGCACTGTAAACTCGACGGACTTCAACCTGCTGGCAGCGCACTATGGTCAAACCGAACACGCACGCTGGACGCAGGGTGATTTTGATGGCGATGGAAGAGTTTCCACGCTGGACTTTAATCTCCTTGCCGGGAACTTTTCTCATTCGGCCTCACAGTATGCAGCGCTGGGCAGCGTTGTCCCCGAGCCGTCTTCCCTGCTGGTGTTCGTCGTTGGTGTGGGACTGGGCATGCAGCGTCGTCGCAGCTGAATGAACTTTGGACCCTCACTTGAAGACAGGCAACGGAGAGACCCATGAATCGGCTGCTTATTGCGGTGTGTATGCTTTTGTGTGTGGTGTCGAGCAGCAGCGCGGAAGTGGTCTTTCGCGCCTCCTTTGACTCATCGACCGAGCCGGAGACGTCGGCAGGAAAACCCAACACCCGCACCAGCGAGACCCCGCCGCGGTATGCGCCGGGTATCCAGGGGCAGGCGGTGGTGGTGGGCGCGCGGACGTGGGTCACCTACGACATTGGTGAGAATCTCAAGCCTGCGAAGGGCTCCATCTCTTTCCTTACAAAACCCATCGGCTGGAATGGCAACGACGCCGTGCTTCACTTCTTTCTCCGCGCCCGCGCCGCGTCGGGTGACTGGCTGATCATTTACAAAGTGCCCGAGAACGAACTGCAGTTCACCGGGGGAAACGCGAAGAGTTATTCCTTCGCCAAGGCGGCTGCCGACACCTGGAAGGATGGCGAATGGAAGCACGTATGCGTTACCTGGACGAACCAGGACGCAGCGCTGTATGTGGACGGCGTCCTTGCGGGCAAAGGCCACTGGCCGGTGCTGGCGCAGTCGTTTGGTGAAGAGTTCACGCTTGGCGGGGCGATCTTCGGCGAATCCAGAGGCGAGCAGGCGATCGATGAGTTGAGCATCCACGACACCGAACTCTCCGCAGCAGAGGTCGCTGCCGATTTCGCGAAGTACAAGGCCGCTGTCGAAAGTGCCAACCAGACAACGGGCGGCGCTGCGAAGAAAACCGCGGCGGCAGATGCAGATCGCGTGATTTTCCGCGCCAGCTTCGACGGCAAAACCGATGCTGACGTGGCGACGGGAACGGGAACGTCGACAGTGAACGGGAAAGCGATGTTTACGGATGGACTTCGCGGCAAGGCAATCCTGATTGATGCCGCCACTTCGGTTGATTTTCCGCTGCAGGGCAATCTGAATCCCGCGTCGGGAACGATTAGCTTTTGGGCCAAACCCGTCGGATGGTCGGGAAGCGATGGCGGCTGGCATTACTTTGTGATTTTGCAAGGCGAGGATGACTGGATCCTGCTGCAAACCGTCTCCAATAGCCTGACGTTTCTGGGCGGCACGCGAGTGAGTTACAGCGAATCCGCGACACCCATCGCGGACTGGCCCGATGGCACCTGGCGATTTGTCACCGTCACCTGGGACAATGGTAAGAATCAGGTTTATCTTGACGGCCGTCCCGCGCTCAATCCATCCCCCTGGCCGCGCGTGCCGATGCAGCTCGGCAGCACCTTCCGCATCGGCGGGCAGTTGCACGGGGAATCGAACGGCCGCACCGCGATCCAGGATTTTCAGATTCGCGATGTGATGCTTTCACCTGAGCAGGTAAAAGCCCTTTATTCCGCTACTGCCGACAAGATCCCCTCGCTGAAAGCGCAGGCAGAGATGTTGAAGCAGCAGCAGGTGCGGGATCCGCTGAATGTGGCGACCGAAGCATTTCGTGCCATCCTGCTGCCCTCCTCGCAGGCATACTCCTCGGCATTGCAGGTGGAGAATCTTTTCGACGGCGATTTCGAAACCCGCTGGCTTTCCGCATCTGGGACCTTTCCCAACTGGATCGAAGTTCGCTGGCCTCAGCCGATGACCGTGAACAAGCTGCTGGTGAATGAGAACCCGAGCCACAAGACGGCGCAGTATCGCATCGACGCTTTCGTCAAGGGGCAATGGACCACGATCGTTCCACAGAAACCAAACACGCGCAAAGCGGGCGAGCAGATTGTCGAAACCTTCCCGCCCATTGAAACGTTCAAGGTGCGATACGTAATGCTCTCGTCAGAAAGCCGCGGCGATCCCAAGACCGCGTGCAGCCTGGTGAATGAGCTTCAGGTCTGCAGCGTCGAACCCCAGCCCGACCTGAGCAAACTTCCCCGGCCGGCATGGCAGTCGCACTGGATCTGGTATCCCGAAGATGCAGTCAGCGATGTAGCCCGCTACTTCCGCACGCATTTCCAGGTTGATGATCTTGGCGCGGTGGAACGGGCGATCCTGCAGATCGGTGCGGATGATTCCTACGAAGTGCACATCAACGGCAAGCACGTCGGCAGCGGCGGAATTCCCACCGATCGCTATGACGTCGCGAAACTTCTTGTGACAGGCGACAATGTGATTGCCGTCAAGTGCCATCAATTCAGCGGGTTTGCCGGGTTGATCTGCGAACTTGCGGTCATTGGCAAGGACAGCACACAGCGGATCATCACCGATCAGCACTGGAAGACGAGCAAGGATCAGGCCTCCGACTGGAACCAGCTCAAGGCGGATGAATCGAACTGGAAAGCGAGCAATGAGCTCGGCATCCCGCCCAATTGCCCCGATCACGCCGACCAGACGTTCTACGACGAAGGCGGCAAGGACCGGTTTGAACTCACCGGTGTCACCATCACGCCAGGCGAAGCCCGCCCGGGAGATGCTGTGGATATCACCATTCAGCTTTCTGCGAAGCACCCGGTGAAGAGCGACTATGCATTCACCGCGAGGATCGGCGAGCGGAAAGTCTCGCTCATGACAGATTTTACCGTCGCATCGAAAACGCTGCTTCCGCCCACACCCACCAGCCAGTGGAAAACGGGAGAGAAATACACGCTGAAGGTGCGCCTGCACCTGCCGGATTATTCACCGCATGGGACGATTCCACTCTTTCTCACCCCGGTGGGTCCGGATGCGCAGCGGGTCATCGACAAATCTGATGATGGAATGATCGGAACGGTGAAGATCCGCAAGTTTGCCACCGATCCGAAGCCCTGGCCGACGGAATCGCCGAATACGGAGGTGCGAAATGAGAACGGTCATCCCAAACTTTATGTAAATGGACAGTTGCTCCCGCCGCAGATTCTCACAGAGAACACGGTCCCCAGCTACGAAGCCTTCGGCCAGCAGGCAAAAACTGGAATCCGCATCTGGCGCATCTATGCCAATCGCGGAAAAGATTCCAAATTTTACCCTTCGGACAAGGAGCGGGAACGACGCGAACTGTGCGCTGTGTATGATCAGTACATTGAGGCGTTGCTGAAGGTCGATCCCGATGCCTATATCCTGGTGGGTCACACCTTCAATGTCAGCCAGGAATGGACGGACAAGTATCCCGACGATGCAGCAGTCCTGGGCGATGGCCTGAAGCTGCAGCATTCGTTTTCCTCCCGCCGCTGGATCGCGGAAGTAAAAGAGGATGTGAACGCGCTCGTGAAACACTTCACGAGTAAACCGTACAGCGGGCACGTCATCGGGTTTCACTTTGGGATCGGCGCCGGGCCTGAGACGTACTACTGGGGGCTCAACGCCAATTCATTCGGCACGCCACGCGACAAGGTGATTCTGGGCGATCACAGTCCCGAGCACCTCGGCGCCTTCCGCGCATGGCTGCGGAAGAAATATCCCGATGAGAAGGCGCTGCGGACGGCATGGAAGGACGATGCGGTGACGTTTGACACCGCGAAGATCGACCAGGATGTGCTTCGTCGTGAAGATCTTTCGATGTTCAAGGATCCGGCGAAATCCCTCATGCCATTTGACTACTGGGAGTTTCATTCCGACGTTATGGCCCAGCGGGTAATTGATATCGCAACCGCCATCAAGCAGGCGAGCGGCGGGAAATATCTGACTGGATTCTGGGGGCTCTACAGCAACGGCATTAACGCGCTGACCAACAATCCCGGCAAACTGCAGCAGTGTGCTTACACGGGTTTGCAAAAGGTATTGGAATCGCCCGCGATCGACTACATTGCGATGCTGCAGGAGTATCTCAACGTCCGCTGGGGAACACCGGTCATTCCGGACAATCTCACCCAAAGCATCCGCAGTCACAACAAGCTCTGCCTGATTGAGTATGACATGCGGACATTCTTCACGCCGATTGCCTTCACCGAGCGAACCTTCAGCCAGCAGGAAACGCTTTCTGTGATGCGGCGCGACATCGCCGGCGCAGTGGTGAGGGGCGATGCGTTCTGGTGGGTGGGTTTCCCCCTGGGATCAACCGGACGCATCAGCGTCCCGTGGTTTGCGGAGGAGAGCATCGTTGAGATGCTTACATCGGGTCAGAAAATCGTCGAGGCCGCGTACCGGCAGGATTACACCCCCGCATCCCAGATCGCCGTCTTCGTCAACAACGCGGATGTGCGCGGACTGGATGTGATGACGGGGAATCATCTCCTGGCTTCCACGCAGTATAATGTGTGGGCGAATGAACTCACGAAGATCGGGGCGCCGTTCGATCAGTTCCAGCTCGACGACGTTGCCCTGCCGGGGATGGATCGCTATAAAGTTTACTTCTTCCTGAATGCATTCAACGTTTCCGATCAGCAGCGCGAGGCGATCGGGAAACTCCTTGCGCAGTCAGGCAAAACCGCAGTGTGGCTGTATGCACCGGGATTCTGCAACGGGCAGACACTCTCAGAGCAGAACATTGAGGCGCTCACCGGCTTTAAAGTGACGTACGAGAATCACAAGGCGCTGCCGGAGATCGAAATCGATCCGTCGAACCCATTCTCGGCGGGCGTGCCCAAGGGACATCGGATCAAGCCCAGGCCATATCAGCACCACGCAGGACCTTTTGAAATCGGCCCGATCTTCGAGACCGTCGATCCCGACGCCAAAATATTCGGGAAGTATGTGGATAGCGGCAAGAGCGCCTGTGCGGTCAAGAAGGTCGGGAACTCTAACTCGATCTACGTGGCGATCCCCTATATCGATGCAACACTCGCCCGATCGATCTGCAAGGCCGCGGGCGTGCACCTTTATTCGGCGAAAGACGTCTTCCTCGATGCATCACATCATTTCCTGAGCATCACAGCGACCGATGCAGGATTCAAATCGAGCATTAAATTGCCCGGCAAAAGCAGTGTTTACGACATCTTCAACGGGAAGATGGTGGCGACCGATGTGAATTCGTTTTCGGCCGATGTCTTGCCGCTGACCACCTCGCTTTATTACATCGGCAGTGACACTGAGGTGAAGTCATTTGCCGGGGGACTGAAATCCAAATGAAACCGATCTTGAAGAAGATTCACTGGGTGTGCGGATCACACTGGGATCGCGAGTGGCATCGTCCCTTCGAAGGATTCCGTTGCCGGCTGGTCGATATGATGGATCGTGCGATCCACTGCACCGAAAACGTGCCGGGATACAACTACTTCCTTCTGGATGGTCAGAGCATCATCCTAAACGACTATCTTGAAGCGCGGCCGGACATGCGCGAGAAGGTCGAACAACTGCTGCGCACCGACAAGCTATTCGCAGGGCCGTTTTATGTGCTGCAGGATGAATCGATTGAAGACGGGGAACTATTTGTCCGCAATCTGCAGAAGGGGATGGCAATTGCCAGACAGCACGGGAGCACGAAGTTCGTCGGTTATTCCACTGACTCCTTTGGTCACGCCGCGCAGCTTCCGCAGTTGCTTCGCCTTTCCGGAGTTGACTCACTGGTCTTCGGGCGGGCGTATTTCGGTGTGCAGCAGGACAACATCTGGGTGTCGCCCGACGGTTCGGAAGTGAAGTTCGCCTGGCTTCCCCTCGCCAACGGCCCGGGGGCGCACAGGGATTGCCTGGAAGGCTTGCGTCATATTCCCGAGGATCGCGAGGAAGCCCTGGCAATGTTCGAGCGATTCATCGAACGGCTTGAGCCTTATATCAACAATCGTGCACTCCTGGTGATGGACGCCGCCGATCATCTCTCTGCCGATCCTGCGGCGGTGCAATTGGTGGAGGATTTCAACAAGAAGCACCTCGATGGACCGCGGCTGGTGATCACTTCACTGCCGGACGCGGTGAAGGACATCTTTGCCTCGGGTGATCCCCATCGCATCCATGGGGAAATGCGGATGACCGGCCCGGGCGGAGACAACTGGCTTCTCCCTGGAACGCTCACCAGCCGAATGCCCCTGAAGCATGGGTTGAGCGACCTCACCAGGCGATTGCTCGCCTTGGAGAAATTGCAGACGATGCTTCCGTTCTCCCGGACGTGGCATGATGCCCTCGATCGCGCATGGGACCAGTTGCTCCAGAACATCCCGCACGACAGCATCTGCGGCTGTCATAGTGACGAAGTGTACATCGAAAACCTTTCCCGCCTGATTAAGGTAAAGGGGATTGCTGATTATCTTTGCGAAAAGTCGCTTCGATCCTTTGCCCCGGCGTCAACGCGCACTGGCGCGCTTGCAGCGGGGATGTTCTTCGATCCCGCGCCCGGAGAGCCGCAGTTCAAGCCGTTTGTACTGGATTGTCCCTATCCCTGCATCGAAGATCCCCAATGCGTGCAACTGGAGGCCGAGGGCATTGAGTTTGCCATCCAGGAGGTCGACGATTATCCCACCTTTAATGCGCATCTGAAAACCTATCGCATTAAAGGGTTCTATCGAAATGCAACAAAGGCGCATGTCTTCAATGCCCGCATTCGCACCGAGTTCGCACGAGAAGCCGCGCAAAAGGCGGAGGCTCTGCCACTGCTGCAGTTTGTGGACAGCGGCGATGCCGGTGACACTTATAACTATTCACCCCCGGCGGAGGATCGCGTGGTGGCCGGTACGGGCACGCCGATTCACATCACAACGCATCGGCTGTTCAAGAATCTGGTTCACACTTCCGTCGAAACCGACCTGCAGGTGCCCGCGAGCCTGACTGAGAATCGCCAGTCGCGCAGCAACCAACAGATTCCGCTTCGTTTACGCTATCAAATCACAAATGACACCGAGACCGGAACCACCTGGATCAATGGCGTGGTCCGAAACGTAGCTTCCGATCATCGCCTTCGACTGGTTATCCCGGTGGAAAACAGAGAAACGCATTCATTTGCCGGCGCGCCATTCCACATCGAGCGTCGGCCGGTGAAGCTTGATGTTGATCCCGAGCCTTGCCGTGAGCGCCCATTGACGGACTATCCCTTTGTCGATTTCATTCGCTACGGCAACATTTCAGTCTTTGTGCAAACGAATACCGAATTTCAGATCACGCCTCGTGGGATTGAAATCACGCTCTGCCGCTGTGTCGGATGGGTGGGACGATCGGATCTGGCTTACCGCAAGGGTCAGGCCGGTCCGCGCTTTGAGACGCCCCTGGCGCAACTGCTGAATGTTGATATCCCGTTCGCGTTTGTCATCGCAGCACCGCTTAATGATCTTGCAGCGGATTATGCCCGGAAGCAGTTGGTTGTTCCGACGATGGCGCAGTGCATGATGACTGAAAAACCGCTTGCAGTGCGGCAAATCCTGCCGATCACCGTAAAGGGTGCAGAACTGTCCGCACTACGCCGTCTTGATGAAGAGAAGATCGAAATTCGACTCTTCAACCCGCGGCCGGCGCCGGTGGAAGTGCAACTGCACGGAAAGCTGCGCGGCATCCAACCGGTCGATCTGAATCACGAGAAATCCGGCGACAGCTTTCAGGTCTCCGGCAACATGTTCTCCATGCAGATGCGGCCGTTCCAGATTCTGACATTGCTTGCCCTGGTTGCGGAATAGCCCCGCTGTGAACACCACTTGAAAAACGTAGCGCCCCTGGTTCTGCCTCGTGATGGTCTGTTGGGTGGCCGCAGGCCTGACAGCTTTCATGATGCCGGTATTAACCGGAAGGGTGATATTTCTACTCCGGCACAACACGCTTCCAGCGGCCTACAAAGTCTCCGAGCTGGATAAAGGTAAACTCCACGTCCGGATACTTCCCTGCATTTGCAGGGTAGAGCAACTGATTATTAGACTTTGACCTCCGCCCATATGGCGTTTACTCTTCTCATAGACACCTTGATGCATCCGGTTCCTTCCTCCAATGTCGCTACATCCTCCGGCGCTTCCACTATGCGCCAGACCGGGCAGCGGGAGAAATTCGGAACTGAAGAACTTGCCGTCATCCTTTCGCATTTTGACATTGGCATCATCGATTCCATCATGGAATTCCCGCGCGGGTCGCGCAAGGCGCCCAAACTGCTGGTTGCCACCGATGTGGGTAAGTTTCTGCTGAAACGACGGGCCAAGGGAAAGGATGATCCGTTTAAGGTTGCCTTCTGTCATGCCCTTCAACTTCATCTCGCCGCCAAGCAGTTTCCGCTGCCGCATCTCATCGGCACGAAGAAGGAGAACAACTCGATGCTGCAATGGCGCGGCAATGTGTATGAGTTGTTTGAGTACATCTCCGGTCAGAATTATCCGCAGACGCTGGAAGCGACGTTTGAAAGCGGCCGCGTGCTGGCGCTGTATCACAAGCTGGTGGAATCGTTCCGATCGGAATGGCAGCCGCCTTCGGGAAGCTATCACATGGCGCCGTCGGTGGAGGCCGGTCTGCGATCCATCCCCACTGCTGCGACGAATTTCGACAGCAGTATCGCCCCGACGCTCGACTTCCTTCTCACCAGCTATCGCCATGCCGCCGACACGGTTGACAAACTGGGCATGGAGGATTGGCCGAAGCAGATCGTCCATGCCGACTGGCATCCCGGGAACATGCTTTTCCGCGATAATCATGTGGTCGCGGTGATTGATTACGACTCTGCCCGGCTTCTCCAGCGGATCATCGATGCCGCCAACGGGTGCCTGCAGTTTTCCATCATCGGCGGCGACGAAGATGTGGGAAAATGGCCGGATTATTGCGATGAATCCCGCTTCAAACGCTTTGTTCGTGGCTACGATGAAGTAATGCTTCTCAGTCAGGCGGAGATTCGTGCGATTCCCTGGCTGATGATCGAAGCGCTGATCGCCGAAGCGGTTTTCCCCATCGCCGCGACCGGGAGCTTCGGAAAGCTGGAAGGACTGGCATTCCTTCACATGGTGCAGCGCAAGGTGGAATGGCTGAAGGCAAATGCTCAGCGGCTGATCGAACTCGCAGAAGGTTGATTTCAATGAACCTGGGACGCATCCTGCTGTTGACGATGCTCTCGCTTTTTGCGATCCCATTGCGCGCCGATTCTCCCGTCGCTTCCTCCCCCGGTACACAACCTGCTTTGCAAAATCTTTCCCCGCGTGAGCAACAGATCCGTCAATGGCTGAGCGACCTCGCATCGCTTGAAGCGCCCTTCCGCCAGATGGCGCGCATCAACCTGATGTCGCTGAAACCCTCCGAACTTCCCACCCTGCGAAAAGTCTGCCTTCAAGCTGTGCCGTTAAATCGCCCGCAACTTGAATCACTGAAGGAAATTGTGGCACAGCTTTATCTCGCAGGCGAGCTCGAGAAGGAATGCAAGCTTGATAAAGAAGGCGCAGACAACCCAAGTGGGTTCGTTGGTGTCCGCCTGGGTCTTGGCAGGACTGATGACGGCGAGCGGAGCGAAGCGATTCCTGGCATCGTGATCTATCGCCGGATCATCGGCTTCGTCGGATATCGCACGCTGCAGGATGGTGACATCATTATCGGGCTGCAGGAAGAACCCGGCTTGCACATGGACAAGTTGAAAGAGTTCACTGATGCCGTCGGTGCTCGCGGACCCGGCGACGAAATCCACCTGCACCTCATCCGGGCAGGTAAAGAGATGGTGGTTCCCATTAAACTCGATGGCAAACCTGCATGGGTTCGCAATTCCTCCCGGGTTCTTGGGGACGATCCGGAAGATCAGCCGATCGATGAGCGCATCGCCTTGGCGAACCATTTTTGGGAGACGGAGTTCGCTGTAGGCATCGACCCTGACCTGTCTGACGATTCCAGAAAATAGTTCGTAGGTGGCGATCCGCTCGTGAAGTATTGCACTATCCGCAAAAAACGAGTGCTGCCACTCTGAAAACCAAAGGAACAGAGGTTTGCGAGACGGCGACTTCACGACGTTTCCGGCGAAGTTCTGCCACTATTGACAATGAAGCCAAACAGCCTAGGATCTGCCCCGCTTCCCCAGATTTGGGGCATTCGTCGAGAGGCCGGGCTTTGGGGCCCGGAGGGTAGATGAACCGGTGCAGACCGCGGTTTGAACTGCATCGTGCCTTGCGGAAAGCGGCGTCCCGCGAACGCCCATTCCTTTTACCACCGTAAGAATTTTCACTACCCCGTAGTGTAACGGTAGCACAAGAGATTTTGGCTCTCTTTGTCCTGGTTCGAATCCAGGCGGGGTAGCATATTCGATTTTTGATTTTCAATTTTTGATTTTCGATTGCCCCGGCATTCCAAATCAAAAATCAAAAATCAAGAATCAAGAATTCATGAGCGTTTCTGCGATTATTCTCGCCGCTGGTCGGTCGACTCGGATGAAGTCGAACCATCCAAAGGTTCTGCACGAAGTGTGTGGCAAACCGATGCTGGAACATGTGCTGAACGCGTGCTACAGCGCGGGCGCGACAAAAGTCATGGTGGTGGTTGGGTTCGGCAAGGAAGAGGTCATCGCGCGATTCGCTGATGACAAGCGGATTGAATGGGTCGATCAGACCGAACAGCTTGGCACCGGGCACGCCGCAAAAATGTGCGAAGACTTAATCAAAAAGTACGGCGGCGACGTCTTCATCCTTGCCGGCGATGGACCCATGATCCGTGGAGAAGTCCTGCAGACCTTGCTTCGCGCCCACAAGGACGACCACGCCGCCGCCTCCATGGCGACTGCGGTGCTGGATGACCCCCATGGCTACGGCAGGATCATTCGCGACGCGGAAGGCAACTTCCTTGACATCGTCGAAGAAGTGGACTGCACGCCCGACCAGCGCGACATTAAGGAAGTTTTCCCCAGCTATTACTGCTTCAAATCCGACGATCTTTGCCTGGCGCTTTCGAAGCTGACGAACAACAACCGCAAGGGCGAATATTACCTCACCGACACCTATGGCATCCTCCGCCGCGAAGGACGCAAGATCGCTGCGGTGCAGGCGGTGACTGCCGAGGATGTCCTGGCAGCTAATGATCGCAAGCAGCTTGCAGATGTCGACGCGGCGATGCAGTCGCACATTCAGCGGAACCTGATGGACTCGGGCGTGACGATTGTCTCGCCCATCAATACCTATATCGAAGCCGGCGTGCAGATCGGCCGCGACACGACGATCCAGCCATTCACGTTTATCGGCCGCGATACCCAGATCGGCGGCGAGTGCATGATCGGCCCGTTCGCAACGCTTCCCCGAGACAGCATCGTCCGCGAAGGCGCCACGATCGCCGGGAACATTGCGATTGAGAGTGCGACCTTGAACAGAGGAGCTAATTGAAAAACCCGAATCACGAAACCAGAATGTCGAATCAAATTTCGAATGACGAATGCCCGAAAGACATCTTCATTCGTCATTCTGGTTTCAGATTTCGGATTTGATTCGGATTTCCGGGTTTTGGATTTAAATTCCGCGATGTTGGTTGTCTGAGACGACACAATGGCAAAAACCTCAATCCAGGTTGACAGCGACAAGCTCAAGCTCTTCACCGGGCGGGCAAATCCGATACTGGCGCAGAAAATCTGCGAGTATCTCGGCATTCCACTGGGGCGTGGATCGACATCGCAGTTCCCTGATGGCGAAGTCATTGTCAAGGTGGATGAAGATGTCCGAGGCCGCGACTGTTTTATCGTTCAGCCGACCTGTCACCCGATCAACGCGCACCTGATGGAGCTGTTCATCTGGATCGACACGTTGAAGCGCGCCAGCGCCGGACGCGTGACAGCCGTGATTCCTTACTTCGGTTACGCCCGCCAGGACCGCAAGGATGAAGGACGCACGCCCATCACCGCGAAGCTGGTGGCGAATCTGATCGAACGCGCGGGCGCCGATCGCGTGGTGGCAGTGGATCTGCATGCAGCCCAGGTGCAGGGATTTTTCGACATTCCGGTCGACCATCTCAATGCAACGCCGGTGCTGATCAAGTGGTTCAAGAGCCTGAAGCTTGCCAATCGCGTTTTCGTTTCGCCGGATGTCGGCAATGTCAAGCGAGCCCAGGTGTATGCCAATCTGCTTGGCGGCGAGATCTGCATCATCGACAAGCGCCGCAAGAGCGGCCGCGACATCGAAGCCAAGCACATTATCGGTGATGTGGAAGGCAAGAACATCATCATGGTGGATGACATGGTGACCACCGCCGGCACGGTGACGGAAGGCTGCAAGATTCTTCGCGACAACGGCGTGAAGGAAATCTACATGGCCGCCACCCACGCCGTCTTCGCCCCGCCGGCGATGGAACGATTGATCAAATGTCCGTTTACGAAACTGGCGATCACCGACACGATCCCGCTGGGCGAACGAGCCGAACCGATCAGGGACAGAATCGTTCAACTGAGCGTGTCCGAACTGCTCGGCGAGGCAATCAACCGCATTCATAATAATGCGTCGGTGAGCGCGCTGTTCAAGGATGATCCGGGACGGGCGATTAGTGAATAAGGAAGATCGATTGTTGATTGTTGACTGTCGATTGTCGATCCTAGTCAGTTCGACATTCGACAATCCACTATCAACATTCGACATTCGTATAAACAGAATTTTCAGGAGTGATTTATGGCATCGAAGTTCGAAACGCTTAACGTCCAGGTGCGCGAGCAACTTGGCAGCCGCGCGAATAAGCGCCTGCGCGATCAGGGTTTGATTCCGGCGGTTGTGTATGGGCACAAGGAAAACGTCCTTCCCATCGCGATCAACCGCAAGGAGGTCGCGCGTCACCTGGACCGCGGCGCTCACCTGTTCGACCTCACCATTTCCGGCAAAACCGAGCATGTGCTCGTCAAGGAAGTGCAGTTCGACCACTTGGGAATCGAAGTCCTGCACGTGGACTTCAGCCGGGTCGATCTGAATGAGAAGGTCGAACTGACCGTCCCAATCGAACTGAAGGGTGAACCCAAGGGCGAGAAGGACGGCGGAGTTCTCCAGCAGATTCTCAACGAACTGGAAATCGAATGCCTGGTGACTGACATTCCGGACAGCATTACTGTCGATGTGTCGCACATGGAGAAGGATTCGGTTCTTCACCTGTCGGAAATCAAGCTTCCATCGGGCGTGACAACCAAGTCCGATCCGGAACTGATCGTTGCGAAGGTGGAAGAGGTGCAGGAAGAGGTTGTCGCGGAAGCCGCTGTTGAA
>Ga0105047_10012753_pt1 | contig 13497 bp, 11 predicted proteins | sample MAT04_FD_78384 | JGI IMG/M metagenome (GOLD analysis project Ga0105047, IMG submission 78384) | Freshwater microbial communities from Lake Fryxell liftoff mats and glacier meltwater in Antarctica - MAT-04 (megahit assembly) | ecosystem: Environmental > Aquatic > Freshwater > Ice > Liftoff...
CTCTACAAAGGCGGCAGCGACTTCGCCGGTTTGAAATTGCTCGGGGCCAACGGCATCGGCATCTTCCACGTCAACGATTACCCGAAGCTGGAGCGCGGCAAAATCGCCGACGCCGACCGCGTCTACCCGGGCGACGGCGTTGCCCCGCTGAAAGAGATCTTGGCTTCGCTGCGCGAGATGAACTACAAGGGCTATCTATCGCTTGAATTGTTCAACGCGACCTACTGGAAGCAAGATCCACTCGAAGTAGCACAGACCGGATACAAGAAGCTTATAGCCTTGTAGTAGTTCAAACCGGATTCACCACAGAGAAAACTGGTGAGTCCGGCTCGATTGCCGTTAAGCCATCGCGAATTCTTCGGCCGTCGAAGTCGCTTCTTCGATCGCGGCGAAGCGGCCGCCTGTCGGCATGTCCTGGTCGGCGAGGATGCTCGCCTTCACTTTTTGTGTCAGCCGCATGACGAGGGCAATGTCGCGGAGCATCGCCTCGACGTCTTGTTTGCGGGTCAGTTTCACTTGGGTTTTGCTGGCGTATGAGGTCATGGCTCGGCTCCGGGGATTGTCGGTTGTCGGACGAAAGAGAGAAATGCACCCCGCGTGCCAGAACCGGATAATTCCGGACGACGCGTCTGATCTCCACAAGTTTCAGGACTTTGCTGTTGTCGAACCGATTGCTAGACTGTGTGGCGGGCCTTGTAAACCTTGCACTTGAAGGATTCGCTACAAACCGCGCCAGTATTCCTTGACGGAAATACAAGCGCCCAGACTCGCGGCCCATCCCAAAGTCGCCAATGGGTGCAAAATCCAAGAAAAAACCGGCATGCCGGAAGGAACACGCCGGCCCATTTTTCCCAGCCTACCGAATGTTATCCTAGGGCTTCTTCACCGAGATCAGTTCCATGGTCATGACCCCGCCCATGCCTTTGATGTCGGTCTTCGTGGTCATTTTCACGACCATGTTCGGCACGTCCTCGCTCGTCCAAGTCTTGGCATCGACTTCCACGTCATTCATCTTGGTTTTGAACTTCATCCATTTCGTTTTGTACTCGACGCCGTCGACTTTGACGGTCTCAGTGCCGGCCTCGATGAAGCCTTCGGGTTTGTCGAAGTCTTCTTTCTTTTTCCCAGCCGGGAGTTCCATTGTTTTCTTGACTTCGAGTTTCATCGCCGGGGTTTTGATTTCCATGCCGTTGATTTTTGTCACGGTGACCGTTTCGATGGTCAACGCATCGCCTGTGAGTTCGGTCAAGGTGGTGACCATCGTCGATTCCGACTTCTGGCCGCCGAACTCGGAGAGCATCTTGACCGTCACGACGGTGCCTTTCTTTTGCACGGCCCACGATTTGTAGACAGGGTTATCAATCGACTCCGCGAAAGCGGGGCCGGCGAACAGAGAGACAACGATGACGACGGCAAGCGGGAAACGTAGCATGAGACGACTCCTGACATGGGAACATCGGATCGCATCAATCTATGCGATCCGATCGGCGCACTGGACAAAACGAATCATTTCTTCTCGTCCGGCTTGGCGAAGAGCTTCTTCCACTGTTCCTTCTCGGCGTCGCGTTCGAGGTATGGAACACCTTGGGCCATCCACTCGGGCATCGGTCCACCATTGAGGTGATGGTCGAAATACTGCTGCATGCGTAGCGTGTAATCGCGCTGACAACTTTTCTTCGTCAATCCGTGCGGCTGGCCGTTGTAGTTGAGCATGTAGACTTCTTTGCCGAGCCGTCGGAGCGCGAGGAAATACTCGATTCCCTGGTACCACGGCACGGCGTCGTCGGCGTCGTTGTGGAGCATCATCAGAGGCGTGGTCACGCGGTCGGCCATGAAGATCGGCGAATTCTCGATGAACTTCATCGGCGCTTGCCACGGGGTTTCGCCGATGCGGCTCTGCGACTTTTCGTATTGGAACTGCCGGGGCAACCCCGTGCCCCAGCGGATACCGCCGTAGGCGCTCACCATGTTTGATACCGGCGCTCCGGCTGCGGCGGCTTTGAAGCGATCCGTCTGCGTGACCATGTACGCGATCTGGTAGCCGCCCCACGAGTGCCCTTGGATGCCGATGGCCTTCTCATTCACGTAGCCTTTGTCGGCCACGGCTTGGATGGCGGAAAGCACGCACTTCAGCGCGCTTTGGCCGGGGTAGCCGATTTTATAGGCGATGTCCGGCATCAGCACCAAGTAGCCGTTACTGGCGTAATAGGTCGGATTGATGCTCGTCCCCGCTGCAGGGAGTTTGAACGCGTGGTACGTGTCGGTGAGGCGTTCGTAGATGTAGACCATCATCGGATACTTCTTGTTCGGGTCGAAGTTTTCCGGCTTGACAAGGATGCCGTTGAGAGCGACGCCGTCGAGGCTCTTGTATGAGATGATTTCCGACTTGCCCCAGTTGAATTCCTTCACGCGCGGGTTGATGTCGGTAACTCGCTTCATGTCGCCGAAATCGGCGTCGGAAATGTAGTAATCCGGATACTGGCTGAAGGTGCCGACTGTGAAGATCATCGTTTCACTCGCTTTGGCTTTCGTCGGCGGCCCGTACTTGCGGGCGCCCATTACCAACAGCTTCGTCTTTTGCCCCTGGGCTAATCGGTAGAACCCGGTATCGCGCGTCTGCAGATTCTCCGCGCTGAGCAGCCACGGTTTGGAGGCGTCGAGGCCAAACGTCTTTTCACCCGGTTTGTCGTCCGGTTTTTCAACTCGGATCAATTTGAAGCGCACCCTGAGGGAGCGGCCGATTTTCGTCAGATTCGTGACTTCGCTACCGTCGGCCGCGAGTTTCCAAATGTCGAAGCGGTCGTACACAAACAGCGATTGATCGTCGTTGCTCCAGCCGGCGATTCCATATGGCGGCACCGTGGCGGGGTGGTCGTCGTCTTCATTGGCGAACTTCTCAGTGAGCTTGCCCGTCAGGATCGTTTTCTTGCCGTCGGGGATACGCACGGTGAACCAATCTTTACCATCGAAACCGGCGAGGCATTTGTTGTGTGGGGAAGGGGTCATGCCGAACTCGGCGCGGGCGAGTGGCTTCGAGTCGCCGGTGCGGATATTCACGAGCGAATACTCGCCGACGACGGGGAACGCCCACGTTTGGGCGCGCACGGCTTTGTCGCTGTAGCCGAAGCCCCAGTCGCCGAACGCGGGGGTGTTGACGACGAGAGCGTCGTCTTGGAGGTGCTTGAATTCCTTCGTATCGACCAAGTAGACGGCGTTGAAGGTTTTGCTCCGATCCGCGGCCGCGCGGACCTTTTGCATCGGTTGGATCGCTTCGTCTTTCCAACTCCAGATGTCGAGGTTCACCGCTTCGGCGTCGGGGTTCACTGGGCCGCGTTCGGTCGCGGGCAGATCGTTCGGGCCTTTCTTCACCTCGGGTTCGGCAGCCTGCTTTTCGGGGGCTGTCGCGACGGTCAACTTCAAACCGTCGGCACTGAACGACATCGCGCGGTCGGCGAACTGCCAGCCCTTTTTCAATCCGGGCGTGTTCGGCCCGAGGATTTCAAGAGCTTGTAAAAGTTTCTGTGAGTCACTCGGTCGCTCCCAAAGATAGGCGTGCGGCTTCGGTGTCGTTGCCGGCGGAGGTGTACCTGTTCCGGACGCCGTTGCGGGGGTTTCGCTGAACAGGAATGCGAGCTTCGTCTGTTTGTCGTCCCAAGTCAGCCGTGAGTATTTTCCAGTGCCGGTTTTGATCGCCCTGTTAGACCCGGCGAAGAGTTCGGCGAAGTAAAGCCCGCCCGCTTCGGGCTTCTTGCTCCCCGATACGTAGGCGACATGCTTGAGATCGGCGGTGATGGTGAACTCGACGACTTCGGGGAAAGTGAAATCCTTGCCGTCACTCAGACGCCGGACAACGAGATCTCCGGGTACCGCGGTGGTGGTCGGTCGCGGGCGGTTGCCACCTTTGCCGGGTTGCTGGTCGAGATCGCCTGCGCCCTTTGGCATCGGTGCGACTTCGACCTTCGGTTCGGGCTTCGGTTCTTTTGTCATCACCAACACGCCCGCGCTATCGCCGAGGATGGTGAAGGTTTTCAGCGATTCGATCCGCTGTGTGATCTGCTCCGTGGAAAGCTCGAAGCAAGCGAGCACGGTCCGTGGCGCGTCCTTCTTGTCGACCTTGGCTTTCTCGGCCTCGGCTTTCGTCGGCACTAGCGGGAAGTAGAGAAACTTGGAATCGGGCGTGAACTGCGGTGCGCCGGTGAGCGGCCCGAAGCCGGCCGGGATCGCGGGGATGACCGGGAGTTGATCTTCGGAATCGTCATCCGTAAGGGCCGCTCCCGCGGCGGGGAACGTCCGACCGCCGCTGGCGATCTTGGTTTCCGTGTTCTTGGTGAGGTTCTTGACGATGATCGTCGCATCGCCGGTCGACGGACTTTGTACATAGGCCACAAACAGGCCGTTGGGCGACAGCGTAACGCCCGTTGCGGCGTTCCAAATGTCGTAGTCGGCGTGAGTGAGCACCCGTTTTTTCGGGGCGTCCTGCGCGAGTGAAAGCGCGGCCGAACAACTGACGAGAATGAGGGGAATCCAAGTGCGATACATGGGGTGACCCGAAGTGACACGGAGCGGGATACGCTATTGTGTATTCACTCTGGGGTAGCTGGGCGAAATTATCCGACGATTGTCGCGGTTTCTCATTTCGAGCCGATGCAGTACAGATGCGTGTAGGTTCGGAGATAGATCCTTCCATCCGCGAAGGCCGGGCTTGCCCGGCAGCCGTCGGCGAGTTTGTTGGCGACGGCCGGCTCGGATTTCGGGTCGGCTTTCAAGATGTACGTCGAGCCATTCTCTCCGGGGTAATAGAGCGATCCTTCGACCAGCGTCGGCGAAGCGGAGTAGGCACCTTCGATCTTCTCCTGCCAGAGTTTCTTACCGGTCGTGGCTTCGAGACAGAACGTCACGCCGGTGTCGTTGACGAAATAGAGATGATCCTTGTAAGCGATCACCGACGGCCTTGTCGGACCCTGTTTGGTGAATTCCCAAGCGATGTCGTCTTTGCCGAGTTCACCTTTCTTCCCTGCCTTCACCGCGAGCAATCCGGCCGAGTGGCCGCTGCTGAGGATAATCAGGCCGTGGGTCAGCACCGGCCGGCAGGCTTGGTTCATACCGCCGTGGGCGATTCGCCAGAGTTCAGCGCCGGTGTCCGGGTCGTAGGCGATGGTCGCTTCCGCCGCGGGGGAGACGAGCTGCGGTTTGCCATTCACTTCGAGAATGCTCGGGGTCGCAAAGGCTTTTTTGTAGTCGCCGTTGTCGTTTTTAAACTTGATATCGCGTTCTTTCTTCCAAGCCGTTTCCCCCGTATCGGCATTCAGAGCGACGACGTACTGCCGGTCGTAGCCGTCGAACGTCAGGTGAAGTTTCTTGTTGAAGAGCACGGGCGATGAAGCCGCACCGCGGAAATGATCGCAGGGCAGATCGTCGCGTTTCCAGAGTACCTCGGCGGTTTTCGTATCGAGGCAGGCGGTGCCGTGGGTGCCGAAGTGAACGAAGACCCGGCCGGCTTCGATCACCGGCGTCGGCGTGGCGAAACTGTTGTACTTCTTGACGTCGGGCGGCTTTTTCACGGTGAAAAGTTTGACGTCACGGAGGATTTTGCCGCTCGCGCGGTCTTGGCAGATGGCGAAGAGTTCCGTGCCGTCTTCCTTGGCCGTGGTCAGCCAGATTTGATCTCCCCAGATCACCGGCGACGACCAACCTTTATCGTGGATCGGCGTCTTCCACACGATATTTTCTTTCTCGCTCCACGTCGTCGGATATCCCGTCCCCACGACCACGCCGTCGCCGGTCGGCCCCCGGAACTGCGGCCAGTTGTCAGCCCGGACCGAGAAAGTGGTGATGGCGAGCGCGAGAAGCGATGTGAATGACAAACGCATGGGAAAGGTTCCGACTGAGGGTGGGATGGATCCGGCGAAGCTTTCTGGAAATCGACAAATGCAAACCGATGCGGAATCGAATAGAAAGCTTAGCATACCCGCGTTCGTAGTAGTACCGTCAAAAACGAACGTCCATGAAAAGTCACAACGAGGGAGTTCGATGTTCCAGCTGCGAATGGCCGTTTTGATCGCCGCTCTCACCTGCTCCGGCCCGGCGATGGCTCAGCCGGTGCGGAAGTCCGACGACAAGGGTGCGCCGCCTTTTAAGGTCCTAAAAGAAGGCGAGAACCCCCCGCTCGACTCGTATGACAATTACGTCATCGGACCGAAGTATACACCCGCGCCGGAACGTACCAAGGGCGAAGGCGTCCCCGAAGGCAAGGTGCAGCAATTCGAGATCGACTCGAAGGAAACCAAGCTTTTCAACCCCGGCATCAAACGCGACAAGTTTGGCACGGTCGATCCGAAGAACTCGAAGACGCTGATCGTGGAGACCGCTGCTTTCGACTACAAGCGGAAGATCGGTGTTTACATCCCAGCGAAGTACAAGGAAGGTAGTGAAGCACCATTTTTGGTGGTCCACGACGGCCCCGGCGCTGCCGGCGGCTACAAGACGATCCTCGACAACCTGATCGCTCAAAAGCGAATTCCGCCGATCGTCCTCATCTCCATCGCCAATGGCGGCGGCGACGCACAAGGGCACGAGCGCGGCAAAGAATACGACAACATGAACGGCGATTTCGCCGAGTACATCGAAACCGAAGTGCTGCCGCGCGTGGAGAAGAACTGCAAGGTCAAGTTGACGAAAGACCCCGACGGCCGCGCGGCGATGGGCTCCAGTTCCGGCGGCTCGGCCGCGCTCATCATGGCCTGGTTCCGCACCGATCTTTACCACCGCGTGCTGACCACGTCGGGCACGTTCGTGAACCAAGCGTGGCCGTTCGATGCCAAGTTCCCCGATGGCGCGTGGGGCTTCCACGAGACGCTCATTCCCAAAAACGACAAGAAGCCGATCCGGCTGTTCATCTCCGTGGGCGACAAAGATTTGCTCAACCCGAACATCATGCGCGACGAGATGCACGACTGGGTCGAAGCCAACCACCGCATGGCCAAGGTGCTGAAGGATAAGGGCTACGAGTACCAGTACCTGTTTTGCCGAGGGGCCGGCCACGGTATCGGCAACGCCCAAGGGCAGTTTCTCCCGCATGCTCTCGAGTGGGTCTGGAAGGGGTACGCCCCGAAGAAGGACGAGTAATCGCTACAGCCGAATGTGATTCCCGGGGTCGAGGACAGAACGTGAACGCCGCCTACATCGAAACCACCGGTGGCCCGGATGTCATTCGGTACGGAGAGCTGCCGACGCCGGTGCCGAACGCGGGGGAAGTGTTAGTGCGCGTCGAAGCGGCGTCGCTGAACCCCATCGATACTTACATCCGGGCGGGGGTCATCCCGATGCCGCGGGCCATGCCTTACATCCCCGGTTGCGATCTTGCCGGCACCGTCGCGGCGGTCGGATCGGGCGTCGAACGGTTCGCCGTGGGCGACCGCGTCTGGGGGAGCAACCAAGGGCTTCTAGGACGGCAGGGAACCTTCGCCGAATTTTGCTGCACATCCGAAGATTGGCTTTACGCACTACCCGCAAGCGTCCGCGCCGAAGATGCGGCCGCGCTCGCGCTCGTCGGCATCACGGCCCACCTCGGGCTTTTCTGGCGCACGGACCTGAAAGCCGGGGAGACCGTCTTCGTCAACGGTGGCACCGGCGGAGTCGGTTCGGCCGTCATCCAAATGGCCAAGGCGGTCGGGGCGACGGTCATCACCACGGTCGGTTCCCCGGAAAAGGCGGAACTCGCCCGTATGCTCGGCGCGGACACAGTCGTCAACTACAATACGGACGACGTCATTACGGCCGTCAAAACCGCAACCATGGGGCGCGGCATTGATGTCTGGTTCGAGACGCAACCGCCATCGGATTTCGAGCGTACTATCGATCTGATGGCCCCGCGCGGGCGAATCGTCGTAATGGCGGGGCGGCAAGCCAAGCCGGTCTTCCCAAACGGGTCATTTTATCTGAAAGGACTTTCGCTGTTCGGCTACGTAATGTTCGCGATGACCCCGGGCGAACAGCGCCGGTGTGCCGATGACATGAACCGTTGGATAGTCGGGGGTAAACTAAAAGCCCTAATTGGCAAGATTTTCCCGTTTTCGCAAGCCGCAGCGGCGCACAAGTTGCAAGAGGATAACACCTTGGGGAAACAGAGAACGCTATCCGGGAAGATCGTCATGGTACTTGGGTAGGCCAGATTGTCCGCATTCCTTGCTTTCTCACGAAAGCTTTGCGAATAATCGGTCAGATTTGGCGAATAGCCGGGTAGTACAATAACAGGCCCCCCCGGCGACAGACACCCCCGACGAGGCGATTTGCCCATGACACGCTCAATCCTTCCGACGCTCGCGAGCCTCGCTGTCGCGTTTCTTTACGGTTCCGTCGCAAAAGCTCAAAATTACAACTTCTACAATAACTATAACTTCCGGCCCAGCACACCGCTGCCGTATAATTTCTACAATTACCAGTACATGACCTTGTCGAACGTCACGCCCTACGGATCGACATCGTTCACCCGCTACAGCTATAATTACGGGCCGTTCCCAACGTTTCTCAACGGCGGTAACTACGGGAATAATTACGGCAACTACATTCCCGGCAATTCGAATCCGGCGTCTTACGGTTCGTCGATGTCCGGCGGGTTCGCCCCGAGCTACGAGCCGCAAAGCCCGATCCTCGACAAACAATTGAGCGCGCTCAAAAGCGCCCAACGAAATTCGCAGTGGAACAGCCCGGCAGACAACGGCCCCAAAGTCGACTTCGACACCTGGCTCGCGGAGCAATCCAAAAACCGTGACGCTAACAACCCGACACAGCCAGCCCTAGATATTGGCTTAATCAACCCGAACGACGAGCAGTTGTACTCCGGCAATGCGCTCAACGACCTCGCTGCTCGAATCTCAGCCCTCGAAGCCAAAGGTAAGAAAGCCGCCCCGGGATTGGCAGCGCCCGAATTGATCGACAAAATCGTCTTCATGGGCGGACCGGCGTCCGATGCGATCAATGTTTTCCACGCGACCAAACTGAGCTACCCCGAGATCTTGAGGCTTCCCGATTCCAACATGTTTATGGAAGCGTTTGATAAAGCGTACGTACCGTTGGTCGAATCCTTGCACGCCGGCAAAAATGTTCCGGTCGCCGATATTGAAAGGTTACGGATCGTCAGCGAGAAGGCACGGACTTTCACCGAACCGATGCTGAAATCGGCTTCGCTCCGCGATGCCAAGGCATTACTCGCCTTTTACAGTTCGCTGGATTCGGGCTTGAAATATCTCAAACAAGCCGACTCAGCTGGAGTACTCGGGACCAAATGGAACACCGTCGGCGTGAACGTCTCCGATCTCGTCAAACATTTGCATAAATATCAAGTCCGGTTCGGCCGCGTCTCTAACGGCGATGATGCAGCGTATGGTTCTCTCCACCGTGGCTTGCTGGCGTACTACGCGGCCCTCTCGCAGGCGAAGTGATTTCACTCAGCCGCCGGGGCAGATTGAATCCTCTCCCGTTTCACATGCAAATTCACCCCCGATTGCCTGCGACTTGTCCTCGGTATCGCTCTGGTTGCGTTCCTAGAGTTCCATAGAATTACCAGCACCGAAAGGGACCGACGCAACCGAGGACACGCGGGATGAAACGGGCACTGATCACGGGCATCACGGGGCAGGATGGCAGTTATTTGGCGGAGTTGCTCCTCGAAAAGGGGTACGAAGTTCACGGCATGGTGCGCAGGGCGAGCACCGAGAACTTCGAGCGCATCAACCACATCGCGAATCGGATCCACTTGCACCAGGCCGATTTGCTCGACCAACTGTCGATCGTCGACGTGATGAAAGCATCCGATCCGACGGAAGTCTACAACCTCGCGGCACAGAGCTTTGTGCCGACGAGTTGGAAACAGCCCGTTCTCACGGGCGAGTTCACCGCCATCGGTGTCACGCGGATGCTCGAAGCGATCCGACTGCTCGGCAAAGACTCGATCCGCTTTTACCAAGCGTCATCCTCCGAAATGTTTGGCAAAGTGCAGGCCGTGCCACAGACCGAAGACACACCGTTTTACCCGCGCAGCCCCTACGGCGTCGCCAAGTTGTACGGTCACTGGATCACCATCAACTACCGTGAAAGCTACGGCATTTACGGCGTCTCGGGGATCTTGTTCAACCACGAATCGCCGCGGCGCGGCCGGGAATTCGTCACTCGCAAAGTCACCGATGGCGCCGCCCGCATCAAACTCGGCCTCTCGAACGAACTCCGCCTCGGCAACCTCGACGCCAAACGCGACTGGGGCTTCGCCGGTGACTATGTGCAGGCCATGTGGCTGATGCTCCAGCAGGACACGCCGGACGATTACGTCATCGCCACCGGCGAGACGCACACCGTCAAGCGGCTCGTCGAACTGGCCTTCGGTGCGGTCGATTTGGACTGGCAGACGTACGTCGTTCTCGACCCGGCTTTCGTACGACCAGCGGAAGTCGACTTGCTCATTGGCAGCCCGGCCAAGGCCGAAAAACAACTCGGGTGGAAGCCCGAAACGAGCTTTGAGAAGCTCGTCGAAATGATGGTCCGAGCCGACCTCGATCGCTTGAAGGGGGGCGATACCTCCAACTTCAAAGCGCGTGGGATTTAGTCCGATGCGCGTGCTCATCACGGGGATTACCGGGTTCGTCGGGGGCCACCTCACCGAACGCCTCGCGGCGGAGGCAGGGCACTCCATTGCCGGCTTAAGCCGAACCGCCGTTTGGCCGGCTGACCTCGGACACCTGACGAAAGTCGCCGAACTCCACGCCGCCGATTTGCACGATGGCGCCCGCCTAGGGGAAGTGCTCGCGGAAGTCCAGCCCGACTGGGTGTTCCACCTCGCCGGCTATGCCAAAACGGGGCAGTCCTATTTAGAACCCGACGCGTGCTGGAAGGCCAACCTCGACGGCACGCGCTCCCTCTACGACGCCATTGCCCGCTCGGGTTTGAAGCCGCGCATCTTGTTCGCCTCGACAGGATTGGTTTACGGCGATCCGGACGCCGGGCAGACGGACATTGACGAATCGGCGGTGCTGAAGCCGGCCAGCCCCTACGCGGCGAGCAAAGCCGCTGCTGACTTGCTGAGCTACCAAGCGACGCGGACCCCTGGCCTCGATATCGTCCGGATCCGCTTGTTCAACCAGATCGGCCCCCGGCAATCGGCGGGTTACGCCATCGCCAACTTCGCCCGGCAGATCGCGGCGATCGAAGTGGGGCACCAACCGCCGATTTTGGAAACCGGCGATCTGTCCGCGTTCCGCGACCTCACCGACGTGCGCGACATGACCGCGGCGATCCGGGCCGTGATCGAATTTGGCGCGACCGCCGACGTTTTCAACGCCGGCCGCGGGCAAGTCTGGCGCATCGATGACGTTTTGACGCGGCTCCTGAAATTGGCGCGCGTGAAATTAGAAGTCTGCACGAAGACCGAACCGGGCCGCGCGGCCGAGACCGCGATCAGCCGGGCGAACCCCGCCAAACTCCGGGCGGTCACCGGTTGGTTCCCCCGAATTCCGCTCGACGACACACTCTCCGCGATCCTCGACCATTGGCGACTCCAAAAAGGAATGCGAACATGAAAGTCGCCGTCATCGGCACCGGATACGTCGGTCTCGTCACTGGCACCTGTTTGGCGGAGAGCGGCAACGACGTCGCCTGCGTCGACAACAACCCGGCGAAAATCGAGACGCTGAACTCCGGCGGCATCCCGATTTACGAACCGGGCCTCGCCGAACTCGTCCACAAGAATCGCCGCGATGGCCGGTTGCTGTTCACCACCGATTTGCCGACCGCGGTGCGGGCCGCGCGGATGATCTTCATCGCCGTCGGCACTCCGCAGTCCGACGCCGGCGATGCGGATTTGTCCGCCGTGTGGGCCGTGGCGAAAGCGGTCGCGCTCGCAGTGAAGGATCTTCCGCCCGGCCCGGCCGGGTCGCGGGTCGTCGTCACAAAATCGACGGTGCCCGTCGGCACGAACCGACGCGTCGCCGAGATCCTCGCCGAGAACGGGGCAGGGCACGTCGATGTGGCGAGCAACCCGGAGTTCCTCAAAGAAGGCGCGGCCATCGAGGACTTCATGAAGCCGGACCGCGTCGTCGTGGGAGTCCGAAAGTCCGAAGTCGGCGAAGCGCTGCGCGAGTTGTACCAACCGTTCCTCCGAACCGAGCGACCGTTCCTCACGATGACGCCCGAGTCGGCGGAGATGACCAAGTACGCCGCGAATGCGATGCTTGCCACGAAAATCAGCTTCATCAACGAGATGGCCAACCTCTGCGACAAGATCGGTGCCGACATCAACGATGTCCGTCGGGGGATGTGCCACGACCAACGCATCGGTTTCCAATTCTTGTTCCCCGGCCCCGGCTACGGCGGTTCGTGTTTCCCGAAAGACATCCGCGCGATCCTCGGCATGGGCCGCAAAGTTGACCAGCCGATGGCCATCATGCAGTCCGTGGATGACGTGAACGAAGCCCAGAAGCAGGTCCTGTTCAACAAGGTGAAACGCCACTTCGGCGAGGAGTTGACCGGGAAGACGCTCGCGATTTGGGGCCTCGCTTTCAAGCCGAGGACGGACGACATCCGCGAAGCGCCGGCCTTGGCGTTGATCGACGCGCTATTGGCGACCGGGGCGAAGTGCCGCGTGCACGACCCGGAAGCGATGGCCAATGTCAAGGCGATCTACGGAGACAAGCTGCTCTACTCCGACAAACCCTATGGCGCCCTCGAAGGGGCCGACGGCTTGGTCATCGTCACTGAATGGCAAGAGTTTCGGACGCCCGATTTCGAAGTGATGAAGCGTTTGCTGAACACGCCCGTGATCTTCGACGGCCGCAACATCTACGATGAAAAGACGATGGCGACCCGCGGCTTCATATACTATGCCATCGGTCGGGGTGAGCGGTGAATGTGCGTGCAGGCCGAACGTGCCAATGTCGACTCGGTGTTTTGCTCCAATCAACTGTGGAAAAGGCAGCGGGAATACCGGCAGCTTGCGACAGAGGCGGCATTTCGCGACACGGCTGGGGTGAACTGGACCCCGAAAACTGTACCGCGGCACAAGGTGGAATTGGGTGTCGACGCGAGGGCCGGGACAGGAGGACGACCACCGCGAGGAAGCCTCGGGTGCTGAGTTCGCGGTTCAATGCCAAGGTGGCGATGGCGGCTGCCAAGGAGGACAAGACGCTGTCGGTGTTGGCGGGGCAATTCGGGGTCCACGGCAACCAAGTCTCGGCGTGGAAGAAGACGCTGGTCACGCAGGCGGCCGAACTGTTCGAAGACGGCCGGCCGAAGTCCCAAGCGGGGCCGGGCGTCGACAAACTCTTCGCGCAGATCGGCCGGCTCCAAGTCGAACTCGAGTGGCTCAAAAAAAAAGGAGAGTCTGCCGGTTGAGGTCTGCCGCGGCTTGGTCGACTTCGATCACGCCGAGTTCAGCGTACGTCGGCAGTGCGAGCTGCTGGGGCTAGCGCGGTCGAGCTGCTACTACGAGGCGGTGGCGGAGTCGGCCGAGAA
>Ga0105047_10012755_pt1 | contig 13495 bp, 12 predicted proteins | sample MAT04_FD_78384 | JGI IMG/M metagenome (GOLD analysis project Ga0105047, IMG submission 78384) | Freshwater microbial communities from Lake Fryxell liftoff mats and glacier meltwater in Antarctica - MAT-04 (megahit assembly) | ecosystem: Environmental > Aquatic > Freshwater > Ice > Liftoff...
CCGGTGGTCACCATCGTCTCGCACGCCACACGCGCCTGCGGGTCCTGGGTCAGGATGGCATCGAGGATCGCGTCCGAGATCTGGTCCGCCATCTTGTCGGGGTGTCCCTCGGTCACCGATTCCGAGGTGAACGTCCAACTGGTCATTTCATGTCTCCTGATGATGATGAACCGGTGTGCGCCGGGCGGATGCTGAGGACCGCGTCCCACACGGCCGTGGCGACCGACCGCTTGTCGGTCAGTGGCACGTGCCGCTCCGCACCGTCAGCGCACAAGATGAGCACTTCGTTCGTCTCGGTCTCAAACCCGACGCCAGGTGCAGCGACGTCGTTCACAACAAGCATGTCTGCACCCTTGGCCCGGAGCTTCTGCTCTGCATTCCGACGTACGTCGCGGGTCTCGGCTGCGAATCCGACGAGCGTCTGCCCGTCGGGTTTGCCGGACCCTAGCTCAGCCAGAACGTCGATCGTGGGTTCCAGTTCCACCACTGGCACGCCGTCGCGCTTCTTGATCTTGTCGGCCGCGACCTCGACCGGGGTGAAGTCGGCGACCGCCGCTGCCATCACGATGACGTCGGCATCAGCTGCATGGAGCACGACGGCTCGGTGCAGCTCGGCGGCGGTGTTCACCGGGACCCTCTCGACCCCGGCCGGCACCGGTATCTGGGTCGTCGTGACGAGCGTGACCCGGGCGCCGCGTGCGTGGGCATCCTCGGCCAGGGCGTGGCCCTGCTTGCCCGAGGAGCGGTTGCCGATGAAGCGCACCGGATCGATGGGCTCACGGGTGCCTCCGGCACTGACGAGGACGTGCAGCCCGCGCATGTCGGACGACCCGCTCGGTGTGTCGAGCACATCGGCCACTGCCGTGACGATGCGATCCGACGCGGCCAGACGGCCTGTCCCGACGTCGCCGCCGGCGAGTCGGCCCTGTTCGGGGTCCACGACATGCACACCGCGGGAGCGCAGCAGGGCCAAGTTGTCCTGCACCGACGGGTGCTCCCACATCTCGGTGTGCATCGCCGGGCACACGACCACGGGCGCGCGGGTGGCCAGCAGCACGTTGGTCAGGAGGTCGTGGGAGTACCCCGTGGCATATGCGCTCAGCAGCCGGGCCGTCGCCGGAGCGACCAGAACGACGTCCGCCGCCTGACCGAGGCGGGTGTGCGGGATCGGGTCGTCGTCGCTGAAGAGCGAGCGGTGCACCGGCTCGGACGCGAGCGCCGAGAACGTCACCTCACCCACGAAGCGGGTCGCGCCGTCGGTCATCACGACAGACACGTACGCACCTGCGTCGACGAGCTGACGGCAGACCTCGATCGCCTTGTACGCGGCGATGCCCCCACACACGCCGAGCACGACACGCCGCCCCCTCAGGTCCGTCACGTCAGGTCCGTCACGTCAGGTCCGTCACGTCAGGCCGGGCAGTTCGGGGCGTCATCTCGTGGTCACCAACTGGATCGGACGCGATGAACTGCCGAGTGTCGCTCAGACCTCGTCCTCGGTCGTCTCCACGACGATGACCTCGGCGCCGGGCACGGGTCGTCCGGTGGCACCGCCGACGCCCTCGATCTTGTCGGCGTCGATCTCTTCGAACGCGATCGACAGCGACTTGCGGGCGGTCGACGTGACCTGCGGCGGGACCACGGAACCGAGACCGTCGCCCAGTTGTCCGTAGTAGCTGTTGATCTGACGTGCGCGTTTCGCGGCGAGCGTGACCAGCGAGAACTTGGAGCCGCTACGTGCGAGCAGCTCTTCGACCGGAGGATCCATCATCGTGTCGAGACGTTCTGCCATGGGTCTGCTCCAGCGTGTCGTGGGGGAAGTGAGATCGGGGTCTGCCGCTGACCGGAGAACGTGGGTGGGACCCGCGCCGAGGCGACGACAAACAGCGTTCGATGCTACCAGATGCCGGGTCGGGACGGCAGGTACCGGGTCAGGACCGGTTCCGGCCTCGCTGTTCGTCGATCAGGCGCTGCAGTTCGGCGACCGAGGCGTTCAGGTCATCGTTGATCACGTGGACGACATCCATCTTCGCCGCTCGGGCCACCTCGTCCTCCGCCTTCGCGAGACGTTGCAGGATCCGTTCCTCACTGTCCCCGCGGCCACGCAGACGTTCCTCCTGCACCGAACGGTCGGGCGCGTCGACGAAGACCAACAACGCATCCGGGTAGAGCTCGGCGACGTGGGCCGCGCCCTGGACGTCGATCTCGAACAGCACGTCACGCCCCTCCGGCGGGTCCGGTAGCGGGCTTCCCTGCAGGTAGTCGAGGAACTCGGTCCACTCCAGGAACCCGCCCTCGGCGACCCGCCGTTCGAACTCTTCCCTGGTGGAGAAGCGGTAGGCGTCGGGCGACTCCCCCTGTCGCGGGGCGCGGGTCGTCCACGACCTGCTGATCCACAGGCGCTCGTCGCGCCGCAGCAGCTCCTCGACCAGCGTGCCCTTGCCGACCCCTCCTGGTCCGGAGATCACGATGATGCAGGTGCCCTCCGGGAGCGGAACCGCTGCCGACGACCCGGCGGCCGTCATGTGGGGACCTCGACCAGCGGGAACGCGGAGAGGATCCGGTCGATCGTGACGTCGTCGAGCGAGCCCAGACGGGCGCCCTCGTCGAGGCCCATCGATGTGAGGGTCCTCCGTGTGTCCACCTTGCGCGCCCCAGGCAGCGACTCGAGCATCCACAACAGCTTGACCTCGGCGATCAGCGGGTCCGACCGCGACGCATCGAGAACGTCACGGAGTGACCGATGCCCGTTCGACATCGAGTCGCGCAGGTCGTGGCGGGTGGAACGCGCAGCACCGGCCCATTCCAATGCCGCTGCCCTGGTCGTCGTTCCGCTCGGAGCGTCCATGGCCGCTAGATCGACGCCGCGATCGCCGCAGCGGCCGCTGCGGGATCCTCGGCGCCGGTGACCGCTCGACCGATCACCAACAGGTCGGCGCCGTTCGCGATCGCTTCCTGCGGCGTGGCCGAACGAGCCTGGTCGTGACGCGCTCCGCCCGGCAGGCGGATTCCGGGTACCACACGCTGTAGACGAGGTGCCAGCTCACGGGCGGTCTGGAGATCCTCTGCGGCGAGAACGAGCCCGCCGCATCCGCTCTCGAGCGCGAGTCGCACCCGGTTGGGCACGATGTGCGGAGGGGCGGTGTCGTCACTGGTCAGCACGGTGACCGCCAGAGCGGTCGGCGTCGGCAGGCCGGCACGCTCCGCACCGTCGTGCAACCCCTCGACCCCTGCAGCCAACATCTCGACCCCGCCCAGCGCGTGCAGCGTGAGGTACTGCACACCCAGTGACCCGAGCACCCTGGTGGAGCGGTTCACCGTCGTCGGGATGTCGAAGAGCTTCAGGTCGAGGAAAACCCCGTAGCCCAGGTCCCGCAGGGCGCTGATCGCATCGGGGCCGTGTGCGCTGAACAGTTCGAGTCCGACCTTCGCGACGCCGAACCACGGACGCATCGCCGCCGCCATCCTCTGCGCCTCGACGAGATCGTCGACGTCCAGGGCGAGCGCGAGCCGCGATCGCACCGAGTCATCGACGCCCATCGATCCGTGCCGTGTCCCGTCAGCGCCGTTCATCCATTGCTCCCATCGATCGTTCTCGTCCCATCAGTGGTCGACCCCTCCGGTCAATTCTCGAACGTTCTCCACACCGTGGTCGATACACCATTCCCTCAGACCGTCGAGGACGAGGAGCACCGACCGTGGATCGGCGAAGGTCGCCGTTCCGATCTGCACCGCGCACGCTCCGGCGAGCAACAGCTCGACAGCGTCCACGGCCGTGGCGACGCCGCCCACTCCCACGATCGGCAGATCCGGGAGTGCAGCATGCACATCGTGGACGGCGCGGACAGCGACCGGGTGGATGGCCGGTCCGGAGAGTCCGCCTCCACCTCCCCCGAGCAGCGGCCGACGGGTCTCCACATCGATGATCATGCCCATCACCGTGTTGATGAGAGTCACCGCCTCGGCGCCGGCGCTCTGGGCCGCGGCAGCGACCTCGACGAGTCGGTCGGTGTTCGGGCTCAGCTTCGCCCAACGCGGCACCCCGACGCCGGCGGTCGCTTCGAGTGCCGCTGTGGTGGCTGCGGGGTCGTGGGCGAACAGGTGTGCGCCGCCGTCCAGGTTCGGACACGACAGGTTGACCTCGACGGCGACGACCTGTTCGGGACAGCCGGCGAGCGCCTCTGCCGCGCGGGCATAGTCCTCGACGCTACGCCCCCAGATGCTGACGACGACACGGGCGCCACCGGCGATGAGGGCCGGAAGCTCGTGCTCGCGCCACGCCGCGATGCCCGGACCTTGGAGCCCGATGCTGTTCAACATGCCAGCGGCGGTCTCGTGCACCCTCGGTGGCGGGTTGCCGGGCCACGGGTCGGCGAAGAGAGACTTCACCACGACCGCCCCGAGCGAGGACAGGTCCACGTACGCGGCGAGTTCGTCGCCGTGCCCTGCGGTCCCAGCTGCCGTCATGACCGGAGCTCGCAAGGTCAGCGATCCGACCCGGACCGACATGTCGACCGCAGGTGCCAACGCTGGGGCGCGCCGGTCCCGTCGACGTGTCCAGCGCCCGGAGGATGTCATCCGACCGGGTCCGCGTCCACGGTGTCGCCCCGGCCGTCGTTCCAGACGCCTGCGTGGTACTCCTGCAGACTGCGGACCTGGAGGTCCTGGCTGGTCCAGTCCGCGACGCCGTTCGCCGCGGCCAGAGCCGCTGCGGCGGTAGTGAGAAGTGGCACGTGATGAGTGGCCGCAGCCCGTCGGATGTGCGCTCCGTCGGCGCGTGGACCCCGACCGCGCGGGCTGTTGACCACGAGGTCGATCCCACCGCTGGAGATCAGTTCCACACCGTCGACCTCGCCCGCAGGCCCGTCGGTGCCGTCCGAGGTCAGCTTCGCCACGATCTGGTCGACCAGGACGCCGGCATCGCTCAGATGGGCCGCCGTGCCCGACGTGGCCACGATCCGGAACCCGAGTGCTGCGAAACGCTGGGCGGCGCGGGTCCCCACGGCCTTGTCGCGGTCGGCCAAGGAGAAGAACACCGAGCCCGAGGTCGGCATCCTGTCCCCCGCAGCGAGCTGCGACTTCGCGAATGCCATGCCCACCGAGGTGTCGATGCCCATGACCTCGCCGGTGGAACGCATCTCCGGGCCGAGCACCGCATCGACGTCGGGGAAACGGCTCCACGGCAGGACCGCCTCCTTGACGGCGATGTGGTCGCCCTGCACCTTGGGGCGCAGCAGTCCCTCGCCACGCAGCTGCTCGAGTGTCGATCCGCACATCACTCGTGCGGCGATCTTCACGAGTGGCACTCCCGTCGCCTTCGCGACGAACGGCACCGTCCGCGAGGCACGTGGGTTCGCCTCGATCACGAACACCTGACCGGAGCCGGGGTCGCCGCCGGAGCGCTTCACCGCGAACTGCACGTTGATCAGTCCTTCGACCTGCAGTTCGGCGGCGATACGACGTGTGTAGTCCTCGATCACGGCGATCGTCGCCTCGGACAGCCCGACGGGAGGGATCACGCAGGCGGAGTCACCGGAGTGAACGCCGGCCTCTTCGACGTGTTCCATGATCCCGCCGATGATCACCTCGCCCGTGGCGTCGCGGATGGCGTCGACATCGACCTCGGTGGCGTCCTCGAGGAAGCGGTCGATCAGCACCGGCCGGTTGGCGGACAGCCCACCTTCACGACCGAGCGATCCGCTGAGAGCGATGGCCTCCCAGGCGCGGGACAGGTCGTCGGCGTCGTAGACGATCTCCATCGCCCGACCGCCCAGCACGTAACTGGGCCGTACCAACGCAGGGAAACCGATGCGGTCGGTCGTCGCGATCGCCTCCTCGAGAGTCGTCGCGGTCGCTCCCGCCGGCTGGGGGATCTCGAGGCGGGCGCAGAGAGCGCCCCAGTTGTTGCGGTCCTCGGCTGCGTCGATGCTCGCTGCGGACGTGCCCAGGATCAGCTCCGGCGGCAGGACGTCGGCCAGCTTCAACGGTGTCTGGCCGCCGAGCGAGACGATGACACCCTTGAGCGAGCCACCACCCTGTTCGGCGGAGCGACGCTCGGCGTCGATGACGTTGAGCACGCTCTCTGTGGAGAGCGGCTCGAAGTAGAGACGGTCCGACGTGTCGTAGTCGGTCGAGACCGTCTCGGGGTTGCAGTTCACCATGATCGTCTCGAAGCCGGCATCGGCGAGAGCGAAACACGCATGAACGCAGCAGTAGTCGAACTCGATGCCCTGGCCGATCCGGTTGGGACCGGACCCGAGGATGATCACCTTCTCGCGCGAGGACGGAGCGACTTCGCTGTCGTCCTCGTAGGTGCCGTAGTGGTAGGGCGTCTCCGCCTCGAACTCCGCGCCGCAGGTGTCGACCGTCTTGTAGGTGATCTCGACCCCTGCGGCCAGGCGCGCGGCGCGCACCTCATCCTCGGGAACCCCCCACAGGTAGCCCAGCTGCACGTCGCCGAAGCCGAGGCGTTTGGCCCGCTTCCACGACCTGGCGTCCATCGAGGACAGCGCCTCGCCGCTGGCGGTGCGGGTCTCGAGGTGCTCGCGCTCCTCGACGATCGCGAGCATCTGGTCGAGGAACCAACGGTCGATCTTCGTCGCCTCGAACACCTCGTCGATGCCGACTCCACGACGCAGCAGCGACTCGACCTCGAAGATGCGGTCCGGCGTCCCGATCGCGGCGCGTGCCATCAGCGTTGGTGTGTCGACCTCGTCGAACTGCGACTCGGACTCGTCCGCGTTCAGCCCGCCACGACCCTGCTCGAGCGAGCGCAGCGCCTTCTGCAGCGACTCGGGGAAGGTCCGGCCGATGGCCATGACCTCGCCGACGGACTGCATCTGGGTGCCGAGGGTCGGCTCCGCTCCGGGGAACTTCTCGAAGGCCCACCGAGGGATCTTCGTCACCACGTAGTCGATGCTCGGTTCGAAGCTCGCCGGCGTCTTCTTGGTGATGTCGTTCGGGATCTCGTCCAGGGTGTATCCGACGGCGAGTTTCGCCGCGATCTTGGCGATCGGGAACCCGGTGGCCTTGGACGCGAGGGCCGAGGACCGACTCACCCGCGGGTTCATCTCGATGATCGCCTGCTCGCCGGTGTCGGGGTGCACGGCGAACTGCACGTTCGAGCCGCCGGTCTCGACCCCGACCCGGCGGATCACCTGGAACGCGGTGTCGCGCATCAACTGGTACTCGACGTCGGTGAGTGTCTGGGCCGGCGCGACCGTGATCGAGTCGCCGGTGTGCACCCCCATCGGGTCGACGTTCTCGATCGAGCAGATGATCACGCAGTTGTCCGCGCGGTCACGCATGACCTCGAGCTCGAATTCCTTCCACCCGGCGATCGACGTCTCGATCAACACCTCGCCGATCGGACTCGCCTCCAACCCCCGGGCCACCATGAACTCGAACTCGGCGTCGGTGGACGCGATGCCAGTGCCGCGGCCACCGAGGATGTACGCGGGACGGATGACGACGGGCAGCCCCAGCTGCACCTTGACCCCCGCGGCGTCCTCCATCGAGTGAGCGATGCCCGAGGCCGGCACGTTGAGGCCGATCTCCAGCATGGCCTTCTTGAACAGGTCGCGGTCCTCAGCGGTGCGGATGGCCTGCGCGTCGGCGCCGATGAGCTCGATCCCTCGACGCTCGAGCGCACCCGAGTCGGCCAGGTCCATCGCCAGGTTCAGCGCCGTCTGTCCGCCCAACGTCGCCAGCACCGCGTCGGGCTTCTCCTTGTCGAGGATCTTCTCGAGCACGTCCGGCACGAGGGGCTCGATGTACGTCGCATCCGCGAAATCGGGGTCCGTCATGATCGTGGCGGGGTTCGAGTTCGCCAGGATCACCCGGTACCCCTCCTCGCGCAGGACGCGACAGGCCTGCGTGCCGGAGTAGTCGAACTCACACGCCTGACCGATCACGATCGGGCCGGACCCGATCAACAGGATCGACTCGAGGTCGTCGCGGCGGGGCATCACTGACTCCTTGTGGGGTGGAACGTCTGGCTGCGATCGACGCATCGGCGCGTCGGCCGGCACTGCTGTGCGACTCTGTGGACGTGAGATTCGACTTCGAACAACGATGGACCGCAGCCCCCGACGAGGTCGTGGAGATCTACCTCGACGAGTCGTTCTGGACAGGTCTGACCGACCTGGCTGCGACCAGCACACCTGAGGTGCTCGACATCAGTCGCACGGCAGACCGAGCCGTGGTGCGACTGCACTACGTGCTGTCCGTCGAACTGCCGAAGGAGGCCGCCCGATTCATCGATCCGGATGAAGTCGCCTGGATCGAGCAGACCACCTGGGACCTCGACACCCGCACGGCGAAGGTGGAGTTCATCCCCGATCAGGCCGGCAAGCTGCTGAAGGCCTCGGCCGGCGCCACGCTGGGCACCCAGGGTGACGACACGGTGCGAGACATCCGAGGAGAGGTCAAGGTCCACATCCCGCTGCTCGGCGGTCGGGTCGAGAAAGTCATCGTCGAGGGTGTGAACGACCACCTCGGCGAGGAGACCGAGGCCGTGCGGGCACGGCTGGGCTGAGCCGATCAGCTGGGTCGTCACCTGTCGAACCCGTCCATCAGGTCGGCGAACCGCTCGAACAGGTACAAACTGTCGTGCGGTCCCGGTCCGGCCTCGGGATGGTGCTGGACCGCGAAAGCCGGCACGTCGGTGCAGGCGAATCCCTCGACGGTGCCGTCGTTCAGGTTCCGGTGGGTGACCTCGACGCCCGGGACCCCGTCGAGGTCGACGCAGTAGTTGTGGTTCTGGCTGGTGATCTCGACGCGGTCCGTCGTCAGATCACGCACTGGGTGGTTGCCTCCGTGGTGGCCGAAAGGCAACTTGTAGGTCGATCCACCGACCGCAGTGGCGAGCATCTGGTGGCCCATGCAGATACCGAACACGGGCACCTGCCCGAGCAGCTCGCGCAACGTGTCGGGCACGGTCTCCACCGCAGCCGGATCGCCCGGACCGTTGGACACGAACACCCCGTCGGGCTGCATCGCCATGATCTGTTCCGCCGAGGTACCGGCCGGAACCACCTCGACGCTGCCGTAGCGGGTCAGGTTCCGAACGATCGTCGTCTTGATGCCCAGATCGATGGCGACGATCCGACGCTGCGCGCCGGTGGTCGACTCGGCGCGGTAGCTCGAACCGGTGGTGACCCCCGCGACCAGGTCGATCCCGTCGGTGCCCGCTGCCGTCGCTGCCGCCCCGCGCAAGGTCGTGAGGTCAGCGGTGCCGAACGCTCCGGGAAGCGCACCCTGATCGCGCAGGTGCTTGGTCAGACGGCGTGTGTCCACTCCGGCGATCCCGGCGATCCCGTGTCGACGCAGATACGCAGGAAGGTCGGACTCCGCACGCCAGTTGCTGGAGCGGCGCGCCATCTCACGGATCACCACGCCGCGACAGCGCGGCCGTGCGGACTCGTCGTCAGTGGCGTTGACCCCGTAGTTGCCGATGTGGGGGTAGGTGAAGGTGATGATCTGCCCGGCGTAGGACGGGTCCGAGATGACCTCCTGGTAACCCGACAGGACCGTGTTGAACACGAACTCGCCCGTCGTGACGCCGTCGGGGGCCTCGGCGCCGATGGCCTCACCCTCGAAGACGGTTCCGTCCGCCAGCACGATCGCTGCGACCTGGATGCTCATCGTTGCGCCTCTCCGTCGATCACGACTGCTTCTCCGCCGAGAAGGGTGTGGCGCACCCTGCCTCGGACCTCACGGCCCACGTAGGGCACGTTCCTGCTCCGCGATGCGCCGCCGCTCGCGTCGATCGTCCAGCGCGCCGTCGGGTCGATCACGCAGATGTTCGCCGTGGCGCCCGGTCGCAGATCCTGCCCCTGGTCGGACATCCCGGCGATCGCCGCCGGACGCCAGGACATGCGCTCGATCACGTCCGCCTCTGTCATACCCGTGGCACCGTCGACCAGTTCGGTGAACGCGAGTGCGAGTGCGTACTCGAGCCCGAGCATTCCCGGCGGCGCCTGATCGAAAGGGCGTTCCTTGTCCTCGGCGGCGTGGGGCGCGTGGTCGGTCGCTATGGCGTCGAGCGACCCGTCGGCCAGCCCCGCCTTGATCGCTTCGACGTCGGCGGCGGACCGCAGCGGTGGGTGCACCTTGAACGTTGCGTCGTAGCCGGCGCAGCACTCGTCGGTCAGAGTGAAGTGGTGCGGTGCGGCCTCGGCCGACACCGTCATGCCTCCGGCCTTCGCTGCAGCGATCATCGCGACCGAACCGGCGGTCGACATGTGCTGGAAGTGCACCCGTGCGCCCGTGAGCCGGGCCAGAGCGATGTCGCGCATGACCATCAGTTCCTCGGCCTCGCTGGGTTGACCGGGCAGGCCGAGTCGCGCCGACCACTCCCCCTCGTGCATGCAGGTGCCCTCGGACAACGAGGTGACCTCACAATGCTGAGCCAGCGTCACGCCGAGACCGGATGCGTACTCCATCGCACGTCGCATCAGGCGGTCGTCCTGAACTCCCGTGCCGTCGTCGGTGAAGATCCGCACACCCAGAGCGGCCATCTCGGCCATCGGAGCGAGGTGCTCCCCTGCACGGCCGACCGTGATCGCACCGGAGGTGTGCACCGCACATGGCGCGGACCGACCGATCTCGAGCACCTCTCGCACGACCGCGGCACAGTCGATCGTCGGGGTGGTGTTCGGCATCGCGAGCACGGCGGTGTACCCGCCGAGCGCAGCGGCACGCGCTCCGGTCTCGATCAGCTCGGTCTCCTCCTTGCCGGGCTGGCGGAGGTGGGTGTGGAGATCGACCAGCCCCGGCGTGACCAGGCAACCGGAGGCATCGAGCACGCGTCCGGCACTCAGATCGGAGCCGACCGCGACGATGCGGCCGTCGGAGATCACCACGTCGGCGGTGCGCTCACCGATCCGGTCGAGTACCCGGCCACCCTTCAGGACGAGGTCGGGTGGGGTGGTCATCGGGCATCCTCCATGGAGACGTCGACATCGCCGGCGGGTCCGTCGGCGGTCGGGCTGTCCCCGGGCGAGCTCGCGTCGAGCGGCGAGGGTGCAGCGGAGAGGTGTCGGCCGGAGCCGAGCAGCATGAACAGCACCGCCATGCGCACGGCGACGCCGTTGGCGACCTGTTCGATGATCACGGCGTTCGGTCGGTCGGCGACCTCGCCGGCGATCTCGACCCCGCGGTTCATGGGACCCGGATGCATGATCAGTGCGCCGGCCCGTAGCCGGTCCGCGCGTTCGGAGGTCAACCCGAAACACGCTGTGTACTCCCGCAGCGAGGGCACCAGCGCCTCGGTCATCCGCTCCTGTTGCATCCGCAGCACGTAGCAGATGTCGAGCGTCGGCAGAACTGCGTCCAGATCGTTGCTGACGTTCACCTGCCAGGCATTCGTCGACGAGGGCAGCAGCGTGGGCGGTGCCACCAGGGTGACCTCGGCGCCGAGGGCGGTGAACATCTCGATGTTCGAACGAGCGACACGCGAGTGCTTGATGTCACCCACGATCGCGACGTGGCGCCCCTCGAGCGACCCGAGGTGCGTCCGGGCGGTATAGGCGTCGAGCAGGGCCTGCGTGGGGTGCTGGTGCCAGCCGTCTCCGGCGTTCACGACGGACGCATTCGTCCATCCGGCGATCTGGGCCGGCACACCGGAGGAGCGGTGACGCACGACGACGGCGTCGATGCCCATCGCCTCGATCGTCTCGATCGTGTCGCGTACCGATTCACCCTTGTTGACCGACGAGGACGACACCGCGAACGACATCGTGTCGGCGGACAGGCGTTTCGCTGCGGTCTCGAAACTCAGCCGGGTGCGGGTCGAGTCCTCGAAGAAGAGCGAGACCACGGTCCGGCCGCGTAGCGCCGGGACCTTCGGGATCGGGCGACGACCGACCTCGACGAAGGTCTCGGTCAGCTCCAGCAGGTCCTCGATGTCGTCGCGGTGCAGGTCCGAGATCGCCAGCAGATGCCTGGCCGAACCGCCGCCGAGGTGTTCGCGCGCCGTGTCGGTGCTCACGTCTTCTGCAGCTCTCCGAGTTCGACGCCCGTCATCGTCACGTCGACCAGTTCGTCCCGGCGGGTCGGCAGGTTCTTGCCGACGAAGTCGGGCCGGATCGGTAGTTCGCGGTGGCCGCGATCCACCATCACGGCGAGCTGCACCATTCGGGGGCGGCCGAAGTCGATCACGGCGTCCAACGCAGCGCGGATCGTCCTGCCGGTGAAGAGCACGTCGTCGACGAGGATCACGATCTTCGAGTCCAGGTCGACCGGGATCTCGGTGACCTCTTCCGGAAGGACCGGGCGGATGCCGATGTCGTCGCGGTACAACGCGACGTCCAGCGTGCCCACGACCACTCCGGGTTCGCCTTCGCCCACGTCCTCGATGTCCTCGAGCGTCGCGGCCAGGGCGTGGGCGAGCTGTACACCACCGGTCTGAAGACCGATGAGGATCAGGTCCTCGAGGCCGTGGTTGCGTTCGATGATCTCGTGCGCCATTCGACGCAGCGCCCGATGGATGTCGTCGGCATCCATCACTCGGGATCGGGCAACAAAAACGCCCCCGTAGGGGCGCGTCATGCGTCGTTCGCGTTCTGCCATCGGCAGCAACCTTCCTGTCCGTAGGAGCCTCTCGGACTCCCTTCACGTACAGACGCTCAAGGTAGCACGCCCCGCGACCCGCTCCGGCGGGCGACGGGGCGTCGGCACCGAGATCAGGCTGACGAACCCCGTGGTGTCGGGGTCGTCAACACCTCGACCCGACGTGCCCCGCGGCGCACCCGGAACCTGGCGCCGTCGACCGCCCGGGCGTCAGGGTCCCGGGTGTCGATGTTGCGGACCGTGACCAGCATCTCCTCGGGTGTCAGGTCGACGACCGTGTAACCCTGGTCCACGAGGTTGAGGTGACGCAGGTACGGCCGGTTCTGCGACAGGACGAACCTCTCGGCGGCGCGGAGCACCTCTTCGGCCGCCTCCGTCGGTAGATCTCCGAGGAACGCTCGGCGAGGGTCCGGGTCGGCGGTCAGCGAACCGCTGCAGAAGTCGAACGCCGTGACAGGGCCGGTCGTGCGCAGCGGATCGGGTCGCAGCTCCCCCACCATCGCCACATGCGTGTGACCGCTCGCGAAGACCGTGTCGGTGACACCCGAGTCCGCCATGTTCTGCAGCAGATCTCGCCGTTCCTGCACATAGTCGTCCCACGCCTCGTTCGGTGCGTAGACCCCGGCCCCGGGCGGCAGATCGGGGCGGAACGCCCGGAGGAACTCCAGGTCCACGAGCTTCCACGGGCTGATGTTGTAGGGGTTGCCGACGACGCGCCACGCAGCGGTCGACTCGGCGAGGCCCCGGGTCAGCCAGTCGTACTGCGCGGCTCCGAGCGTCGTGCGGCCCGGCTCGAAGGCGCCACCGGAATCGACGTACAGGACGTCGTCGATCGCTGGATCTCGGTAGGCACGCACGTCGATCATCGAGACGTCCGCGAGAGCGCCCCAGCCGAAGCTGCGGTAGGCCTGTCGGCCGCCAG
>Ga0105047_10012756_pt1 | contig 13494 bp, 10 predicted proteins | sample MAT04_FD_78384 | JGI IMG/M metagenome (GOLD analysis project Ga0105047, IMG submission 78384) | Freshwater microbial communities from Lake Fryxell liftoff mats and glacier meltwater in Antarctica - MAT-04 (megahit assembly) | ecosystem: Environmental > Aquatic > Freshwater > Ice > Liftoff...
CGACATGAGACATTTGCAAAGCACGCATCTTGATAAGCGCTGGCACGGTTGGGACACGACGTTTTCGACCGCGCAGGCAGCGCCCGGCGAACCGCCCGCCGACGCGTGCGCGTTTGATTTGCCGATGGACGTGCGCACGATGCTTGCGCGGGCCGGGCGGGTGCCCGATCCGCGCATGGGGCGTCAATCGCTGCAATCCGATTGGATCGTCACACGTGAGTGGTGGTTCCGCACCATGTTTCAGGCGCCGGCGTTGCCTGGCTTGTTGCGCTTTTATCTGCGCACGCGCGGGGTCGATCAGTTGGCGGAGTATTTTGTGAACGGCCGGCACATCGGGTCGAGTGAGAGTTTCAATCAAGTCGACTATTTCGACGTCACGAGCACCCTGCGCGCGTCGGGCGAAAATGAGCTGGCCATCCGTTTGTGGTCGGCTGATCCCAATGATCTGGAATCGCCCGCGGACATCGCTGCGGGCAAGCGACCTGTCAAATCAAACGATCAATCGCTGAAATCACTGATGTTTTATGGCGGCGATCACAACCCGTTTTTGTTCAATGCTGGTCTCGCCATCGCCCCGGAGTTGATCGTTGCCGATGGGGCGATCCTGAGGTTTGTCTCGCTCGACTACACATTTGAAGACGGCACGGATCGAGTGCGCGGGCACATCGTCGTCCATGCGGATGTCTGGCGCGAGACGCGTGTGGATATCACCATTGCCCCTGAGAATTTCGAAGGTGAAACACACAGCACGTCGGGCATCCTGTTGCCGGGGCAGGCGGTGCACCGCATTCCGTTCAATCATCGCCCGGTGGTGCGCTGGATGCCGTTTCAACTGGGGAAGCCAAACTGCTATCGCCTGACCGCCAATGGTGCGGGCCAGCGCGTGTCGGGCGTGGTGGGGTTTCGACAGTTTGAGAAACGTCATAATGATTTTTTCACCAAGCGTCCGGTGCCGTCGATTCTCGATTGGCATCCGTACGAAAATAACGGCCCGTTCGGTCAGGAATATTACAAAGGCTACGACGCCATCAAGGAGGCCGGCGAAACCTGGCCGGACACCCCGCGCGAAGGGTCGTACGACTATCAGCATGTCATCAACAATCACCCGTTTTTCGTGATGGGTGGCAGCGTCGTTCCGCCGACGCTTTTCTGGGCGGATTGGTCGGGCGATCACCTGCGGGCGCTGGTGCAGCGGGCGGTGGAATCAAACAACAACACGCTGCGCATCTGGGGTGGGGGATATGTAATGGGGGATGAGTTTTTTGAAGAGGCCAGTTTGCTGGGGCTGATGGTTTCACACGATTTCCCCAATTTTCTCACGCAGACAAAAGGCTCGCTGTCGTATCAGCAGAATAAGGAGCGGGAGTTCCGCAACATCGCCCGGCAGCTCAACGCCCACCCGAGCGTTGTCATTTTCAATGGCGGAAATGAGATGTACCAGATCCGTGATCATCGACCGCTTGATCCGCTTTTTGAAATCATGGATCGCGTGGTGCGCGAAGAGGCTTCGCCACAGCTGTTTCACAGATCGTGCCCGATCAACCCGGAAGTGCATGGGCCGTGGTTTTTCGATCTCGATCATGCTGCCCGATACAAAAGCTACAAGACGATCTTCAACAGTGAATGCGGCTGCCAGGCAGCGCCGGCGCTGGCGAGTTTGCAGAAGGTCATGAACGCCGATGAGCTGAACGATGTCTTCGGCGCAACGTGGCTGCACCGGATGGCCGACCCGGGGTATTTCAGTTATCTCGTTTCCTACTCGGAACTATTCGGCCCCGCGCGCGAGCAGTCGCCTGCGAATGTCGTGGAGCAAACCCAGCTGGTTCAATCGCTCGCCTATCAATACATCGCCGAGGAGTTTCGCCGGCAGAAGCCTTACACCAGCGGCTTCACCACGTGGGAGTTCAATGAGCCGTGGATCGATGTGAATTGGGGCATCATCGATGCCGACCTTGTGCCCAAGCGATCGTTTGAAACATTCAAGCGCGCCTGCGCGAAGCACCTGATCTCGTTACGATTTGGGAGTTACGTCTGGGCGGAGGGCTCGGATTTCACGGGCGAAATCTGGTTAAGCAGCGAGTCGCTGGACACCCTGACGGTGGCGGGCAGTGTGACGATAGAGGATGCAACCGGAACGATCATCGCAAGGCAGAAAATCAACGGAGCAACGCGATGGATGTCGGCAGAGGTCGGGCGTATTTCTTTGCGTGTGCCGGCGCCGGGGCGGTTCATCATTCGGATGAAAGTGATCGCGAGCGACGGGACCATTCTTGAAAACGAATATCCGTTTGTCTCGATGGCGCGCACGTCGGTTTCACCGGTAAAGGTGCTGTTCGTCAGTGGCGATGTGCATGAAGCCGATGTGACGTTCGAGTTCTTCCGGTCGGCCGGTCTGACGATTGATCGGTATGATGGATCAGGGGATGTGCCCGATCTGGCGACGTACGCAGCGGTGGTGCTGGGGCCGATGTTCAACCCGATCAGCACGCTCGGGGCGGCGTTCTTCGCATCATTGAAGACGGCCATCGAAGCGGGAGCGGGGTTTGTGTATTTTGCGTACAACACCTCGGCGTATCTGTCGGGTCGATATCCGGTTGATGAACTGCGTGGATCAGTACTGGAAGCGATTCTGCCCGTCACCTTCACGCGTGACCACTACGGCAACAGCGAGGACGCGCGTGTGACGGGGGCGATGACCACGGCGGTCGAGCACGACGTGTTCAAGGGAATCGATCTAAAAAACTCCCCGAACCTCGGCCTGCGCGTTGGCTGTTTCGCGCGCGAGGACGCAACCCTGATCGCCAAAGCCGACGACGGGCAGGCCGTTTTGGCCGAGTGGAAAATCGGCAAAGGTCGCGCCATCGTCTGCACGGCCCCCTTCGGCGGACACAACTACCAACAACCGGCGTTCCGAGGATGGGGATATGCAAACCACCTCCTGACGAATATCGTTGAGTATGCGGCGAGAGGCGCAGTGGGCGAGAGGGAACGCTCGCCGCATCCGCTCAAAGATTTGCTGGTGACGGATCGCCATGACGATGCCTGAAGCAAAAATTCCACTTGACTATGCACCTCGTCGTCGTCGACGCATCACCGCGCGGGTGGTGTCGATCGCGATCAGTTGTGTCTTGGTGGCAGTCATGGTGGGGTTGGCTGGGTCGTGGCTTATGCGTGTCGCGCCGGCACGCTATTGGCAGGGGCGGGCGATGCATCTGACCATGCCAGCAGATGCGGTCGTGTGGGAATTGAACAAGCCGTCGCCAACGGCAGCGAATGTCGCCGATCGCGTCTACGGAAGAATCGGAAGAACATGGGTCGACAGCACCTGCGTCTTCCTGCACGCGAGAGGCCCTTCTGATGGTGAGGAACGCCTAGTGTCGCTGGGCATCAGCGACGTCACGTTCAATGGCGAATATCCTCGACGCAGCGGATTCTGGAACTGTGCCGTGTACGTCCCATCCTGGCAAGGCGCGTCGAAATAAACGGTCGGAGGTCCCTGTCAATTTCCCCCCATGTTCTTTCGTGGCCAAACCCTCCGCATCTTCGCCGGTCAGCCCGACCCCGTGGACGAATCGCACTTCACGATCCGCTTTGAACGCGACGGCGTGGAGGGCTTCATCGACGGGTATCTGAAATCGGATGATTCGGTGGTATTGGAAGAACGCGCGTCGGCGACGCAGAAGTGAAATCACTTGAAGATATCGGCGACGGGGCAGCGGAATCCGTCGATCACGTCGCTCAGATCGAGCGTATCAGTCTCACTCAAATTGACCGGCGGCTGGTTGTTGCGATGAATCGTGACGGCACGCCGCTTCGGCTTTATCACCACGACGGCCTTACTACCAACTTGTAAGTACTGTTCGACCTTTTCTTCGACATCTTCCAGGCTATCCGAAGGTGAAAGGACTTCGACCGCTAGATCAGGAGCGATCTGCCAATACCGATCAGGCAATTCAGAACCCACGCGATCGCGCGACACAAATGAAACGTCCGGGCCACGCACACAGTCGGGATCGGTTGCGAGAAGATAGCCTGTGTCGTTCGAAAACACATAGCCAAGCTGCCTGGCACGAACGTGGTCCCTCAACAGTGCATTAATCGCAGAGCAGACATATCCATGTCGAGGTCCCGGTGGTGGCAGGGTTCGTAATTCTCCCCTCACGAGTTCATGCAACATTCCATCATCGGGCATGTTGAAAAGTTCTTCTGCGGTGATGAGACGTGTCGCGACGGACATAATATTTCCAGTATACGTTTTGCCGGGTGTGATTTTCAATCCCCGCTCTCCAATATCGCCATGAACGCTTCCTGCGGGATGTCCACACTTCCCACGCGTTTCATGCGTTTTTTGCCTGCTTTTTGCTTTTCCAGCAGCTTGCGCTTGCGCGTGACGTCGCCGCCGTAGCATTTGGCGGTCACATTTTTGCCGACGCTTTTGATCGTCTCTCTTGCGATGATTTTTCCACCGATCGCCGCCTGCAGGGGGATTTCAAACAGGTGGCGGTCGATTTCTTCCTTCAATCGCACCAGCAGTTTGCGCCCACGCGCCTCGGCATAATCTCGATGGACGACGATGCTCAGCGCGTCGACACGATCGCCGTTGACGAGGATGTCCATTTTGACCAGTTCGCCGTGTCGGAATCCGATGAAATCGAAATCCATCGTGCCATAGCCTTTGGTCGCGCTCTTCAAGCGATCGTAAAAATCGTAGATGACCTCGGCCAGCGGAAGGTCGTATTGCAGCATCACGCGCGTGGCGCCGATGTATTCGGTTTTCTGATAGACCCCGCGCCGATCTTCGCAAAGCTTCATCAAATTGCCGACGCTGTCGGCAGGGAGGATTAGGCTCATCTTGATGAACGGCTCGCGAATTTCCTCGATGTGCGTCGGGTTGGGCAACTGGCTGGGCGAATCGATTCGGAAGACGCTGCCATCGGTTTGTTTCACTTCGTATGTGACGGTCGGCGCCGTCTGAATCATGTCAATGTTGAACTCGCGCTCCAGCCTCTCCTGGATGATTTCCATGTGCAACAGCCCGAGAAATCCACAGCGGAATCCGAAACCCAGCGCGTCGTTCGATTCTGGCTCGAATGAGAAGGACGAATCGTTGAGACTCAGCCGATCCATCGCGTCGCGCAGTTCGTCGTATTGCGTTTTGCCCGATGGATAAAAATCGCAAAACACCATCTGCATGATCGGCTTGTAGCCGGGCAAGGCCTCGGCAGCGGGTGATTCGGCATCGGTCAGCGTGTCGCCGATGCGCACGTCGTGCAGATCCTTGATGGCAGCGACGATGAACCCGACCTCGCCTGTCCCGATCTCTGCAACCTGCTTGGGGCGGGGCATCAGTTTTCCAAGATCGGAAATCTGATATTCCTTGTCGGTGCCCATGAAGCGAATCTTCATCCCCTTGCGCAACTTCCCGTCGATCACGCGCACATACACAATCACCCCGCGATAATCGTCATACAGGCTGTCGAAAATCAGCGCCCGCGCGGGGGCGTTTGGATTTCCGCGTGGCGGGGGGAGTTGATCGCACAGCTTGCTGATGAGTTCATCGATTCCCTGTCCGGTTTTGGCGCTGACGAGAATCGCATCCTCGGCTTTGAACCCCAGCACCTGCTCAATTTCCTCCGCCACGCGCACCGGGTCGGCACTGGGCAGGTCAATTTTGTTGATGACCGGGATGATCTCCAGACCCACTTCGATCGCAGCGTACGCGTTGGCGACCGTCTGTGCCTGCACGCCTTGCGTACTGTCGACAACGAGGATCGCGCCTTCACACGCCTGCAACGCCTTCTGCACCTCGTAATGAAAATCGACATGCCCGGGCGTATCGATGAAGTTCAGCATGAACAACTGGCCATCGTACGGCGAGCCCGGCACCTTGTGCTCGTGGAATACCGTGACTGCCGATGCTTTGATCGTGATGCCACGCTCGCGCTCAAGGTCCATGTCATCCAGAATCTGATTCTGAAACTCGCGCTCGGTGATGGCGCCGGCGCGCATGAGCAAGCGGTCCGACAGCGTACTTTTGCCGTGGTCAATGTGGGCGATAATCGAAAAATTACGAATCTGCATGGGTAAAAAGCGTGGCTCCTTTTGCGTCGATCAATCTTATGTCAGGCACGGCGATTTAGAAACTCGGGGAGACTGCTCAGAATCGGGCCAGCAACTTCGGCACGAACAGAACAAGGCCCACGCATACCGACGCCAGAACAGCGATAAGGACCGCGCCGGCGGCGAGGTCTTTAGCACGTTTGGCGGTGGGGTGGAGGTCTGGGGAGGCCAAATCGACGGCAGATTCGACGGCGGTGTTGACGGCTTCCAGGCTGAGCACGCTTGCAATTGTCAGGATCAGAATCGCCCACTCGACCTGATTCAAGCCCAACCACGCGCCGACTATGCAGGATAGGATCCCCACGACAAGCTGAATGCACGCGTTGGGCCCGCCGCGGAATGTTGCCACAATGCCCGCACCGGCAAACCGGAATGATCGTAGCGAACGTCGCCACCACGGCCTTGTCATGTCATCACGCTTCCGTCCACGCTGCGCGGATTTTTACTTTGTCAGCTTGCGATATTTGATGCGATGCGGTTGATCCGCATCCTTGCCCAGCCGCCGATGTCGGTCGGCTTCGTATTCCGAATAATTTCCATCGAAGAAAACAACCGTGCTTTCGCCTTCAAACGCGAGGATATGCGTCGCCAGCCGATCCAAAAACCAACGATCATGGCTGATGATGACTGCACAGCCAGCAAAGTGCTCGATTCCCTCTTCCAACGCACGCATGATGTTGACATCGAGATCGTTCGTGGGCTCATCCAGCAATAAAACATTCGCACCACTTTTGAGCACGCGCGCCAGATGCACGCGATTGCGCTCGCCACCCGACAGTACACCGACGTTTTTCTGCTGATCCGTCCCCGTGAAGCCGAATCGCGAAACATACGCTCGGCTATTCACCTCAATCGTGCCAAGCTTCACCTTCTCGAGCTCGTCACTGATCGCCTGCCAAACATTCTGCGTCGTCCCCAGCACATCGCGACTCTGCTCGACGTATCCAAGCTTTACACTCTCGCCAACCTTGAACGTGCCCGCGTCCGGTTTTTCTGTTCCGGTGATGAGACGAAAGAGCGTCGTCTTGCCCGCACCGTTGGGCCCAATGATCCCCACCACTGCATTAGGCGGAATGACGAACGAAAGATTTTCAAACAGCACCTTGTCGCCAAACGATTTCGATACGCCTATCGCTTCGATCACCTTCTGCCCCAGCTTCGGGCCAGGCGGGATGAAAATCTCAATCTCCTGCTCGCGTTTGCGCACGTCCTCGTTCAGCATCTCCTCGTACGCCTTCATGCGTGCCTTGCTCTTCACCTGACGCGCGCGGGGCGAGGCGCGTACCCATTCCAGCTCATGCTTCAATGCTTTTTGACGAGCCGATTCAGTCTTCTCTTCAATCTCCAGACGCTTGGACTTCTGCTCGAGCCAGTTTGTGTAATTCCCCTTCCACGGAATCCCCTGCCCGCGATCCAGTTCCAGGATCCAGCCAGCAACCTTATCCAAAAAATACCGATCATGCGTGACCGCAATCACGGTTCCTGCGTATCGCGCAAGGTGCTGTTCCAGCCACGACACGCTCTCGGCATCAAGGTGATTCGTCGGCTCGTCCAGCAGCAAAATATCGGGCTTTTGTAGCAGCAATCGACACAGCGCCACCCGGCGCTTCTCCCCGCCACTGGTCACACTCACCGGCGTATCACCAGGCGGGCATCGGAGCGCATCGAGCGCCTGATCGAGCTGCTGATCCAAGTCCCACGCGTTGAGATGATCGAGCTTTTCCTGAATCTCTCCCTGCTTGGTCAGGAGCTTTTCCATCGCATCAGGATCGAGGTTGGGATCGCCGAGCTTTTCGTTGATCTCATCAAAATTTTTAAGCAAATCCGTCGTCCCGGCCATCCCCTGCTCAGCCACCTGACGAACCGTAAGCGTGCTGTTGACGAGCGGCTCCTGCTCAAGAAATCCAATCGTATACCCCGGCGATTTGCTGACCTGCCCTTCAAACTTCGTATCCACGCCAGCCAGAATGCGCAGCAACGTAGACTTGCCCGAGCCGTTCAACCCCAGCACGCCAATCTTCGCGCCATAGAAATAGGAAAGGTAGATGTCCTTGAGAATGGTCTTCTTCTCAATGACCTTGGACACCCCGATCATCGAGTAAATAATTTTCTGAGATTCATCGGCCATAGCGGGGGGAGGATAACCGAAAAGGGGCGAAGAAGAATGGAGACTAACCGACTCGCGGCTGGTTACTGCGTCAAAGGGATGTAAATAATGACTCGGCGTGCGGTTCAAGCTGGGGCCGGTTCTGTTTATGGACTAACCTCCCGCCAAAGTCGGGACGGCGACATTGCTCCGCGGCCTGTTTCTTGTACAATCCTCATCCCGATAACTTCGGGAACAAGCTCGTGTTCATGCCTTAACCCATGAACGCGAGACAAATGCGTGTCAGTCGCCTTGCGGTTTTTTACTGGTCGTTTTTGATCAGGCCGGGCTTGGCGCTTCGTTTGGTTTGAGCGGATTTGTCTGGATTCATCGGTCGTGGGTCGATGGTTTCGATTGAGCGCTTTTGAAGCGCTTCAGAAGCGATGGGCAAGCCCATCGGCGAAACCTGGCTTGGCGGGCGGTCTTGAATCGGGCGAGTTCGTGAAAGGGTCATGTCATGGGTCGTTACACAGGTCCGAAGGTTCGTTTGTCTCGCCGGGTTGGGGTGCCGATTGCGGATTCACCCAAGCATACGCGTAAGGATGAACTCACCCCGCCGGGCATGCACGGGCATCGCGGGCGACGCAATACCGAGTATGGCGTGCGTTTGACGGAAAAGCAGAAGCTGCGATTCCATTATGGCATGCTCGAAAAGCAATTCCGCCGCTTCATGACCATCGCGAAAAAGTCCAAGGGCAACACCGCCAACTCGATGTTGACGTTGCTTGAAACGCGCCTGGATAACGTGTTGCGCAGGCTTGGTGTCGCCAAGACGATCTGGGCAACGCGTCAGCTCGTGGCCCACGGTCACGTCATTGTCGATGGTCAGAAAACCGACATCGCCAGCTTCACGGTCAAGCCCGGGCAGACGATCACTTTCAAGGACGGTATCGCCAAAGTCCTGCGTGAGAATATGGAGCAGAACGCCGGTCACAACGTGCCCGGCTGGCTCGAATGGAACCCCGCCCAGCTTACGGCCAGCATCAAGGCGTTACCCACGCCCGAAGATGTCCCGTTTGAAGTGAATATGAACCTGATCATCGAATTTTATCGTTGATCGATCCGGGTTCCTCAAGTTTGCCAGATAATTGCGGGGCACCGCTCGTGAAACCTTCTGAGGCAGGTTTCGCCGCGGGGCTTGCCCCGCGCTTTCTTCGCGCGATGGCAGCGGGGAGCTTCGTTTGCGTGATTGCACCGTGCGGCTTTCTTCTCGCGATCGAAGCGCGGGGCAAGCCCCCTAGCGAAACGGGATCACGCATGCTGATTGGACCACTCGTCCATCTGCTCAGACTGATCGCGCTTCGACCTGCTACAATCCTGCACACCCATAACTTTGTGAGGTATCCATGAATCTTCAGCAGACCGATCCCAAAATCGCCGAGTTAATCAAAAAGGAACAGATTCGCCAGCAGAATACGCTGGAGATGATCGCATCAGAGAATCACGCCTCTGCTGCGGTCATGGAGGCGCAGGGGTCGGTCCTGACCAACAAGTACGCCGAGGGCTATCCGGGCAAGCGATATTATTCAGGCTGTCAGTATTACGACGAGATCGAGCAACTCGCGATCGACCGTGCGTGCGAAATGTTCGGCTGCAAGTTTGCAAATGTGCAGCCTCACTCCGGCGCTAACGCGAACTTTGCGGTGCAGTTTGCCCTCTTCAATCCCGGGGACACATTCGCAGCGATCGATCTATCCAATGGCGGGCATCTCACGCATGGGTCATCAGTCAATGTGAGCGGGAAGTGGCTGAAGCCCGTCACCTATAAACTGGTGCAGGATGAATCGCGCGACGACTGGGGTTACCTCGATTTTGACTCGGTCGAAAAGGTGATGGCTGAGCACAAGCCGAAGGTCATCATGACCGGATATTCCGCGTATCCCCGTGCGATTGACTTCAAGAGGTTTCGTGAGATTGCCGATCGCCATGGCGCGCTACTGTGGGCGGACGTCGCGCACATAGCCGGTCTGTGCGTGGGCGGGGCACACGAGTCGCCGTTCCCGCATTGTCATATCGTCACGACGACGACGCATAAAACGCTCCGCGGCCCGCGCGGGGGATTGATCCTGACGAATGACGAGGAACTGGCCAAGTCGTTTAACAAGGCGGTCTTCCCCGGTAGCCAGGGTGGGCCTCTGATGCATGTGATTGCGGCTAAGGCGGTCGCGTTTGGGGAGGCGCTGAAGCCGGAGTTCAAAACGTACTCTGCACAAATCGTCAAAAATGCCCGGCGTTTGGCGGACGAACTGATGACTCGGGGATACAAGCTCGCGTCACGCGGGACAGACAATCATCTGATCCTCGTCGACCTGCGCCCCACCGATGCCGAGCTCACGGGAAAAACAGCCGCGCTGTGGTTGGAGCACGTGGGCATTATTAGCAACATGAACACGGTCCCGAACGAATCGCGCAGCCCCTTCCAAACCAGCGGCGTGCGCTTGGGCACACCCGCGCTCACAACGCGCGGGTTGAAGGAATCCGACATCGCAGAAGTAGCCGGCCTCATCGACCGTACGCTGCGAAGCAAGGGAGACGCAGGAAAGTTGAATGCGTGCAAAAGCGAGGTTCTGCAAATGTGCGCACGTTTCCCCATGAAACATTGAACCCCGAATGCGCTTTCGCGACAGATCGCAGATCCGTGTTTTTGTTAACAATAAAACGACATTCAAAAAACAGACTGTCGAGCGTTGACACGACAATTTTCCGGGCGATGCGACTCTATGAAAGGAGCAACTTCATACCTTTGGCACATTCTCGCCCGGCGGGATTTCTGGCTCGATATCGCTCTCCACCAAATCCTGAGCGAGGCGACTCAGAAAAAACTGCAACTCCGTATTAGCGACCGGGGCGGGCAGGGGGTCGCGAAGGTCGTACTGATGCGAGTGATCCTCGGCTGAATCGTCGCCGCGCTTCTCGCCTTCGGTGATGATGTGATGTTCAAACGTCACCGCATCCTCATGACTTTGGCTGATGACCAATTCCCCCCATCGCCAGGCCAGATGCACGCGCATGGAAAGCTGATTGCCCCATGTGCTCACGCGATGCACGACGCTGGCGCGCTCCAGAACCTGCACCAACTCATGCACCGCAGGAAGAACCGCGTTGTTGAGAAACTCGGCATAGTGAGCGTTGTAATCCTGCTGCCGAGCCATCGCTTCGCGCTCAGCCGAGAGTTTCTCCGGGACGACATCGCAAAAGGGCTTGACCCGCGTGAGAAACCACTTGGTGAAAGTTTTATCAAGCATCTTTCGCATCATATCAAGCGACGCATGTTCGCGACATTGATCGACAGCCTTAGCGGCTGTGACAGCGATACGTTTCACCTTGAAAAGAGCGCCCGCTTGAGCCGAATCCCAACACGCGCCAGCGGAGCGATGGGTCGAACCGAACGATAGAAGGCGCGATAGGATCGTGGCAGGTACGGCCAGCCCAGCTCTTTGGCGCGCGCGTATTCCTCGTGTGTGCCGTCGTTGAATGCCAGGCTTAGGGCATGTTTTGCATGACGTTGCAGTTGCTCCTTCATGATGGGCATGTCGTAGAGCGCATGATTTTTCTGCATCGCGCGCAAATACCATCGCTCGGCGTCGACAGCGTTTTCTCCGATCGATCCGGGTCGGCCCAATCGGTACCGCAAGCCGGGCGCGGGGTCGTAGCACCAGGTGTGCCCGTGCACCAGTCGCAGCCATAAGTCAACGTCGTGACGCTTGATCTGTGCCGGATCAAACAACCCCGCCCGCAGCGTGCGCGTGCGGTTGTACACCATCCCTGAATGCGAAAAAGGAAAGTCCCGCAGCTCCAGTTCGAGCGCGTCCGTGTGCGTCTTGCCGCAAACCTTCTCCGAGATCAACCCCTTGCTTGTGCCCCGGCAGGGCCGTACCGACCCATCCATGAGCAGCTCGTCGTAGATCGTTCGATAGGCAACATCCGACCCGCCCGAAAGCATCTGCACCGCCGACTGCAGATGATGCGGATACCAGATGTCGTCGGCATCCAAGAAAGCGACCCAATCCCCCTTGGCAGCGAGAATGCCAACGTTGCGCGCCGAGGCAGCATTGACGTGATCGGTCTGAATCAACTTCACCGGCACGCCGGACGTGTTGATCTGCTGGATTGAATCGTCAGTCGACCCGTCATCGACAACGATAATTTCGAGCGCCGCGTAAACCTGCCCCGCGATCGACCGTAACGTCTCGGTGACATAGGGCCCGGCGTTGTAGCAGGGGATGATGACGGAGATGGTCATGGATGAAAGTTGCGTCGGCGAATATACAAGCCCGCACCCGGTTTACAACGATTGACCGTGAGGCCGCGGCGGTGAATCACCGATCCATCCGACCGATCTTTCAAGCAGGCCACTCGATCGTTAAGATGTCTGAGGAATACCTATGGAAGCAGTCCCGCAAGTCGCGCCAACCCATTACGATCCGCGGACATATCTCTCTCCGCAGCGATTGGCATCGTTTGGGTATCAGATCGGTTGGATGGCCGAGGCATTCACCAGCGGATCGGTTCTGGAAGTCGGCGTGGGAACGGGCTTGGCGGCGCAACTGCTGCAACAGGTTGGATTCAGTGTGACAACTCTGGACATTGATGCGAGGCTGAATCCGACAATCGTGGGATCACTGACGGAGATTCCTGCAGCGGCTGGGCAGTTTCAGGCGTTTTCCTGCTGTCAGGTGCTCGAGCATCTGCCTTGGGATCAAGTTGATGCCGCATTGGCGGAGCTGCGACGGGTCGCGCGATCCGGCGGGGTTATCTCGGTGCCAACTTGCCGGCGGATGGTGGAGATCATGCACTATTCCGCGCGTGTCTGCCATCCGCGTCGCCTCCCAATGGGCACACGATTTCCGCAAGCGATGCGCACTGCAGACGGTCAGCATTATTGGGAACTTGAAGCAAATGTTCGCACGCGCGAGTTTCGCGAAAAACTGCAGAAGGCGGGTTTCAGAATCGTCAGGGATGAACAGATTCGCGAAAATTGCTACCACCATTTCTTTCTGCTCAAAACTGCGTGAGCCCAGGGATGGGCCGGGGCAGGAACGCTATTTCGATGGGTATCTGCGACCATTTGCCTTACGCCTGATTTAACTCGTCAAACGGAAATTCACTTCGCGACTTTCGTCCGACCCACCGCTTTTTAGGTAAATGTTTGATAAGCCCTTTAATTCGGTTTATCGTTGACATTGTCGACCTCCAAGGCGTCTGCCAACGTCCTTCCGCTAAGATCG
>Ga0105047_10012757_pt1 | contig 13493 bp, 11 predicted proteins | sample MAT04_FD_78384 | JGI IMG/M metagenome (GOLD analysis project Ga0105047, IMG submission 78384) | Freshwater microbial communities from Lake Fryxell liftoff mats and glacier meltwater in Antarctica - MAT-04 (megahit assembly) | ecosystem: Environmental > Aquatic > Freshwater > Ice > Liftoff...
ATCTTCGCGTCAACTGGTGGTCGCGCTCGCCGGATCGGACCTGCTGTTGCCTCAGGCCGGCGAGCCACCCCCACGCATCGAACACGTCGAGTGGCATTCCGAGCAGGTGTTCCGCGGTCCGGCCCGAACGGCCAGCCCTGGCGCGTCGGTGAACTCAGCGGATCGGTGAACCCTCGGGGCCGTAGCCGTGCCGAGATTCCCGGGCGGGCCCTTTTACTGCGACGCCGGTGAGGGCGCTGTCGGCGACGCCGGGCCAGGTTCCGAGGACCCAGCTGTCTGCGACGCGCCGGGCCAGGCATCGGGGCCCATGGGGCTGCCCGGGCATGGGATCATCAGCTCTTCCCGCCAGTGGGTGGTGAAGCCGCGGCGGCGCTCTTCCCACCGGGCGAGCCGTTTGTCGAACGGGGCCGGGTCGCGCGCCCACGCGTCGGGGTCGCGCACGAACACCTTGCGGCTCTCGTCGAGCGCGGCGCCGAGCGCCACGTGGTTGGTGAGGGTGGTGGCCCACACGGTGCACACCTCCGTGTCGGACATCAGCGTCTCGAAGGCGCCAACCAACTCGTGGCCGTACTCCTCACGAAGCGGCGCCAACTCTGTCTCCACCACCCGCAGGTACTCGACCGCCCCACCCGCCGGCACGGTGGTGAGTTCGTGGACGAACAGTTCGCCCTCTAACGGGTCGGCCGCAAGCCGGGCCAACGAGCGCGTCCCGGTGAGCGGGCCAAGAAGACGGTCGAACCCGCCCGACCGGCGTTGCAGCGCTTGCAGCCACCAGTCGTTCAGCTCGGCGTTGGCTTCGCGGTTCACGTTGGTCGACCGGCACAACCGCTCCCACGACGCCCAACCGTCGGCCATCTCCCAGATCGACACCACCTGGGGCCATCGGCCGGTGGAGCCCATCACGTACCACGTCCCCCACAACTCCAGACCACGATCGGCGGCCCCATCGGTGTGGAAGCCGAGCACGCTCTGCTCCATGTACTCCACGGCTTTGTCGCCCACGATGTCGATCACTTCGTGGAGATAGAGCATGCGGGCCATGCGACCAACCTATCCAAGGGCTGACATCCAGTCAGAAACCTGACGCCACCGTCAGGTCGACCGGCGCAAGAAATGGTGGCCTCCGGGATTACCCGCCGGTAACGTCGGGGGCGATGACCGCGTACGAACTGCCGCAGCCCCAGTACCTCACCCTTCACGGGCACGAGATGCGCTACTTCAAGGCGGGCGAAGGGCCTGTGCTTCTCCTCGTTCATGGGATGGCCGGTAGTGCCGCCACCTGGAAGCAGGTGATGCCACGGCTCGCTCGCGACTACACGGTGATCGCCCCCGACCTCATGGGCCACGGCCGGTCCGCCAAACCCCGCACCGACTACTCGCTTGGCGCTCACGCGGCGGCCATGCGCGACCTCCTCGTGGCGCTCGGCATCGAACGGGCCACTGTCATCGGCCAGTCGCTCGGGGGCGGTATCGCCATGCAGTTGGCGTACCAACACCCCGAACGAGTGGAGCGCCTCGTCCTCGTGGGCAGCGGCGGACTGGGCCGCGAGGTAAACCCGATCCTCCGGCTCGTGAGCCTGCCTGGCGCGGAGTACGTGATGCCGCTGCTCTTCAACTCCTACACCCGCGACTTCGGCAACACGATCAGCATGTTCCTCCGCCGCAACGGGCTGCGGGCGCCGCAGGTGGAGGAAGCGTGGCGGGCGTACGTATCGCTCACGGAGGGCGAGAACCGCGATGCCTTCGTGAAGACGCTGCGCGCCGTGGTGGACTGGTCCGGCCAGAGCGTGAGCGCCCACGACCGCCTGTACCTTGCGGCCGCGATGCCCACGCTCATCGTGTGGGGCGACCGTGATCCGATCATCCCCGTAGAACACGCCCACCTCGCACAAGCCGCCATGCCCGGAAGCCGCCTCGAACTGTTCGAAGGCTGCGGCCACTTCCCGCACAGCGAAGAACCCGACCGCTTCATCCGGGTGCTGCGCGACTTCCTCGCCGCCACACCCCCGATCGAAGTGCGAGAAGACGAGTGGCGGCTCATGCTCACCTCGCCTGACGCCGCGGTCTGACCTGGGCTACCGGCCTGGGCTCCCGGCCTGGGCTCCCTGACCTGGGCTACCGGCCTGGGCTCCCTGAAATAGGCCCCGGCGGCCCCGACCGCCCACGCTCTGTGACGTGACGAACGACACGTGCGCGGCCGGGAACGGATTGCGGAGCAACGCGGTTGTAGACGGTGTACGGCCAGCCAAGAACGGGCCACCACACCACACCATCAGGGGTTCCCATGCACACCGTCACCGCAGTCGCCACCGCTCCGGACGCCGAACTCGTCCACCAGGCCACCGTCGCCCGCGATCGGGCCGAAAGCCTGCGGGTGCAGTCCACCGCACTTCCGGCGGTGCTCGCCGCAACCTACCGGCGCCGGGCCTCTGAACTCGAACTCGAAGCCTTCCTGCTCGAGGCCACCGCAGGGGTCCCGGAGAACGAGATGCACCTCGCCGCCGTCTGACCCACCCGCCGCCATTCGGCAACGACACCAAGATCATCACGGCGCTGACGAACTTCCTGCCCCCACTGTCGCAGCACCGTTCCCACCCGACACCCGCCCGCCCTCTCCCCGGGCGGGTGTCGACGTTTTGGTCAGGCGGTATCGGTGACCGAGGTTCCCCGATCATTCCGGCGGTGCCGTCGACGGCGGATGCCAACCGCCGCCAGCACCACAACGAGCAAGCCCGCCACGATTCCCGCCAGAAGGATCCATGGCGGTGGTGGGGTGGACGCCGGGAGCTTCCATCCGTCGGTGACGGGCGGCAGTTCCGCCGAGCCGGCAATCGTGGTTGGCGGCGAGCGCGGGGCCACACGGGGATCGGCCCCTGGAGCGAGGGCCGAGGTGAGAAATTCGATCGATGGCTCGATGGCGAGGTCGTAGTAGGCGTCAGCGTGGCGGTTGCCCTCCACGTACTGGATCACCGAACGAATCCCGTTGTCGTTGAGGGCATTGGCCATCTGGAAGTTCTGGTCCATCGGGACGAAGTCCTGCTGCGACCCGGCGAGGTACATCGGCGGCGTGGTGCTCGAGACCTTGGCTGCTGGCGACGCGGCGAGATACGTGAGCGGGCAGCGGTTGTAGCCGCAGGACAGATACTCGATGAGCAAGTCGGGCACGAGCATGGCGAAGCAATTGGGATTGCCGTCGCACGAGACAGGCCGCGCGTCATCTGGCAGCGACGAAGCCCGGGTCACCTGGCCCTGCGTCATCACGGTGACGGCAAGCGTCCGCAGGTCGGCCGGACCCGACCAGCTCACGACAGCCCGCACGGGCTGATAGTTCGGGGCTCCCGGTCCGTCGGTGCCAAGCAGCATGGCGAGGTTCCCGCCGGCCGAACCACCGAACACCCCGATCCGATTGACGTCCACGTGGTAGGTCGTTGCGTTGTCCTGCACCCAACGGAGGGAGAGTTGGATGTTCTCGAGTTCGGTGGGCCAGTGCGGCAGCGTCACCATGTCGTACTCGATGCCAAACGCAACGAAGCCCCGGGCGGCGAGGGCCACGCCCTCCCGTTCCACCGCGGCCTTGGAGCCGGCGAGCCACCCGCCGCCGTGAACGAGGAGCACGGCGGGAAGCGGGGTATCGGCCGGCACGCCGGACGGGCGGTAGACGTCGAGCAGCAACGGGGCTCCGCCACTCGTGCCGTACGCCACGTCTCGTTCCACGATCGGCGGCGCAGACGGCGGTGGGGATGCCTGTTCGACGTAGGCAACGGACAGCGATGCCGGGATAGCCACGAACGCCACGACCATGAGCGCGAAGCCGACGAACAACGCACGAGATCGGGGAGGGTGTACGCGCATGCAGGCAGTGTCGCACCCTCAGCAGGTTTGTGGGCGCGGCGGGTTCCAAAAAACTAGAACCTGTTCTATAGTGGGCCTCATGGGGGACCCCACCGATCTCACGCCCACCAACCCGATCCCCGCGGATCTCGGCATCGTCGACACGATGCTCGGCATCCCCGACGGGAACCGGGAGGAGTGGTACCAGTTCCTGAAGCCACAGTTGCGCGACAAGGAAAGCCAGGACGAGTTCGAGTTCCCGGCGCAATACATGTTCAAGGAGGTGCCGGAAGATCCCGACACCGATGATCCGGTGGCTTGGGTGCTTGAACAGATGGACCGTTGGGGCATCGCCCAGGCGTTGATCGGCACAAGCGGCGCCCACAGCCGGGCACTGGCCGACCATGCCGATCGATTCATCGGCTGCGCCGCGGTCGATCCCAACCGCGGCATGGACGCGGTTCGAGACCTCAAGACCGCCGTGCTCGAGCACGGCTGCAAAGCGGCGCAATGGTTCCCCGCCGGCAGCAACCCGCAGGTGCCGATCAACGACAAGAAGGCCTACCCGATCTACGCCGCGTGCGTGGAGCTCGACATCCCGATCTTTGTGTGTGCCGGCGTGCCCGGGCCACGAGTACCGATGGCGTGCCAACACGTGGAGCTCATCGACGAAGTGTGCTGGTTCTTCCCCGAGCTCAAGTTCGTGATGCGCCACGGCGCCGAACCGTGGACCGACCTCGCCGTGAAGCTGATGATCAAGTGGCCGAACCTCTACTACTCCACGAGCGCCTTCGCCCCTCGTTACTACCCCAAGGCCATCGTCGACTACGCCAACACGCGCGGCGCCGACAAGGTGATCTACGCCGGCTACTTCCCGATGGGCCTGAGCCTCGACCGGATCATGACCGAACTACCAGGTGTCGGATTCAAAGACGACGTGTGGCCCAAGTTCCTCCGACACAACGCCCGAAAGGTGCTGAAGCTCGATGACTGACGTCCTTCCCACTCCCGGCTCCGCAACGCCGGGCTCCGCAACGCCGGGCTCCGCAACGGCGGGTTCCCCGACGTCGGGCTCCCCTGGTGGCGCCGGCAACGTGCTGCCGCAGTTCGTCCCCGAAGCCGACGGTGAGCGCTACCCGTTCCAGATGCCGTGGGGCTGGTTCCAGGTGGCATGGGCCCACGAAGTGAATGCCGGCGAGGTGCTTCCCCGCTTCTACTTCGGCCGCCACCTCGCCCTGTGGCGCGACGAGCAAGGACAGGTGCATCTCAACGACGCGTTCTGTCCGCACCTCGGCGGACACTTCGGTTACGGCGGCAAGGTGAACGGGTGCAACCTCCAGTGCCCGTTCCATGGCTGGGAGTTCGATGCCGCCGGCACCAATGTGAAGATCCCCTACAGCGAGCGGGTGAACACCAAGGCCACCGTCCGCAGCTACCCCATACGCGAGATCGGCAACAACCTCGTGGTGGCGTGGTACCACCCCAACGACGAGCCGCCCAAGTACGAGATCGACATTCCCACCGAGGTGGACGATCCCGACTACTCCGAGTGGACCTTCCGGCAGTTCTCCGTGAACGCCGCGTGCCAAGAACTCGCGGAGAACTCGGTGGACGGGCCCCACTTCCGGTTCGTCCACAACACCGAGATCATGCCCGAGATCGAAAGCTACGAGACCGATGGGCTCAAGGCCCGCATGCGGTCGATCCAGAAGTTCCCCACCCCTCGTGGTGTGGTGGACGGCCGCATCGACGTCGACAACCAAGGGCCAGGGTTCGGGATCACCCGGTTCTCCGGCATCGTCGACACGTTCCTCGTGGGCGCAGCGATCCCCGTGGATGTAAACCGCTGCGAGGTGCGGTTCTCCTTCAAGACCCGCAGCCTCGGCGACGCCGCGGCAACCTCGTCGGTGGGCGACGCGTTCGTGAGCGAAGTGTGCAAACAGTTCGAAGAGGACCGACCGATCTGGGAGAACAAGGCCCACGTTCGACGCCCCGCCCTTGCCGACACCGATCCCCCGTTCATGAAGTTCCGGAAGTGGTACAGCCAGTACTACGTGACGCCGGAAGACGACAGTCACGCCGTGTGGGCCCCGCCCGCCCCGGCGGGAGACGGGCAACCGGTGTTCGTGCCGAACGCTCCCACGGCGAGTCGGAAGAACCGCTCCGCCGACTGACGGTTGACTCGCTGCGGCGCTTCGCCGCCGCTGGGCTGGTGGGCCGTTACCGGGTCAGGGGAGCTTCCAAAGCTCGCCGACCCAGCTCTTCACGCCCACGGTCTGGAACGACCCGTTCCCGGCGCCACCGGCGCCGTTGACCTTGGGGCTCATGGCCAGCACCCATGCGGTACGGCCTAGCCAGATGTACGGAACGTCTCGGCCGAGCACCTTGTTCACGGTCTGGTAGGACTCGTCGCGAACGGTCGGATCGTCGGTGGCTCGGGCCTTGTCGATCGCATCATCGATCTCCTGGTTCTTGAACCGGGGGAAGTTCAGCGAGATGGGGTCCTTCACGCTGCGCCCAAGCCAGAAGTGGGCATCGATGTCGGGGTTGGTCTGATTGAAGACCCGGAATCGCGCCATCTCGAAGGTGCCGGTGGCGACCGCGGCGATGAGGTTGATCTGCGGCTTCGTCTCCACGGTCACGTCCATCCCCGCGTCCTTATAGAGCTTCACGAGATACTGCGCCTCAGCCGTGGAGTCCACCTCCTGCTGCGTAAGAAAGGTGAACGCCAGCTTCTTGCCGGCCTCCTTCTCGTAGGCGGCGACCAGTTCCTTGGCCTTGTTCAGATCGAACTTGGGGTAGCCGTTGTCCTCGAGGTACCCGAGCTGACCGGGGGCGAACGGACTGTTGGCGGGGCCGTAGACGTTTCCGCCTTGGTCGCGTCGCCAACTTTCCGCGTCGGTGGCGGAGGCGACAGCCAAGCGGGCGTTGCGATTGTCGAACGGCGGCTTCGAGGTGTTGAGGTCGAGCATGGCTTCGTCGCCGCCGTTGAACTCGATGCGTTTGGCTTCCTTCGTGCGAAGGTCGGCGACCTGTTCGGGGCGGGCGACGTGGATCATGTCGATCTCGCCCTGCACCAGCTTGTCGACCCGCTCCGAACTATCGGGGATCGGACGGAACTCGATCGCCTCGAGATGGGGCAAGCCCTTGCGCCAGTAGCTCTGATTCTTCTTCAGCTTCCAGTAGGAGCCCTTCACCTCACTGTCGAACACGAACGGCCCGGTGCCGAGCGGCTTCCGGACGTAGTCGGCGTTGGTGAGCATCGACGGATGGAGCATGTAGCCGGCCTGCGCCGTGAGCAGTGCGGGAAACGTGCGTACCGAGCGGCTGAGCTTCACGATGACCTTGTCGTCCCCGGAAGTAGTGACGGAGGTGACTGGCTCCAAGGCGGCGCCGGTGATGAGGGATGCCTTGTAGGCGTCGAGGTTCTGCTTCACAACTTCAGGAGTGAGTTTTGTTCCGTCGTGGAAGATCACGCCGGGTTCGATCGTAAACGTCCACTCCTTGGCGTCGGCGTTGGGCTCGAATGACTTGGCCAGGAATGGCTTGGCGTTGCCATCCTCGTCGAGCGTCACGATTGGATCGAACACCGACGATGCAACCATGTGGCCGGACTGCGAGAACGCGTAACGGGTGGGGTCGACGCCTTCGGGCTCGCCTTCCATTCCGAACACCAGCTGACCACCTTCGCGAGGAGGTCCGGCCGCATCGACGCCGAAGACGCTGCCTTTGAGCGACGCCTTGGCTGACGCGCCAACAGAGGTCGTGGGGTTGGCCTGGTCTCCCCCGCCGGTGGAACCCGTGGACGAACACCCTGCGCCAGCGAGCGCGAAGACCATCGCCGGAATCGCCACCTTCACCGCCGTCGCCCGTTTGATTCCCGTAGACCGCTTCCATGGATTGTCACGCACCTGCAGACCCCCTCGTCGTGCCGGTAGTGCCGGATTCCGGCCCCGCGAAACCATCGGCACCCCACCCGGCGATCTGAAGGGCCGAACGACCTAAATGGGTGACCACACAAAGCGTCGTGCCCGCCCGACCTGGGCCTTCGTGGTGTTACAACCGCTCGGCCTTTCGCAAGTGACGGAACGCAGTGACCCCCGGAACCATCGGTAACCAGAGGGTCAGCGCCCGATGGAGGAGCACCGTGACCACGGCATACGGAACGGGAACACCGGCGGCCAGCAGGCCCAAGGTGGCAAGGGGCTCGACGAAACCGACGCCTTTGTTCAGCGGACTGAGCACACTCAGCGCGCGAACCCCGACCCACACGGCGCCGAGACGGGCGAACTCCACCCCGACATGCACGGCAACCCCGATCGAAACGAAGGTGGCAATCTCCACGAGGGGAAGCGCGATGGCGGCCACTACCGCCACGCCGAACCGGGGCAGGTCGCGAGCGAGTTGCACGGAGTCCTTGAGGGCCTGCCACCCGGGACGCACGGCGAGGCGGCCGAGCCGGTCGGGAGCGCGGACGCCGCCGATCATCAGGAGAAGGGCACACCAACCGAGCGGCACGTACCAGAACGACGGCCAAACTGGCGTCGGCAGTGACGCGATCTGGGCCTGGAACAGCACGAACGCCCCGATGGCGACCGAGGCGACGATCCCGAAACTCTGGCGGGCCCGCAGGTCGGCGATGGCGTGCCCCCGATTGCGGGTGACCTTGGTGAGGTAGTGCGCGTCGATGCCGAGCGGACCGAGTGAAGGTTGCAGTGGGCCGAGGAAGGCGGACGCCGAGCCCACCTCGACGGCTTCCAACGGCGGGATCGGTCGGCGGGATGCGGCCACGAGCTGTCCGGCCGCCACCAGGAAGCCAGCGACGACAAGGACGGCCGCACCGAGAATTCCACGCCAGTCCACTTGTGCCAGCACATCGGATGCGGGCCCCGGTCCCGTGAATGCCACGAGAGCGCCGGCACCGCCGAAGCCGAGGATGGCGAGAATGCCGACGTCCCAGGTGTCGATCGGCGGAAGGGCACGACCGATGGTTTCACGCTTCAGTTGCGGGGCCGGACGTAACCGGCCAGTGGCGGCGGTGGGTCGTTCGGCGAGGAGGGTCTCGAACCGGGGAGATCGCCAGTAGGCCACTCGATCATCGATGAGGCCGACGCTGGCGCCGAGGATGCTGAGAAGGACGAACGCCCCGAACCCGATCATCGCCTCTTGCAGGCGAGGTAAGGCCCGTTCACGGCAAGTGGGCTGCTGGGCCAACCGGAGGGCATCGCTCTGGCTGTAGCGAGCGAAGTCCACAGGGAGATCACGTTTGTTGCCCACGATGTAGGAGAACGCTGAGCCGCACTCCTGCACCTCCGGGTTCCGGAGCGGCGAGAAGGCCAGGTAGGCCGACACGCCGAGCGCGATCGCCGCACCGAGGAGGAGGCACTTGGCCACCACCCACGCAACGGTGCTCTGATCACGGTCTCGACGGGGGGCCACAGCGCCCGCGAGATTACGGGAGGGGCTCGACGGAGCCGCGAATCCAGTGGCGGGGGTCAGCCGGTGAAGGTGGGGGTGACCACCGGTATCGTGGTCGTCGAGGTAGTGGTGCTCACCGGACGAACCTCCGCCGCGAGATTCTCGATGTCGGTGTTCACGCAGCCGCCGGGACCGTTCACGGGGTTGCAACGAGCGGGACGGCCACCGGGGATCGACGCCTCGTAGTTCGTGCCCCACCGCTGGCTATAACTCGCAAGGGGGTAGTCGGTGCTCACCCATTGCGCGCCCGATGCCAGCGCGGCATCACGTTGGGTGGTGTCGTTGGCAGCAGACTGGGTGTGCGGACCATCGGCCCGGGTGCGCACCATGTAGCCGGCGGTGACGTACCCCTGGATCAACGCGGTGTTGGCACCGAGGGGATTGTTCTGCTTGATGAAGGCGGCGTCGGGTTGCCCCGGACTCGACGGCGTGAACGCCACGCGACCTTCGAGTGTGGGGTGGCCGATCACGTAGGTGTCGCGTTTGTTGTCGAGCATGAACATGGTCTGGCCGCGCACGTCGTCTATTCGGGGCCAACCGTCGGTGAGGATGGCTCCCTCCAGCGTGGGGTGGGCGCCTCGCACATCATCCGGGGTGAGCAGACGGTCCTCCGGAAAGACGCTGCGGATCTCGGCGTCGAGCGCATCGAACTCGGCCGGTCCGACGGTGATGGGATCCGGGGGGCCACAGATATCGCAGGTGTCTTTGATCTCCACGAGGATGGCGATCGGCATGTGCTGGAGCCGGGCGTCGCTCCAACCCTTCACGAGTTGCAGGCACTCCACGAACACCTCGCACGTAGCGCCCTCATCGATCCCCTCGATGTGGAAGACCTTGAAACCGGGAACTCCGGTAGGGCTCCAGAGGTCACCGGTGGGGTCGGCGTAGACATCGATCTCGATCTGACGCACACCCTCAAAGGAGAATTGTTCCGGGAGAGGCGGGTGGCTGTAGGCGAGTTGGATTGCACTGGGATCGGCGCCGATAAGAAGGTCGAGCAGACCGGGCGGCGGTTCAATGTGGTAGCTGTTGTGCGTCCCGATCACTTGCATCTCGTTCAGGCGCACGTTCGACGCCGCCGCCGACCCCGTGGTGGTCGTGGCCACGATCGGTGCCGCAAGCGCCGCCCCGGCCAGGACGGCAGCAACGGCCCGCCGGGCGCCTCGGGCGCCTCGGGCGCCTCGGGCGCCTCGGGCGCGAAACGGATGTTGGACACGGCGATGCGACACGGCGGACTCCCCGGGATGGGTGCTTCGGGATGGGTGCTTCGGGATGGGTGCTTCGGTGAATGCGGATGCAGTGGTGACTGCACTCGCGACGGTTTCAGACGACGGTTTCAGACGCCAGGTTCGGCGACGGGCGAGGCGAGCCACGAGTACCCGACGAAGCGGCGACCGTAGCACTCCGTTCACCTTCTATTCATGCATCTGTCGGGTCGACGCCATGTTGGGGAACGGCTTGGTCGGTGCGATCCGGTCACATTGTGCTGTCCGGCGGTTCGAATCCTCCTGAACGTTCCGCCAGGTCCAGCAGTTCACGCAGCGACGCGCGGAGACCGTCGGCGATCAGGATCGGCTCGGGTATCGCGGCGGCACAGGCAATGAGGCCCACGTCGAGCTGGTCGAGGTAGCTCCAACAGGTGATGTTGAGCCCGATTCCTTCAAGCACGGGGCCCACCGAGAAGATGTGACGAAGGGTGGCGCCACTGACAAACAACGGCTCACGGGGCCCCGGGACGTTCGAGACCACCACGTTGAGTGGCGGGGGGAGCGCGTTGGCGAGCTTCAGTCGGGCGTAGTGACGGACGGCGAACGCGTAGGGGCCCGGCGGGGTGTACGCAACCCAGTCGGCCATCATCTCGGCACCAAGGAGATTCTGCTGGATCTTCGCTGCCGCCGTCACTCGATGGATGACCGCGAGACGCTCGAGGGGATCGGCGAGGTCGGTTGCCAAGGTGGTGAAGAGGTTCGACACCCGATTGCCGCCGAGCCGGACGACGTCGTCGGGTCGGTCGGTCGACACAGGGACGCCGGCCACAAGGGGGCGAGTGGGCAGCTCCCCGCGATCGGTCAGATAGTTTCGGAGGGCGCCACCCACCACGGCCAACACCACATCGTTGAGGCTCACGTCGAACGACCGCCTGACCCGCTTGAGATCGGCGAGAGGCAGCGACGTGGTGGCGAACGACCGCTCCGAGGTGAGGGCCCCGTTGAACGAGGTGCGAGGGGTGTCGATCACCGGACGAGGAAGGTCAGGATGATCAGCATGGCGCCAACGAAACACCGCTACGAGATTGCGGATCGTTCGAACGATGAGCAGAGGAAGCCGTGCGAGTTGACCAAGGTGGTCGGCAAAAGCATCCGTGAGCAGGCGACGATGCGACGGGATTTCGTCGACGCGGCGGGGATGGCGCTCGGGTGCGATGGTGTGGGAGTCCGTGTTGACGGTGGACATCACGTTGGCCAGAAGCTGCGCCGCCGCCACCCCGTCGGCCGCGGCATGGTGGATCTTCACCAGCACTCCCACCTGGCCCTCCGCCAGCCCGTGGAGTAGCCACAGCTCCCAGAGGGGACGGCGACGATCGAGGGGACGGGAAGCAATGCGCGCGATGGCCTCGTCGCGCTGGACGGAGCCACCCGGCGAGTCGACGGGCCACAATCGAACGTGGCGGGTGATGTCGAAGTCGGGATCTTCGATCCATACCGGATGATGTAGTCGTCCCGGCACCTCGACGATGCGTCGCGTGAACGGCGGGAGCAGGTGGAGACGTTCGGCGATTCGTTCGGTCACCCAATCGAGCGGAAAGTCGGTGACCCCGGGAGCAGGGTCGAGCACAGCCACCTTGAGCGTGTGCATGTGGAGCTCCGGCGTCTCCATGTAGAGGAATCCGGCGTCGAGACCCGTCAGCCGTTCCATCGCTCCTACAGTACGACCCTTCAACACGCCGACCAGGGGGACGACGATGAGCGAGGCACGACCATGAGCGCGTACGACGTAGTGGAGCCGGCATCGATCGGTCTCGATGAGGATGCCTGCGCCGCCCTCGTGGATCGGGCCCGGCGTGAGGTCGACGACGGTCTGTTGCCTTCCTGCCAACTGGCGGTGGCCCGAGAAGGCAAGGTGGGATTGTTCGCCACACTCGGCGATGCCACTGACGACACGCGCTACACGATCTTCTCCTGCACGAAGGGCCTCATCGCCGGGCTGATCTACCAACTGCTGGGCGACGGATCGCTGAAGCTCGATCAGCGGGTGGCCGACGTGATCCCCGAGTTCGGTTCGAACGACAAGGACGTGATCACGGTCGAGATGGTGCTGCTCCACATGGGCGGGTTTCCTTCGGCACCGCTGGGGTTGCTCAACGGTGAAGCCGCCGACCGAGCGGCGAGGATCCGCCGTTTCGCGAGCTGGCGATGCAACTGGGAGCCGGGCACGAGGTACGAGTATCACCCGACGTCGGGGCACTGGGTGCTCGCCGAACTGATCGAGCGCGTGACGGGCACCGACTATCGCGACGTGCTCCGAGAGCGGGTGCTCGATCCGCTTGGGCTCTCCCGGCTGCAACTCGGCGTTCCGGTCGAGCAGCAGTCGAACATCGCCGACTTGGCGATCCGAGGTACGGTGCCCACGCCCGAGGAAATCGAAGCGATCATCGGCGTGCCACTCGACCTCGAAGCGTTGGTCGGTCAAGTCACCTCGGACGCCTTGATGGAATTCAACGACCCTGGCGTGCGCGCCCTTGGTGTGCCCGGCGGCGGCGGTGTGGCATCGGCCGCCGATCTGGCCCTCTACTACCAAGGGCTGTTGCACGACCCGCTTGGCATGTGGCCGGCCGATCGGCTGGCGTGGGCCACCGAGGTTCGGTGCGACCTGCCCGACCCGATTCGAGGGAACCCAGCCCATCGTTCGCTCGGGTTGCAGGTGGCGGGCTCCCCGCCCGATGCCCAGATGCGAGGGTTCGGCTACGGCCAGTCCCCCCGGTCGTTCGGTCACGACGGGGCCGCCGGCCAGATCGCCTGGGTCGACCCGGACTCCGGTTTGTCGTTCTGCTATCTCACGAACGGCATCGACCAACACGTCATCCGCGAAGGACGACGGCGTATCGGGTTGTCCTCCCGCGCCGCCGCCTGCGCCCCCACCGACTCCTGACACCACCCACCGGGCCAACCGGGCCGAACGGGCCG
>Ga0105047_10012758_pt1 | contig 13493 bp, 14 predicted proteins | sample MAT04_FD_78384 | JGI IMG/M metagenome (GOLD analysis project Ga0105047, IMG submission 78384) | Freshwater microbial communities from Lake Fryxell liftoff mats and glacier meltwater in Antarctica - MAT-04 (megahit assembly) | ecosystem: Environmental > Aquatic > Freshwater > Ice > Liftoff...
AGCGGTTCGTCGCGCACTCCGGCGCGTTCGAGCAGCGCGGCGACTTTTTCCTCGCCGGCTTCGCCACGTAGAAAGGCGAGCAGCGCGAAGCGATCAAGAACTACGCGCTGGTGATGAAGCCGAGGTCGTCGAGCAGCACGTATTCGCCGCTGAATTTCGAGCCGTCCACGAGCAGCGACTGGATGCCCTCGCCCGGCTCCGCGGCGAAGCTCGCGAAGGTCGTGCCGGGCTGGCCTTCGGCAATCTGCGCAGTCACGGCCGTCTCCGTGCTGTCGCTGAAACGGGCGGTGGTCGTGACCACGCCGGACTGCCCTTAGCGCCCGAGCACGCAGATCGCGGCGCGCGACACGGCTTCGTCCTTTTCCCCGCCTTCGATCTGGAAAGTCAGCTCGAAGATTTTCGTGTTCTTCGTCTTGTTCGCGAAGAGCAGGTCGCCCGACGTTTCCTCCGCGGTGCTGAATGACGCGAGCCACAAATCCTGAGCGGGATTGATCGTGAGCGTCTTCGTCCCCGCGTCGCCGAAAGGCACATGCACCGCCGCACCCTTGTGCGGCACCACGACATTCGCCGGCGCGGTCAGCGGCAGGAGCAGGAGCAGTGGGAGCAGGCGGGGAAACATCTGCCGCAAAGCTAGGGCCGCCGGACGGAGATGAAACTATGCCTTGGGATAGTGCCTCGCGTATCGCCTCCGACCGAACGTCGGTTTACAAATCCTTATCGCTCCCATCCTCCGCCAACTCGGCCTCCTCCTCGCGCTCGGCTGCACCGCCGCGGCGCAGGATGCGCCTGTGCCGCTCGCGGATGTCGCCGAGTTGCGCGGCCTGCCGCGGGAGGTCGCCGATCAGCGCCGCCCCATGCGTCTGCGCGGCGTGGTGACTTATTACGAACGGGCCAAGTTCATGGCCTTCCTCCAGGACGCGACCGGCGGCACCTATGTCTCGTCGGATTGGGACGTGATCGACCCGCCCGATTTCGCCGGGCCGATTCGGGCGGGATTACGAGTCGAAGTCGAAGGCTTCACCAACGCGGGCCGGTTTGCGCCGTTCCTCAGCGTGCCGAAAAAGGACGCACCGCTCCGCGTCCGCGTGCTCGGCGAGGCCCCGTTGCCCACGCCGCTGCGACCGGTGCGCGGCGAGCTGCTCGATCCGAAATTTCACAGCCAGTGGGTCGAGGTGGAAGCGTTCGCGCGCGAGGTCCGCGTGGAAAAAATGCGCCTCATCCTCTCGCTCGTCTTCGACGCGCGCCGCTTCGAGGCTTACATCCCGGGCGAGTGGACGGATGATGCGCTGCCGATGCTTCCCGGTTCCGACGTGCGCGTGCGCGGCGTCTTCGGCTCCATCTTCAATGAACAGCGCCAGCTCATCGGCGTGCAGCTTCTCGTCCCCTCGCTCGATCAGCTCGAAGTGCTCGATGCCGGCCTCGAACGTGCTTTCAAACAACCCGCGCGGGCCGTGCGCGAGATCATGCAGTTCAATCCCGGCACCGCCGAGCGCATGCGCGTGCAGGGCACCGTCACGTTTCACGAGCCGGGGCGCGGCCTTTTCCTGCGCGATGCCAGCGGCGCGGTGTGGGTGGAAAGTGGCGACGCCAAGACGCTCGCGCCGGGCACCGCGGTGGACGCGGTCGGCTTCGCGGCGATCGAGCATCTCGCGCCGGTCCTGCGCGATGCGGTGGTGCGCGTCGGCGAGCGCGGCCCGGCGCCCGAGCCGGTGCCGCTGGATGCGACGTTCGGGATCGAGGCGGCGCTGCACGGCCAGCTCGTGCGCGTCGAGGGACAGGTCGTGGACCGGCTCATCCTCCCGCACCATCACACCCTCGCGCTGCAAAGCGGTGGCACGTTTTTCAACGCGCGCTTCGCCGGTGAAGAAGGGCGCGTCGAACTCCCCGAGCGCGGCTCCTGGGTCGCGGTGACCGGTATTTGCCAGAATATTTTCCACGGCGAAATGGCCCGCGACGCGAAGGGCGATGACGCCCGCCAGCCCGTCACCTTCAATGTGCTGATGCGCGGAAAGCCCGATCTCGCGGTGCTCCGCACGCCACCGTGGTGGACGACCGAGCGGCTCCTCTACCTGGCCGGCGGCCTCGGCGTCATCGTCGCCGCTTCCCTCGCGTGGGCCGCGATGCTCCGTCGCCGCGTCGAGCAGCAGAGCGCGGTCATCGCGGCAAAGGTGAGCCACGAACGCATCGCCGAGGAACGGACGCGCATCGCCCGCGAACTGCACGACACGCTGGAGCAGCATCTCGCCGGCGTCGCCATCCAGCTCGAGGCCGCTGCCGCGCGCATGCCGGCGGCGGCCAGCGCCGCGAATGAAGCCCTCACGCTCGGCGCCGCCATGCTCCGCCACAGCCGCACCGAAGCCCGGCGCAGCGTGTGGGACCTGCGCTCGCAATTGCTGGAACAACACGGCCTTCCCCAGACCCTGCGCGATCTTGCCGCGTCGATGTCCACCGACGCGTGCCGCATCGCCTTCGCGATCGAAGGCGCCGCAGGCCGGCTCGATCCGCAGGTCGAGTTCCATCTGCTGCGCATCACCCAGGAAGCGCTCGCCAACGCGCTGAAACACAGCCGGGCGACGAGCATCACCGTGACCGTGCACTGCGCCTCGGACGAGACCCGGCTCACGATTGCCGACGACGGCATCGGCTTCAATCCCGCGGCCAATGGCACCAAGGGCGGCGCGCACTTCGGGCTGCTCGGCATGCGCGAACGGACGGCCAAACTGCGCGGCAAGTTGCAGGTCGAGAGCGCGCCTGGCCAGGGCACCCGAGTCTGTATCTCCGTCCCGACCCCTTCATGAAAGCATCCCGCAAGATCCGCCTCCTGCTCGTGGACGATCACTTCATCGTCCGCATGGGCCTCGCCGGTTCGCTCAATCAGGAAGCCGACATGCAGGTCGTCGCCGAAGCCTCGGATGGAGCGGAGGCCGTCGCTCTTTTTGCGAAGCACAAACCCGACGTCACGCTCATGGACGGCCGCCTGCCCGACATCCACGGCACGGAAGCGATCACCCGCATCCGCAGCACCGCCCCCGATGCCCGCATCATCCTGCTTTCCATCGACGAAACCGAAGAAGACATCGCCCGCGCCGTCGCCGCCGGCATCCAGGGGTATCTGCCGAAATCCATCGCCCGCGCCGAACTGCTCGACGCCATCCGCAACGTGCATCGCGGCGCCGCCTACTTCCCCGCGACCATCGCCCAACGCATCGCCGCCCGCGGCCACCGCTCCGCGCTAAGCCAGCGGGAGCTCGAAGTCCTTCGCCTCGTCGTCCAGGGCCGCGCCAACAAACAAATCGCCGACACGCTGGGCATCGCGGAAATCACGGTAAAAGTCCACGTCAGCCACATCCTCGAAAAACTCGATGTCCCCGACCGCACCCGCGCCGCCACGCTGGCGATCGAGCGAGGATTGATCCGGATCTGAACCGTCCCCGCAATCTGCGGCGGAAGCATTCCGGGCCAGCCGCACGAGCCGGGCGAAAAGTGGCAGCGCATTTGGTGGCGATGCTCTTCCGATGCGTCGGCTGCGCCGGAGATCGAGGCGTTGAATTTTCAAGACAAGCACCTGACGGAAACTTCCCGACCGGTCTATTTCGGCGAATCGCGGGCTGATTGGAAAGTCACTCCGCTTGCGTGTTCGTTGATCGAATAGTCGCCGTCCCCGGCTTTTGTGCCCGGCTTCCCGAGGATCTGCAGATTTTCGATCTGCACGTTTCGGATCGGAAAATCGCTGCGGCCCTCGATGCGCGATGGCCGCCGCGCGCCCCACTCGGTTTTTGGTCGGAAGCAGTGCCGCCGCGTCGTGGAACGTAGGCGGCTCTTCCCAGAGCCGCAGGGTTAGCGGGACTGGGAAGTCCCGCCTACTTTGGCCCCCCGCTTACTCCACAAAATCGCGCTGGACCGCGGCGGCGGCGGCTTCGGCGCGATCGGCCACGCCGAGTTTGGTGAAGATCATTTCCAGCAGGCCGTCTTCCGCGCCATCGACCTCCTCTACAGCCTGCCGAGCGGGACGCCCGAGCGGGACGCCAGGCATGGATCATCCCCCGGAGATGGAACCCGGCTGCTCGCGATCATCGGCGCTGTAAGTCCACCGCTGGTTGATCTTCGGATCGTGGTTGGCGAGATCGCCCGGGCCAACGCCAAGCCGAGCTGTGGCGGTTCGACCGCCGCGTTCTTGGCGGCAATCATCCTTTGGGCTGCCACGCGGTTTCTAAGTCTTGAGACTCTCCTGCTTTTTGGTGAGCGAATCGTGCGCGCAGAAGAGGCGCTCTGTCCGCGGCGGCAGAGGCGTAACGGTTTTTCCATGGGCTGATGAATGCTGGCATCAGGTCGGGCCAGAACGTTACCGAGCAGTGGAGGGGCGGGCGCCGGGCAGTTGCCGAGCAACTCGGTCTGCTGGCATTGTTGCTGGCACTTGCTCGCCCCACAGAGAGGTCTGTCAGAAGGTTTCCTCTGCAAACGAGTGATTTTCAGAGGTGGCTCCTGAGGTAGGATTTGAACCTACGACCAATCGATTAACAGTCGATCGCTCTACCACTGAGCTACTCAGGAATTCCCGGAACGAGGGGCGGAATAAATGCCTCACGGGGCGCCGGGCGGCAACCCTTTTTTACACGAAAAGCGAGGAGTGTCCGCGGGGCGGATGAGTGCGGCTACCTGGCGAAGCCTTGCGCCTTCAGCCAGTAGAGGCAATCGGCGGCCCAAGGGTGGAACACGCCGCCGGCCCGCCCACCGCCGAGGCCCATGCCGTGGCCGCCCTTTTGATAGACGTGGAGGTCGAAGGGGACGCCCACCCGTTGGAGGGCGGCCGCGAAGTCGAGGGAGTTTTCGACTTTCACCCCTTTGTCCTCCCAGGTGTGCCAGAGGAAGGTGGGCGGGGTGTCTTTGGTGACGTGTTTCTCGTTGGAAAGGAGCTCGATCAGTTCCGGCGCGGGATTTTCGCCGAGCAGATTTTTCTTGGAGCCGCCGTGAGTGTTCGGACCCATGCTGATCACCGCGTAGCAGAGAATGCCGAGGTCCGGGCGCGAGCTGAAGCGCTCGATCGGATCGGCGTCGTCGGTTTTGCCGGCGTCGAAGTGCGTGAGCAGTGTGGAGGCGAGATGTCCGCCCGCGCTGGACCCCATGATGCCGACACGCTTCGGATCGATCTTCCACTCGGTGGCGTTCGCGCGGGTGAGGCGCACGGCACGGGCCGCATCGTTCAGCATCGCGGGATGGCGGTAGCCTTTTGAGCCGAGGCGATATTTCAAGACGATGCCGGCGATGCCGTTGTCGGCGAGCCATTCGGCGTAGCCTGCGCCTTCATGGGGTGCGAGTCCGCCGTAGCCGCCGCCGGGGCAGATGACGATGGCCGCACCGGTGGATTTCTCCGGCGTGGGGAGGAAGGCGGTGAGGGTGGGAATGTCCTGTTCGGCAGTCCCGAGCGCGCCGGGAGCACCACCCGGCCAGAGGGGGATGGGATCGAGCGGGGCGGCGTGCAGGGAAACGGCCGCGCTCAGGGCGAGGAGCAGGGGAGTGAGTCGCATGGGCGGTGGAAGGATGCTTCGTCCGGCGCAAGGCTAGACTTTTTCCGGCACGATGTAGGGGGCGCGATACTGGCGGGTGAGCTGTTTGTCGGCGGCGGGGTTCTTGATGAACTTTTCCGTCTTCGGATCCATCTGCAAAAACTCGCCCATGGTCAGCTTCTCGACGTTCAGGTCCACACCGTTGGCTTCGAGATGGGTCGCAAGGCGGTTCAGCGAATCCAGCGCCGCAGGGTTTCCCTTGAGCTTCTCGCGCATTTCGCCGGGCGTGGAGGTCTGGCCGAGCCGGTAGGAGATATTGGCGGTGTGGCAGAGGGCGCTGGAGATGTGGCCGTCGATGATCTTGCCGTTCAAATCGGCGCTCTTCCGGCTGCGGACGCAATTGATGAAATTCCCGAAGTGGCCCTCTTCCTTATCGACGGGTTTTTCGACCTCGGCGGCCTCCGGCGGCTTCTCGGCTTTCAATGGATTCGACTCCACGAGATCCTTGCCCATCGATGGTTTGCCGTATCTCCGCACGAGCTTGTCTTCGTTGTCGAAGACCGCGGCATTCGCGTAGTCGGGTGCGACGACGTAGCCGTTTTCATACTGCGCCACGACGCCGACACCGGCGCCGCGATATTTGTCCATTTCCTTGCTGTCCGATTTGTCCGGCAATCCGCGCACCTCGAAGATGAGCGGCGCTTTCGCGTAGTCGTGGAAGACGATCTGGGAATTGGGAGTCTCGCCGTCATCCTTGTAGCTGAGGCGTCCGCCGATGGACCACACCGCGGGCGAGAGCGCCATCTCGCCGGTGAAGCGCCGGGCAATATCCATTTGGTGAATGCCCTGGTTGCCAAGGTCGCCGTTGCCGTAGTTCCAGATCCAGTGCCAGTCGTAGTGAATCCTGGTGCGGTGCGGCGGCACGATTGGCGCCGGGCCGGACCACAGGTCGTAGTCGATCGTCTCCGGAATGGGGGTGTCGCCGGTCACGAGGCCGATGCTCGGGCGGCGTTTGTAGCAGAGGCCACGCACCCATTTCAGTTTGCCGAGCGGCTCGGTCTTCATCCAGCCGAGCACGTCCTGCAAGCCTTTGGCCGAGCGGCTTTGCACGCCCATCTGCACGATCTTGTCGTATTTCTCCGCCGCTTTCACGAGCTGCCGGCCTTCCCACACGTTGTGCGAAACGGGTTTCTCGACATACACATCCTTGCCCGCCTGGATCGCCCAGATCGCGCCGAGCGCATGCCAGTGGTTCGGCGTGGCGATCGAGACGACATCCACCTCGCCGCTGTCGAGCATTTGGCGGATGTCCTTGTACGGCTTCACCTCGAGGTTCTTTTGCTGGAGCTGCTTCACGCCGTTTTCGAGCACCGCGCTGTCCACGTCGCAGAGGGCCACGATGCGTACTCCTTTCATGCCGAGATAGGCGCTGATGTGGCTTTGGCCGCGGCCCTTGAATCCGACCACCCCGACGCGAATGTCGTCATTGCTGCCGGGGGCCTGCGAGTAGGTGCGCGCGGGCAGTGAAAGGGCGGCTCCGGCCAGCGCCGTGCGGGTGAGGAAGGAACGACGAGTGAGTTTCGTGGACATGGTTCTTGGGGTTCTAGGTTGAGGAAAAAGCTATTTCACCTTGGCGGTGTATTCGCGGTACTGCTCGGCCACCCTGGCCTGCTCGGTGTCGCCTTCGTGGAAAAAGAAGCGGTAGCGGAAGGTCGCGCTTTTGCCCGGCGCGATTTTGAAGGCGCCGGCTTCCTTGTCTGGCAGCTTTTCAAACTGCGCCTGGCCAAAGGGATTCGCGGCGAAGAGCCCGTACGTCCGCACATGCCACCACGTCGGGAAGCGCGGATTGGCCGGGTGATCGAAGATCGCGACGCCCACTGTCTTGCCTTCCACGGGCCCGTAGTAGTCGCACCAGGCCGCCTTCGTGCCCCAAGCCTCCGCGTCCTTCCTGCCCTCGCTGGTCACGATATGGCCTTCGCCGGGGGGCGCAGTCTGTTCGCCCTTCGGCTTCGCCCGCTGCACGCGCAGCGTTTCCGGCACGCGGATCGCCATCGTCCCATCCTTGTCGTCGCCGAAAACCACTTCCTTTTCTCCCGCCGTGATCGTGATCGCAAAGTCGAGCAACGGCCCGTTTTTGGTCGGACGGAAGGTGATGGTGCGTTCGTCCGTGCACACCACTTCGCCGCCATCGTCGAGCACCCATTTGCTCTTTTCCCGGATCACCCCTTCATCCGCGCCGCCCTTCAGCTCGACGAAAGAAACATGCACCATCTGCCCGAGCTTCGTGCCGGCCCTGGCCGAGTTTTCCCAGAAGCCCGCGCCGTTCACGCTGCGATGGCCATACCACAGACCCATGTGATGCGGGTGATCCCTTTCCTCGCCGGCCACGCCTTCCTTCATCGGAAAGTTGCGCGTCATGCCCGCATTGGTCGGCCCGATGATCGGGTAGAAGTATTGCCGGCGCGCGCCGGTGAAATGGTACTCGGTGAAAAGCTTGCCATCGAACTGCACCGTGACCTTGCCCGCCTCCTCTTTCAGCGTCACCTCGGCGACGGCCAGCGGGGTCAGGGCGAGAGCGGTGAGCGCGAAGAGCGGCCAGCGAAGAGGAGGAAGCAGCATGAGAGTTTGGGGGGGTGACGGACAGGCGAACGGACAACCTGCGCGGAGGGCACTTTGTTTGGCCGGAACTGCGCGGGCTGGCAACCAAGATCGCTTCCGGCTTGGCACCCATTCGTGTGCTTGACGCGGCCAGCACGCACCGAAGACAACGCCTTCACCCGCGACAATACCGACGACGGCAACGGCTGGTGGACCCGCCTCACGCACCACATTGAGGGCGGCTATTCCGGCTACCCCTACGACTACCGGAAGGCCGTGAACTACGGAGTGGTGCGACCGTCGCCGCAGACCCTCGACGCGATCGTGCAGCACGGCGGCAACGTAGGCGGCTCTTCCCAGAGCCGCGCGGGCGAAGGCGGCGGGGCCGGGGAAGCGGGGCTGGGAAGCCCCGCCTACTTTGCGAAAAAGTATCTCGGCTTCGAGCAGGTGATGCTGGAGACGACCGGCGGGGAGACCATCGCGGGTTCGCTCCGCGCGGAAAGGGCCGGGGTTTCACGATCGTGGATGCCGCGGGGCAATCGCGCGCGGTGCAAAAGGCGGAGGTGAAAAAGAAGACCGACCTGCACACGTCGCTGATGCCGCCGGGGCTGACGCTCGGCTTGAAGCCGGAGGAATTCGTGGACCTGCTCGCTTACATGTCTTCGCTGAAGGGCCAGTGACAAGGCGGGCCGGGAGCGTAGCGCGAATTCAATCGTCGTGCGGGATTTCGCGAATGAATTCGCGGTTACGGCGCGCGCCGGGCGAGTTGCTCCAGCGCCGCGCCGGTGACGCGCATGCGGCGCCAGTCGGCGTGCATCTCGGCGCCGAGACTTTCGTAGAAGCGGATCGACGGCGTATTCCAATCGAGCACCGACCACTCGTAGCGCCCGCACCCGCGCGCGACGGCGAGCCGCGCGACTTCGATGAGCAGGCGCTTGCCGAGTCCGAGCCCGCGGTAGGCCGGGCGGATGAAGAGGTCTTCCAGATACAGGCCGGGTCGGGCGAGGAAGGTGGAGAAATTCGTGAGGAAGAGCGCGAAGCCGACGGGGGCGCCGTCGGCCCAGGCGATGAGCACTTCCGCCTCGGGCCGCGGACCGAAGAGTGCGGTGGCGAGCAATTCCTCGGTGGCGGTGACTTCGTGACTGAGGCGCTCGTATTCGGCCAGCTCGCGGATAAAAGCGAGGATGACGGGCACGTCGGAGGCGGTGGCAGGACGGATGGCAGTGGCGGGCATGGGGCGGTGAGGCGCAGGATGCCCGGTCGCGCCCGCTGATAAAAGCCCGGCATTTTTGCTTGGCCGCACCACGTCGCGCCTTCAGCCTCCCGCTCCATGTCCGCTTCCTCCCCTCCCGCTCCCGCCGAAGACCACGCTCCATGGTGGAAAGACCTGACGCCCTATCACTGGTTCGTTTTTTCCATGGCCTCGCTCGCCTGGCTCTTCGACTGTCTCGACCAGCAGCTCTTCATCCTGGCGCGCAATTTCGCCATGCAGAGCCTGCTGCCGCCGGGCATGGATCCTGGCAAATACGGCACCTACGCCACGGCGATCTTCGTCGCGGGCTGGGCCACGGGAGGCCTGATCTTCGGCGCAATGGGCGACCGCATCGGCCGGGCGAAAACGCTCACGCTGACCGTGCTGCTCTATTCGCTTTTCACCGGCCTCTCCGCGCTCTCGCAGGGCTGGATCGACTTCGCGATTTACCGCTTCATCACCGGCCTCGGGGTCGGCGGCGTCTTCGGTCTCGCGGTCGCGCTGATCGCCGATGGCCTGCCCGATCGCAGCCGCGCGGGGGCGCTCGGCACGCTGCAGGCGCTCTCGGCAGTGGGCAATATCACGGCGGGTCTGATCAGCATGTGGGTCGGCGGTATGGTCGCCGCGAAGACCATTCCGCCCGATTGGTCGTGGAAGATCATGTTTATGATCGGCGCGCTGCCGGCCTTCCTCTGCGTCTTCCTCCAGATGCGGCTCAAGGAGCCGGAAAAATGGGTGAAGGCGCGCGAAGCCGGGCGGATTAGCGGAGTGAAATTCGGCTCTTACATGTCGCTCTTTGGGGACAAGCGCTGGCGGGGGCCGGCGATTTGGGGGATGATCCTATCCATCTCGGGCGTGATCGGGCTGTGGGGCATCGGGTTCTTCTCGCCCGAGCTGGTCGGGCCGGTGATCGAGAATTCGCTGCGCGCGCAGAATCTGCCCCCGGAGGAAATCGCCGGCGCCAAGGCGCGCTGGATCGGGATCAACTCGATCGTGCAAAACCTCGGCGCCTTCGTCGGCATGCTGCTCATGTCGCAGCTCGCGCAGCGGGCGGGCCGGAAGAAGGCGTTCGCCGTGGCTTTCATCCTCGCGCTGCTCGCGACGGTCGGCTTCTTCCAGTTCTTCAATGGCAAGAGCGACATCTGGATGAGCGCGGTGATGGGCGGCTGCCAGCTCGCGCTCTTCGCGGGTTTCGCGATCTATCTGCCGGAGCTTTTCCCGACGCGCCTGCGCAGCACCGGCACGAGTTTCTGCTACAACGTGGGGCGGTTCGTCGCCGCGTTCGGCATCCTGCAGACGGCGTCGATCAAGACCTGGGCCAGCGCCGGGGCGAACACCCCGGTGGAGAAGATCGACGCCTTCCGCGATGCCGCGACCTACATGAGCGCGATCTTCCTGCTGGGCCTGATCGCGCTGTTCTTCCTGCCGGAAACCAAGGGCCGCCCGATGCCGGAGGACGTGGAGCCGGTGAAATAGACAAAGCGCGTGTCATCCTGAGCGGAGTTCCGTGCGGGGCGCAGGCGGGAACGGAACGGAGTCGAAGGATCCCGGGCGATTTGGGCCGATGGCCCGGGATCCTTCCCCTCCGCTCAGGATGACATGCTGTTCTAGCTGAGGATCATGGGGAAACGCGCTCACCCGGATCGCTTCCCAGCAAAACGGCGGACACCCTTTTGGGGCGTCCGCCGTTTTCTTTTGGTGCGGGAAAGCGGTTACTGCTTCGGCTTCCAGTCGCGGACGAAATCCACGCATTTCTTCACCTCGGGCAGGGAGTTGTCCCAGTTGTATTCGTATTCGACCGAGATGTTGCCCTCGAAGCCCTGGGCCTTCAGCTCGGCGAGGATGTCGCCGATCTGGCCGACGCCGGTGCCGTAGGGCACGTCGTGGCTTTTGCCGAACTCAACCTTGTCTTTCAGGTGGCTGCTGATGACGCGACCCTTGAGGGTTTTCACGGCCCAAAGCGGATTGATCCCAGTGGTCTGCCAGTGGCCGGTGTCGGCGCAGGCGCCGATGCGCTCATCGCGGCCCTTGGTGAGTTCGAGAATGAAATACGGATCCCACATCCGGTAGGTCGGTTTGTCCGGGCGGCGCGGGTGATTGTGGAAGCCGACCTTGACGTCGTATTCCTTGACCATCTTCTCGATGGTGTCGATCGCCTCGAACGATTCCGTGGTGATGCCGTAAAGGCCGAGCTTTTTGGCGAAGGCGAAGATCTTGCGGGCGCCTTCCTCCTCGGTCGGGACGCCGACCACGCCGTAGTTCACGGCCTTGATTTTGTGCTGCGCAAGCTTGGCCACGACTTTGGCGAAAACTTCGTCGGAGGCGTCGTGGTTCCACTTCACGTCGGGCTCTTCCTTGCTCAGCTTTTGGCCGGGATAGAATTCGATGACCTTCGCGCCGGCTTCGGCGGCCTTTTCGATGGCCTCGAAGACGGTGAAGCTTTTGAAGGTGTAGGCTTGGACGCCGATGGCAAAACCGTTGGATTTGGCGTCATCGGGAATGGGTGCGGCGAAGCTGCCGAAGACGGGGAGGAGCGCCATGATTGCGGCGACGAGGAGGCGTTTCATAGGCGGGCATTGGCGCGAAAGTGGCGCGGCAAGTCAAGTCACGCGCGGCGGGAACGTAGGCGGCTCTTCCCAGAGCCGCTGCTGCCGGTGCGGCTCGGGGAAGAACCGCCTGCGTTCGTCACGATGTCCGCGCGTTCCGGCTTTACGTCGTCGGATGGATCGTGCCCTTTGCATGCCCCATGAAAATCCGCTCCCTCGAACTCTTCACCGTCGCGCCGCGCTGGCTCTTCCTCAAAATCACCACCGAGTCGGGGATCGTGGGCTGGGGCGAACCCGTCGTGGAAGGCCGCGCCGATACGGTGCGCGCGGCGGTCGAGGAACTCGCAGATTACGTCGTCGGGGCCGACGCCACGCGCATCGAGGACATCTGGCAGGTGCTGTACCGCGGCGGTTTCTATCGCGGCGGCCCGGTGCTGATGTCGGCGATCAGCGGCATCGATCAGGCGCTCTGGGATATCAAGGGCAAGGCGCTCGGCGTGCCGGTTTACGAACTGCTCGGCGGGGCGTGCCGCGAGAAGATCCGCGTCTATGCCTGGATCGGCGGCGATCGACCCGGCGATGTGGCGCGCGAAGCGCTGGCGAAAAAGGAAGCGGGTTACACCGCGATCAAGATGAACGGCACCGAGGAGGTGGAGTGGATCGGTTCGCCGAAGAAAATCCGCGAAGCCGTCGAGCGTGCGACCGCGATCCGCGAGACGTGCGGGCCGGACTTCGGCATCGCCATCGACTTCCACGGGCGGGTGCATAAAGGCATGGCCAAGGTGCTGATGAAGGAACTGGAAGCGGTGCAGCCGCTCTTCATCGAGGAACCAGTGCTCGCGGAAAATAACGAAGCGCTGCTCGACCTGCGCGGGGTCAGCTCCATTCCCATCGCGACTGGCGAACGTCAGTTCACGCGCTGGGGTTTCAAGGAGCTGCTGAAAAGCGGCGGGGCGGACATCATCCAGCCGGATTGCTCGCACACCGGGGGGATCAGCGAACTCAAAAAGATCGCGACCATGGCCGAAGCCTTCGACGTGGCCGTCGCCCCGCATTGCCCGCTGGGTCCGATCTGTCTCGCGGCGAGTTTGCAGGTCGATTTCTGCACGCCGAATGCCTTCATCCAGGAACAGTCGCTCGGCATCCACTACAATCAGGGCAGCGATCTCCTCGATTACCTCGTCGATCCGAACGTCTTCGAATATCGTGACGGTTTTGTCCATCGCCTGACCGGTCCCGGCCTCGGCATCGAGATCGACGAAGCGAAAGTCCGCGAGGCCGCCAAGACCGGGCATCGCTGGCGGAATCCGATCTGGCGCACCGAAGACGGCGTCGTCGCCGAGTGGTGAACGTCGCGAAACCGCGAATTCGTTCGTGCCTCCCCGATTCGGCGAATGAATTCGTCGCTACGAACGCCGACTGAGCGCCGGAGGAAAGGTGAAGCTGGTTCGGCCTCACGGCCTTTTCTCTATGCGGTTGGCGGGCTCGGAAGAGGGACTCATTCCATGGGCGCCTCGAAAACGTGGCGAAGCAACACAAACGGCGCTGTTATAGCGGGACGGGTTGGCTGTTTTTGCGTGACGTGCGACCCAA
>Ga0105047_10012759_pt1 | contig 13492 bp, 11 predicted proteins | sample MAT04_FD_78384 | JGI IMG/M metagenome (GOLD analysis project Ga0105047, IMG submission 78384) | Freshwater microbial communities from Lake Fryxell liftoff mats and glacier meltwater in Antarctica - MAT-04 (megahit assembly) | ecosystem: Environmental > Aquatic > Freshwater > Ice > Liftoff...
TAGTTATCCGATTGCGCCACGACAACGTCCTGGCCGAGAATTTCCCACGCCTTGATTTGTGCGGCGGCCATCACCTCGGCGTTGGTGCAGTACTTGCCAACCAGCACGCCGGCCAGCGTGGCGCCATAGTTTCCCATGTAGGGTGCGACAGGGACTTGGTCTGGTTTTTCGCGGTGTGCCGCACGCAGGAATCGTTCACGGCTATTCATTTCACCTCCTACATAATAATCCTAACGGCATACCGTCAACAGGGACCTATTCGACGGTCGCCGGTTATGCTGGCAAGTAGACAGCGCAGATTGGCAAGAAAATAGTCCGCGCTTCAATGTACAAATAAAAAAACCGCTGTCCTCGTGGACAGCGGCCTACATCCGGGGCCGCAACGAATTATTCGCCGCGTACCTTCTTCAGTGCACTCATTACCGCGTCGATCGTCTCGGCACCAATCGTCGCCTTGTTCCTTTCGTACACAGGCTGCACCTTTGCAAACATTGCCTTATGCTCGGCGGGGGTGATCTCGTTGACCTGCATGCCGATTTTTTTCAGTTCCGCCAGCGCCTTGCCGTCGGCGGCCCGAATGGTCGCACGCTGCGCTTTTTGACCTTCGATAGCGGCTTCACGCATCGCGGCCTGCTCGTCCTTGCTCAGCTGATCAAACATCTTCTTGCTGTACAAAACGAGGAAGGGCGTATACGCATGGCGGGTCACGCTCAGGTATTTTTGCACCTCGTAATACTTGCTGGTGAGGATGGTGACAAACGGATTTTCCTGGCCGTCGATGGTTTTGGTTTCCAGCGCGGTAAACACTTCTGGAAAAGCCATGGGCACGGCGTTGGTGCCCAAAGTCTTGAAAGTATCCAGGAAGATGTTGTTTTGCATCACACGCACTTTGATGCCGGCAAAGTCTTCGACTTTGGCGACGGGGCGCTTGCTGTTGGTCAGGTTGCGAAACCCGTTTTCCCAGTACGCCAGGTTAATCAAACCAAATTCTTCTAGCTTTTTGTTCAGCATCTGACCGGCGGGGCCGTCCAACACCGCGTCAGCTTCTTTTTCATTGGCAAAAAGGAAGGGCAGGTCAAACACACCCAGTTCTTTCACGATGCCGACGAGCGGAGACGACGACGTCACCACCATCTCTTGCGTACCCGCACGCAAAGCCTGGGTACCCTGCAAATCGCCGCCAGCAGAGCCGCCCCAGAAAGAGGTCAATTTCATCTTGCCGCCAGACTTGGCAGCCAGCACTTCCTGCATGCGCTTGACGCCCGCGGAAACCGGGTGGTCTTCGTTCACGCCGTTGGTCATTTTAATATTGCGTTCGCTGTACTGAGCAAGCGCTGATGAAGTAGCAAGCAAAGTTCCAGCCACGATAAGCGCCGCTTGGACGAGGTTATGACGTTTCATAGTTCAGAAGCCTCCAGTTAAAAACACGATAAGAAAAGAACAACAAGGTATATCAGCGCATCATCCATTGCAAGGGGACGGTCACCAATTCGGGGATGAATATCAACAGGAAAAGCACGCAAATATGGGAAAACAGGAAGGGCAGCACGCCCTTGACCGCCTGGTCCATGGAAACCCGGCCGACTCCCGAGACGACGTTGAGCACGACGCCGACGGGGGGAGTGATCAAACCGATGGAGGTGTTCATGACGAACAGCACGCCAAAGTAGACGGGGTCGATGCCGGCCTTCAACACCACGGGCATCAGCACGGGGGTCAGAATCAGGATCGTCGGCGCCAAGTCCATCGCCATGCCGACCAGGAGAACCATCGCCATGATGATTACCATCAGCAGCTTCTTGTTGTCAAGGAACGGCTCGAGCAGGGCGACCACCTCGGCCGGTATGTTGGCGACCGTGATCAGCCAGGCGCCGACCATCGCGGCGGAGACCAGGAACATCACCACGGCGGTGATCTTGCCGGCGGCCAGAAACAGACCGTAAAGCTTGTTCCATTTCAACTCGCGGTAAATGAACATGCCGACAAGAAATGAATACACCGCGGCCACGACGGCCGCCTCGGTCGGCGTAAACATGCCCGCCTTCATGCCGCCGATGATGATCACCGGCAGGAACAAGGCAAAGGCGCCATTGGCGGTAACGCTCAGGCGCTCGGCGAGCGGCATTTTGGGCGACGGCTCGACGTTCTCCTTTTTTGCCACGATCCACCAAGCAATACCGATACCCGCGCCCATGATGATGCCGGGAACGATGCCGGCGAGAAAGAGCTTGGTGATCGACACGTTGCCCGCCACGCCAAAGAGGATGAAGGGAATCGACGGCGGAATGATCGGGGCGATGATGCCGCCGGCAGCCACCAGGCCCGCGGCGCGTTCGACCTTGTAACCGGCGGAGCGCATCATGGGGATGACAATCGCGGCGATTGCGGCCGTATCGGCGACGGCCGAACCCGACAGTGAAGCCATGATGACGGCCGCCATCACCGTCACATAACCCAGGCCGCCGCGCAAATGTCCGACCCAGGCGATGCCCAGGTTCACGATGCGCTTACTCAAACCGCCGGCGTTCATGAACTCGCCGGCGAGCAGGAAAAAAGGCACGGCGAGCAGAGGAAAGTTGTCGGCGCCATCGACAAAGCGCTGCGCCAGGATTTGCGTGTCAAACGCGGACAGCGTGCCGTTTGAGGCCAGGTAAGCCATCAGGGTCACGCCGCAGACCAGCAGCGAATAGGCGATCGGTATGCCAATGGCCATGGCCCCGACCATCGAAGAAAGAAATATCAATATGGTCATGGCTCAGGCTTTCATCTCTTTGAGTTGGGCTTCGGCTTCTTTCAGGCCTTCAGTGTCAGCGTTGCTGATTTGCACCAGATCGGATTCACTTAACTGTCCGGTGAATAGCAGGTAGAGTTCGCGGATGTTGATCGTCCCCATCACCACGGCGACGACATAGCCGATGCCGTAAACCCAGATCATGGATAAGCCGACCACCGGTGAAACATTGGTCACTTGCAGGTCGTGCATCTGGTAGGTGCCCCACAGGAACATGCAGTTGATTACAAACATCAGCACCTCGCTGAAGAAGAAGCACACCTTTTTGCCAGCCAGCGGCAGGATCTTCAGCAGGGTGTTTATCCCCAGATGCGTGCCTTCGCGCATCGCCACCATGGCACCGATGTAGGTCAGCCAGATGAAGCAGTAACGCGACATTTCCTCGCTGATCGTGATGCCAGTGTTTAAAACATAGCGCGCCACCACGTTGCCGAACACCATGACCACCATGGCGAATAGCAACGCCACCACGAGAAATTCCAACAGTTTGAAAAATCCATCGATCAGTTTTTGCATGTTCGTTTTGCCTCGAAAATCACTCAGTGAACGTTTCTTCGCACTTCCTGTAGGTTACCGGGAGGCTCGCGGCAATGATCGTCGGCGCGGCCAGCGCCAGCATGCTAGCACCGATTGGGCGCTCGAGAAAGACCATCGAGTTGCCGGTTATATCAGCACTTCAGCACATCATCCATTGCAAGCAGACGGTCGCCTTAACGGCTGCCGAGGTAGGCTTTCGCGAGAACCGGATTGCCGGTAATTTCAGCGGCCGTACCTTGCGCGACGACGCGGCCGTTCTCGAAGACGTACGCCGTATCGGCAAGGGCAAGCGCGAGCCCCGCCATCTGGTCGACGACGACCAGCGTCATTCCCTCCGCGCGCAAGAGCCGTAGCGCCGCGAACAGTTCGGCGATGACTTTCGGCGCCAGACCGAGCGACGGCTCGTCGAGAATCAGCACGCGCGGGTTGGCCATCAAGGCCCGGGTGATCGCGAGCATCTGCTGTTCGCCGCCGGAGAGCAGGCCGGCGCGCTGATGAAGGCGCTCGCGCAGGAGCGGGAAGCGCTCCAGCATCGTTTCGACACGACGTTCGCGATCGGCCGGATTGACGAAGGCGCCGAGGCGGATGTTGTCGAGTACGCTGAGTTCCGGGAAGACCTGCCGACCTTCGGGAACCAGTACCAGGCCGCGGGCGACAATGGCTTCGGTCGGCAGCGCGGAAATTTCTTCGCCGGCGAGCCGGATACTGCCCGTGACCGGCCTGTGCAGGCCGATCAGGCTGCGCATCAGCGTCGTTTTCCCGGCGCCGTTGGCGCCGAGCAAGGCGACCGTTTGGCGTTCGTTAACCACAATTCCAACGTCGTGAAGGACCGGTGCGGCGCCGTATCCCGTCGTCAGCCCGCGCACGCTGAGCGCTTCCTGTGCCGCGCCGATACCCCTCGCTTCATGCGGGGCCGATGTGTCGGCTGGCGACAACGCCCCGGCTTCGCCGAGGTAGGCTTTCTTGACCTCGGGATTGTCCTGTACTGCGGCGGGCGTGCCGCTCGCCAGGAAGGCACCCGCATCGATGACAATGATATGGTCCGAGATTTCCATGACGAGGGCCATGTCGTGCTCGACGAGCAAGACGCCGATACCGGCGTCTGCGATGCGGCGCAGCAGCAGGGCCAGGCGCTCCTTGTCTTCGCGGGCGAGGCCGGCGGCCGGCTCGTCGAGTAGCAGAACGTCGGGGGCGGTGGCCAGCGCCCGCGCGATTTCGACGAGGCGACGGTCGACCTGCGCCAGGTCGCTCGCCGGCAGTTCGAGGCGACCGCTATAGCCGCACCAGCGCAGGAGACGCGCCGCGTGCTGGCGCGCCTGCGGCGAGCGCATTTGCGAGGCGCTGAACAGCGTATCGAGCCGGCCGCGTGAGAGGGCCAGACCAACGTTGTCCAGCGTGCTCAGGCTGCCAAAGAGTTGCGAGGTCTGGTAGCTGCGGGCGATGCCGGTGCGCGCCACGGCAAACGCGCTCCTTCCCTGCAGCTCGACGTCGGCGATGACGATGCGTCCCGAGCTCGGTGTATAAAACCCGCTGAGCATGTTGATGACCGTGCTTTTGCCCGCGCCGTTGGGGCCGATCAGGCTGGTGATCGCACCCGGTTGAACGCCGAGGCTTAAGTCCCACACGGCGCGAACACCGCCGAACTGCATGCACAGCGCGTCGGCCGTGAGCGTTCGCCGCGGGCGCTTCTTGAGTTCGGGGATCGCCATCGCCATGTTCGTCACTGCATCGTCGCCGGCCTCTGGTTTTTCGGCCACGTGTTTGGCAAGGCGCCGCCACAGCTGCACGAACAGCCCGGCGACGCCGTTGGGTGCCGACCACAGGACGACGAGCAGCAACACGCCGAAAATGAGCAGGCGAGCGTCTTCAAATCTCGCCAGGAGTTCCGGGAGAACGCCGACGATGAGCGCCCCGACGAGCGGCCCGAGCAAGGTGCCGGCGCCGCCGATCATGACGATGAGGACGAAGAGGATGGACTCGGTGAAGCCGAAACTGCCCGGCGTCACGAAGCCCGAGAGCGGTGCATAGAGCCCGCCGGCGAGGCCGGCCAGGAACGCCGACACGATGAAGGCCATGGTCTTGACGATGAGCGGGTTGAGGCCGATCGATTCGGCGGCGATTTCGCTGTCGCGGACGGCACGCATCGCGGCGCCCCAGTTTCCGCGCGACACCAGCGCGTAGGCGAAGAACGAAATCGCCGTCGCCACAATCGCGATGACGGCGATCGCCCGTTCTCCGCTGAGCAACTCGCTGAACGAGGGGCCGACAATATCCATGATGCCGTTCTGACCACCGGTGACGCCGCTCATTTCAATAATGCCGTGTTCGACGACGATGCCGAAGGCGATGGTGACCATCGCCAGATAAGGGCCCTTGACGCGCAACGCCGGGAGCGCCAGCAAGGCGCCGATCATTGCGCAAAGGATACCGGCGAGCGGCCAGGCGACCCAGAATCCGAGACCCGCGCGAGTGGTCAGAATGGCGACGACGTAGGCGCCGATCGCGTAGAAGCCGGCGTGCCCGAAAGACATCTGCCCGCTCAGGCCGATCAGAACGTTGAGGCCGATGCCGATGATGGCGAGCAGGGCGACGTTCGCCAGGATGAAAACGTAATAGTTGTTGAGTGTCGCGGCGAGCACCAGGGCGCCGGAAAAAACCAGCAGCGCGATAACGAATGGCCAGGGACGCAGGAGACGCGCGGCGGCGGTCGGGCCCGCGCCGGCCTCGCCGCTGGCCTTATTTTTGTTGATTGGCTTGCTCATACCTTGCGTACCTGAGTCCTGCCCAGGAGACCATTGGGGAACAACGCCAGCGCGACGATGACCAGCGAGAAGGTGATGATCTGCGTGTAGCTCGAGCCCAGCGTCGAAGTAATCAGCGCCTCGGCGACGCCAAAGAGGAGGCCGGCAAGAACGACACCCCAGGCGTTCGAGATTCCGCCGAGGATGGCGACGGCGAAAGCCTTGAGGCCGAAAAGCGTGCCCATGTCGGCATGCACCGTGACGAGCGGCGCGATCAGCGTTCCGGCGACGCCGGCGAAGACCGCCGAGAGCGCGTAAGCGCCGGCGACGATGCGGCCCGCGGGAATTCCCATGAGCCGCGCCGCATCACGGTTCTGGACGACGGCGAGCATCGCCGTTCCCCAGCGCGTACGCCGCGAAACAAATTGCAGGGCGAAAGCCAGGCCCAGGCCAACGAGCGGAATCAAAAGCTGTAGCGGATAGACGCCGAGCCCGATACCGGCGATCTCGATCGGCGTTTGCGTGAGGCTCGAAGGCAGGCCGCGAGGTTCCCTGCCGAAGGTGAACATCACGACGTTGTCGAGGACGATCCCGGTCGCCACCGTCGCGATCAGCCAGGCGTCCGAAGCGCGTTTGACGAAGGGGCGGACGGCGAGCGCTTCGACGAGCAGGCCGTATGCGGCGCACAGCGCGAGCGCCAGAACAAGCGCCAGCGCCGTGGGGAGAGCAAAAGTCTGTGTGAACGTGAACATCAGCACCGCGCCGAGCATCATCGTGCTGCCCTGGGCGAAATTCACCGTTCCCGAGACGGCGTAGGTCACGTGAAATCCGAGCGCGATGAGGCCGTACATGCTGCCGAGGCCGAGGCCACTGATCAGCGCGGAAAAGAGGAGCATAGCGATCGTCTTTCAGGAATCGTGGCCGGGGAAGGACGACAGCCGTGCGCTGTCGTCCGGTCATGTTCTGGCGTCAGTTTGCCGGTCCGACGGGCAGGATGCGATTGTCGACGAAATGCGCCCAGATGTAATCGGTCTCGCCCAAGGCGTCGTGCACCTCGGGAGTAAACGGCTTGACGTACGTCTTGATCAGTCCTTCGTAGCGATCGATTTTGTAGAAACCCTGGCGAACCGCGTCGCCGTCGGTCGATCCGGCTTTGGCGATCGCCAGCGCCACCAGATGCATCGCGTCGTAGGCGTTGGCGACGCCAACCGCCGGCGTGATGTCTTCGACGCTCTTGATCTGGGGATACTTCGCCTTAAGTAAGCGGATTACTTTTTCGCCGACCGGCGACTGCTTGCCGAAGAAGCTGTAGGTCTGGACCAGATGAACGTTCTCCGCGCTCGCTCCGGCGAGTTCGGTGAAGCGGCCACCCGCCGGTCCCCAGTGCGAGACGATCGGCACTTTCCATCCCATGCGGTCGAGCGATTTGACGACCTGCGATGCGGGCCCGACGTTGCCGACGAGGAACAGGACGTCGGCGCCGGCCCTTTTGAGGCGCGTCAGTTGCGGCACGACGTCAACATCGTTGACTTCCAGTTTTTCGACACCGGCGGCTTGCATGCCCTTGGCCGCGAGCGCGGCGCGAAGTCCCTTTTCGTTCGATTCGCCCCACGGGTTGTTGACCAGGATCAGTCCCGGCTTTACCGACTTGAACGTCTTCAGTGCGTACGCGAGCATCGCCTTATTAACGATTTCGTCGACGGCCGAGATGCGGAAAGCGAAGTTCGGATTGGCGTCATTCTGCGTAATCTCCGTTCCCGCCGCCCACGGCCCCATGAAAGGCACCTGTTCCTGGTTGGCGATGCGCACGATGGCCACCGAAACCGGCGTATCAAGGCCGCCGAAAAGCACCGTGACCTTCTCCTTGTAGATCATCTCGCGCGCCGCGATGACGCCCTTGGTCGGGTTGCCCTGGTCGTCGCGGCGGATGAGTTTGATCTGGCGGCCGCCGAGGAGCCCGCCAGCGGCGTTGATTTCGTCGATGGCGACGGACAGGCCACGCGTGATCGCCTCTCCTGAGAGTGCCGATTGCCCGGAGAGCGCGGCCACGATTCCGATCTTGATCGGCTCGGTGGCGAGCGCCAGAGGAGTCTCGCAGCAAGCAGCTACGGCGAGCACGGCGACGAGAAGAGACTGCCGGGTTGTGCGAATCATGATGAGCTCCTGTTATGCGACACAGTCGATCGACATGCCACGAATACCGCATGCACCGAGGTCCGCGTGGGCGGTGGCGGCACGTCCGTTTAAATGCGGTGACAATGCCCTATGCTAACAAAATTAAGGCGTTGCCGGCCAGCTGACCGTCGCCATTTTGCGCACAGACCGTCGCGGACCGTGCCGCGAATCGGTGCATTAACAACGTGCTCGAAAGCGGACTGTCCGCCACCCCAGGGGCCGGAGTTCGGTCGTCTTGCCCGCGCCCTGCAGGGTGGGCAGGGTCTTGAGGACTTCGGGGGTTTCGTCGACAAGACTGACAATCCAAAGCGATGTCACGACCGACTCCGACGCCAAAATCTCAAGCGTGAAGGTCGATACTTTACGGGTCGGTATCGGCTACCGATTTCTAATCGGTTTGGTCTTTCTCAAGTCAGAGAGTCTGCACGAGCGGCTTCTCGGCGGGAGATTTCGCGGCGCAAGTGTTTCAGCGCCGGCGTGACGATGGCTACGAAGTAGGCTTCGCGTAATCGGCGCTGGGCGGTCGCCGTGCGCAGGTAGCCGCGGGCGCCTTGGTGCAGCATCGCGGCCTTGGCGGCGCACAGCGACAATTCGCCGCCGGCCAGGCGAAGCTTGAGGACCGCGAGCGTGATGGCCGGGCCTTGGTCCGGGCTGGGGCCGGAATCGAGCAGCGCGGCAAGGCGGAAGGTTTCGTTTTCAGCCGCATCCAGCGCGCAGCGCAGCTCGTTGGGCTGGTCGTCCTCGTAGCAGTTGATATGTTGGTGTGTCTTGGCCGAACGCTCGACAAGTCCGATGCAGTCGCGGATCAGGCCCAGTCCCATGCCGAGCTGGGCGAGGATCATCCCGGGCTGGATGCGTGCCAGGTAGTCGGCAGACTGCTCGGGGTGCGCCAGGACACGGCTGTCGGCAATGTGCACGCCGCGGAACTGGCAGGCCAGGGTGCGCGTGCCTTCCAGAGCCATGAAGTTGGCCCCGTCGATGAGCCGGAAGCCCGGCTGATCGCAATGGACGACGAAGAAGACCAGGCGGCCGTCGCCGTCGACCGGGCAGCCGGTGACGAACACGTGATCGCCGCCGAGGTTGGAAACCCAGGGCAGGGTGCCGTTGATCTCGTAGCCTCCATCGACGCGTTTGGCGATGAGCAGGTAACGCTCGATTTCGCACAGCGACTTGAGCGTGTTCGACAGTCCGGTGCCGCCGAGCTGCATGCCGCTGGCCAGTCCGGGCAGCAGATCGGCCTTGGCGGTGTCGTTGTCGGAAAGCTGGAGGTAGCGTGCGCAGGCTGTCTGGCACCAGACGGTGAACGCGGTAGATAGGCAGGTTTCACTGACCAGGCTGATGGTGGCGATGGTGTCGCGTAGCCCCTTGCCGCTGCCGCCGTAGGTCGGGCTGACGACACCGGCGAAACCGCCGAGGCGGCCCAGGGCGCGCAGGAAATCCTGCGGGTACTCGCCGTCGTGGTCGATGGCGTTGACCCTGGGCGCCAGTTCGCGCCTGATCAGTTCGGCGATCAGGATGCGTTCTCTGGCTTCGCTGGCTTGGCCGGCGTCGACGCCGTGTTCAGGGGCTGCGGTGAGGTTCATGTGTCTTTTCCTAGATTCCGGCCCAGCGGCGATGCGCCCAGCGCACCAGCCAGTCGAGGCTAAAGCCGAGCAGCCCGATGAACAGGATGATCGCCATCAGTTCGCCATAGGCCATGCGGTCGCGCGTGTCGAGAATGAAATAGCCCAGCCCGGCATTGACGCCGAGCATTTCGGCCGGAACCAGAACGATCCAGATCAGGCCGATGGCCAGCCGTAGGCCGGTCAGCAAGTGCGCGGCGATTGCCGGTACGGTGACTTGCCACAAGCGTTCGCGGCGACTGGCGCCAAGACTATCGGCCAAGGTCAGCCACTGGCGGTCGATGGCGGCGATGCCGGCGGCGACGTTGAGCACGATCGGCCAGACGGCCGTGAAGGCGAGCAGGAAAACGACCGGCGCTTCGCCGACGCCGAGTGTCATGACCGCCACCGGCATCCACGATAGCGGCGAGATCATGCGCAGGAACTGGAAGAGCATCGACGTCAGCCGGTTGATGCTGGCCCAGCTGCCGACCAGCAGGCCGAGCGGGACGCCGATCAGCAGCGCGGCGAGCAGGCCGAGGCCAACGCGTTGCAGGCTGGCCAGCGCATGCTGCCAGATCTCGCGTCGGCGCAGCAGTTCGAGCGCGGCAGCCCAGGTGTTCTCGGGCGAGAACTTGCCGGCCATCAGCGAATTGGCGCCGAGGCCATGGACGGCTGCCCACCACAGGGCGACCGCCAGGGCGAGGCCGATCAGCGGCAAACCGATCTGCGCGATAAGCGGGGCGGAGCGAACGGACTGCGACATGCGTTTCCGATCAGGCGACGATGGTTTCGGAGCGGGTAAATTTCTCCGCCAGGCCGAAGGCCTTCAGGCCGCCGAGCGCCGCAATCGACTTCCTGACGAAGCGGTCGTCAACGAGGTCGTGCGCGACGAACGCTGGATCGAGCGCGGCCAGGAATTTGTTGTCGCCCTCGACCTGGGTGTTTTTGAGCAGCTTAACCAGTTGCTCGGTGTAGGACGGGAACGGGTAGGGCTGGAAGTCGATGCGCTTGTCCTTCCATTCCGGGTGGCGAATGGCGCCTTCCTTGACGTATTGCGCGTCGCGCTCGGTGCTCGGAACCAGGACGCGCTCGAGCACGGCCGGCGCGAATGGGGTGTATTTTCCGACGCCGTCTTTGGACAGCAGTTGGGCGCCTTCCTTGCGGTTGTCGCGCAGCCAGTGCTGGGCATTGACGATGCCGTTCACCACCTTTTGCGACCATTCCGGGCGATCCTTCAAGTCGCGTTCGTGCATGGTGACGACGCAGCACGCATGTTCGCGCCAGACGTCGCCGGTGAAGCGCAGCACGCGACCGATGCCGTTGGTCTCGGCGGCAGCGTTGAACGGCTCGGCGACGATGAAGCCGGCGATGGCGCCATTGGCCAGGGCCGGGCCCATGTCGGCGGGGGCCATGATGGAAAGGGCCACCTCGTTCGGCTTGAGCGCATCGGTGGGCTTGGTGGCGACGGTCAGGCCGTTCTCACGCAGCAGGTGTTGCAGTACGACGTTGTGGATCGCATACCAGAAGGGCACGGCGACCTTCTTGCCGCCCAGATCCTTGACGTCCTTGATGCTCGGCGCGACGGTCAGGGCCGATCCGGACATGTGGTTCCAGGCCACGACTTTGGCCGGGAACTGGCTGCCGTAGCGCGCCCAGACGGTCATCGGCGAAAGTAGATGCACGACATTGACTTGCCCCGCCATGAAGGCCTCGACGATCTGCGCCCAGGAGCGGAACAGCTTGGGCGGCTCGACCTTCAGGCCCTGCTGTTCGAAGAGCTGTCTGGCGTGGGCGACGAGCAGCGGCGAGGCGTCGGTGATCGGCAGGTAGCCGATGCGCACCGGATCGTCCGAGTTGGCGGCGCCGGCCAGCCTGGGCAGGACAAGGCTGCCGGTGAGCAGAGCCGAGAGGCGCAGGAAATCGCGGCGGGAATAGGGCATGTCTTCGGAAAGATTTTCGAGCAGGTCGTCGTTCATTGCAGAGTCCTCAAAGGGTTGCATACCAGTTCGCCGAGCCGGAAAGGGTATTGAGAATTTCTTCGCGCATTGCGTTCAGTGCGACCGAACGGTGCTGGCGTGGCGCCCCGCCGCCAGGGCGCCATTCGCCGACGATGCAGGCCGGGCCGGCGTCGCCGACGCGGCCCAGCAGCAGGACGCGGTCGCCGATGCGCAGTGCCTCGTCGATGTCGTGGGTGACCACCAAGGCCGCACTGTGGTGGCGGTGGGCCAAGGCGAGCAGCAGGTCCTGCATCGATTCGCGGTTGATCGCATCGAGCGACGAAAAGGGCTCGTCGAGATAGATGATTTCCGGGTCGCGGGCCAGCGCGCGCGCCAACGCGACGCGCTGCGCCATGCCGCCCGACAGGGCTTGCGGCTTTTTTCCGGCATGCTCGGCGAGACCGACCTGGTCAAGTGCCTGAGCGATGCGCGCGGCCTTGTGCGCGCTGGAGTCCTGCGGTCGGCAGGCAAAATCAAGACCGAAACCGACATTTTGGGCGACGCTCAGCCACGGCAGCAGCGCCGGCGACTGGAAAACGACGCTGGCCTTGGCCGCCCGCTGCGGGCCACGATCGCCATCGACCGCCACTTCGCCAGCGGTAGGCTCGGCCAGCCCGGCCAGCACGCGCAGCAGCGTCGATTTTCCGCAGCCCGATGCGCCGATCAGGCAGACGATTTCTTGGCGCTCAATACGCAGGTCGACGTGCGCGAAAATCGGCTGCTGAGCATAGGAAAACGCCAGCTGGTGCGCCACGAGCAGGGCATTTTCCTTGCTCATCTCAGGCCTTGGGTTGCCAGCGGTAGGCGGCCAGTTCGGGGTTCAGCTCGGTACCGGCCAGCGCATTGCTGAAATTGCACAGCGTGGCGAGGGCGACGCCGAGGATGACCTCGATAATCTGCTGCTCGCCGTAACCGGCGTTCTTGAAGGCCTGCAGCTCATCATCGCTGACCACGCCGCGACTACGGATGATGGCGCGGGTAAAGGCGGCCAACGCTTCGAGTTTGCTATCCGGCAGGCGAGTCTGTTGGCGCAAACCTTCGACCAACTCCTGCGCCAGATTGCCCTGCTTGTAGGCGATGGCGGTATGGCCGGCAACGCAGAAGGCGCAGCCGTGGTTGGTTGCGGCGGTGATTTGTACCACTTCGCGCTCGGCCAAGGTAAAGCTGCCGCGGCTGTTGATCTCGGTGACCGTGAGGTAGGTTTCGATGGCCGTCGGCGCATTGGCAAGAACGCCCAAGAGATTGGGGACGAAGCCGTTCTTGGCCTTGGCTTTTTCGAGGTACGGGCGGCTGGCTTCTGGCGCTGATTCGATGGTTTGAACGGTGACACGTGACATGATGGACTCCGTATTTGGGCGGGCTCACATGGGCTCTGGTGGATTGGCCGGGTTCAATGCGCGAACGTCCAGGAAAAATCGGAGGGCCTGGTCCATCATCTTGGCGCGTTCGCGGTGAAGCGATCATAAGAGGAGGTCGGTGCAATCCCAACGAATATTCGCTTATATGCATATAAGCGAGGGTGTTGGTTTGGTCGAACGCAAGCGGCTCGATACCGGGCGTTCTTGAACGAGTCAATCGGCCCGGTCTCGCGTCTGGCTGCGAGCAATTAAAGGAGTCAGTGTCAGACACTGACCCCTTTAAATTTCA
>Ga0105047_10012760_pt1 | contig 13492 bp, 9 predicted proteins | sample MAT04_FD_78384 | JGI IMG/M metagenome (GOLD analysis project Ga0105047, IMG submission 78384) | Freshwater microbial communities from Lake Fryxell liftoff mats and glacier meltwater in Antarctica - MAT-04 (megahit assembly) | ecosystem: Environmental > Aquatic > Freshwater > Ice > Liftoff...
CACCCTCCGCAATGAACCGATGGAATGGACCCGCCCCTGGGCCAAAGGCCGCGTTTACGCCACCATGTTCGGCCACACCGCGAAGGGCGAGGACAATCCCAATCTCCGTACCCCCGGCTTCCGCGCCACTCTCGCCCGCGGTGCCGAATGGGCAGCCACGGGCTCGGTCAAATCTTCTGCTGCTTCCACGTTCCCCGGCGAAACAGCAGCACCGCGACAATCGCCACCGCGGTCTCCGCCACCGTGATCGCCGAAAAGACACCGCGCGGTCCATAGCCCATCCCGATCGCGAGCGTCCAGGCCAGCGGGATCTGCAACACCCAGTAGCAAGCCAGGTTCACCATCGTCGGCGTATACGTATCGCCCGCCCCGTTGAACGCCTGCTCCATCATCATCCCGTACGACAGAAACACATAGGCAGCCGAAATAAACCGCAGGCAATCCGCCCCAACGGCTACCACCACTGGCTCATGCGTGAATATGCCAATCACCGCTTCAGCGAAAATCAAAAACACAACCGACAGTCCGCCCAGAAACCATAGGTTGTAGCGCGCCGCCTCCCATACGGAATCCTCCGCCCGCTCCGGCTTTCCCGCTCCCAAATTCTGGCCCACCAGCGTCGCCGCCGCATTGCACAACCCCCAAGACGGCAGAATCGAAAAGATCACCACCCGAATCGCAATCGTATACCCGGCCAGCACTTCGGATCCGAACGTCGACGCAATCCGCACCATCGCTGTCCAACTCGCCGTCGCCACGAAAATCTGAAACATCCCGCTCGCCGCCGGCTTCAGAATATGCCCCATCAACTCTCGATCGAACCGCATCGCTTCCCAACTCAGCCGGATCCGTCCCGATCCCCGAAACAAGTGCCAAACCTGATATCCCACCCCACAGCTCCGGCCAATCACCGTCCCCACCGCTGACCCCTCTATCCCCATCTCTGGAAATGGTCCCCAACCAAAGATCAAACAAGGGTTGAGCAACATGTTGATCGCGTTTCCAAACCACAGCACCTTCATCGCGATCACCGCGTCCCCCGCCCCGCGAAACACGGCGTTCAGCAGAAACAGCAACATCACCGCCGCTGAACCGCCCAGCGAGATCCGCGTGTAGCCGCTATTCTTCTGCACGGCCTCCGATGCGCCCATCAGCGCAAGCAACTCCGGCGCAAAGAATATGCCCACCAGACCGATCCCTACCGCCGCCGCCAGACCAATGAAAATCGATTGCACCGCTCCCCGCGCCGCCGCCGCCGGATCCTTCTCGCCGATTCGCCGCGCCACAAACGCCGTAGTCGCAAAACTCAGTCCCATCGCAATGGCAAAGACAAAAGTCGACAGACTTTCGGTCAGCCCTACGGTCGCCACCGCGTCATCACCCAATCGAGCCACAAAGAAGATGTCCACCACCGAAAACAGCGACTCCATCGCCGTCTCCAGGATCATCGGAATGGCCAGCAGCGCTATCGCCCCGCGCAGCGAACCGGTCGTGAAATCCTTCTCCTCGCCATTGAGCGACTCACGCAACGCCCGCAGCAGCGAACTCATCCGAGATACTGCATCTCAGCGTGCCGGCCGCAGAAGTGAAGAAAACAGGCCCGGCCGAAGCTAACTGCCATGCACAGCCGCAAGAGCTCCTCACGGTCGGGGCGATCCTCGAGCACGAACGGGTAGTGTTGATGAACGTCGCGGGACCATCCGTAGTTGTACCGGCTGTCGATGGGGTAGTCCAGCTTCGCGTCAAAAATGTGCCACGACAACGGCCTTTGCTCGTAGTGCCAAATACTCTCCCCTCGGTCCTCGTACTCGTCGTACACCCTGCCGAACAACGGCGCCATTTGCCGGGGAGAGTAGGCCAGCACCCCGGTATTCATGCCGATCTCGAAATCGGAAGGCATTCCAAAAGAAGTGTGGTAGGGCACCTTGTAAACGTCTCGCCACGACAAGGTCACGAAGGGGGGAAGCGACGCGCCGGTCAGCACGCCCACCTTGTTGTCTGGCACCTCCGCTAGCAAATCCCCCGCGTTCTCATTGTTAATGACGATATCGCTATCCACCCACAAGATGCGGTCGTACTCTTGCGCCCACGGCTGCCTTGGGATAATGCATTTCTGCCATGCCGGGCTCCTCAATGCCGCCCGCTCCGAAAAGTCCAACGGTTCGGTAATCACGATCAAGTCCAACCCGAAGCGTTCCGCGTAGAGGCGCCAACCGGCCTCGGCGTACTGACGCCAAAAGTTAAGATATCGATCCCCAATTGCTAACGTCACCAGCGCTCGCTTCATACGTTCCCGAGTCTAGCATTGCTGATACAATCAGGTCCTAATGACTCGGCGTACTCTTGCTTATCGCGGCGCGGCCATGTTCACCGCTGCCTCTTACGGACGAATTCTCGGTGCCAACGACCGCATCAACCTCGGCCTCATCGGCTGCGGCGACCGGGGAGAGTCCGTCTCCTCCGTCTTCACCGGCACAAAGCAGATCGACCTCACGGCCGTTTGCGATATCTACGGGGCCAAGATCGATAAACTCCAAACCAGGAACCCGAACGCCAAGGGCTTTAGCGACCATCGCAAGCTGCTCGAACAAAAGAACGTCGATGCCGTCCTCATCGCTACCCCCGACCATTGGCACGCCGCCACCGCCATTGATGCCCTCAACGCCGGCAAAGACGTCTACGTCGAAAAGCCCCTTTCGCTCACGATCGAAGAAGGGCCCCGCGTCGTCAAAGCCGCCCGCATCAACAATCGCATTTGCCAGGTCGGCATGCAGCAGCGCTCCGGCCAAATCTATCTCCAGGCCAAGCGGGAATACTTCGACACGAAGAAACTCGGCAAAATCACCCTCGTCCGCACCTGGTGGCACGGCAACACCTACCACCTCCGCAAGGCGCCCACTTCACTTTCCCCCCAACCTTCGAACCTCGATTGGACCCGGTTCCTCGGCCCGCTCAAATGGCGCGACTACGATCCGCAGCAGTACTTCAATTTCCGCGCCTACCTCGACTACGGCGGTGGCCAAGTCACTGACCTCTTCACCCACTGGATCGATGTCGTCCACATGTTCATGAATCAGGACAACCCCATTGCGGCCAGCGCCGCCGGCGGCGTCTATCACTACAAGGACGGCCGTACCGCGCCGGACACAATCAACGTTCTCCTTGAATATCCGAACGATTGGACCGCCACCTTCGAAGCGACCCTCGCCCCCGGCATCAAGGGTGCCGCCATTGAGTTCTGCGGCACCGAAGGCAAACTCTACATCACCCGCGGCGAGTTCATCTTCACCTCCGCCGAGCGCAATGCGGTACCGGTCACCGTCAAGAGCCCCCGCGACCAAACCATCGACCACGTCGAGAACTTCATCGACTGCTGCCGCACCCGAAAACTGCCCAACGGCGACGTCTATATCGGCCATCGGTCCGCTGCCGCGTCCCATCTCGGCAACATCGCTTACCTGCAAAAACGCCGCCTAAACTACAATCCCGACCGCGAGGAAATTCTTCCGCTGTAGTGCGGGTTTCTGCCCCTCGTTTCCGCGTGGTACCTTTGAGGCCATATGAGGCAACTTCAGCCCGTGATCTGGATGAAAGGGACTCTGCTTAGTCCCCAACATCTCCAGACACAGGATCGGTTCATCGAATCAACTCTTCGTTTTCAAACCGAAGCCCTTTCCTTCGCGGCTTGGGGCTTTGAAGGCGTACGCATCGACCACGAGCAATTGTCGAACGGCAACCTCGCGGTCGCCGAAGCCCGCGGCATGCTGCCCGACGGTCTCATGTTTGACATCCCGGCGACCGATCCGCCGCCGCCGCCGAAGTTACTCGCCGAGGCCTTCGACCCGGATCAGAAAGAGCTCGACATTTATCTCTGCATCCCGGAAGCCCGCATCCCGGGAATGAACATCTCGCTCGCCACGAAGAAGGACGCCGCTACTCGCTACTACGCCGACGTCGCCCTGCTCCGCGACGAAAACAACGGCACGATCGAAAAGCCGGTTCAAGTCGCCCGGAAAAACTTCCGGCTCCTAACCGGGAACGAAGCCCGCGAAGGCTACTCCACCATTCGCGTCGCCCGCGTCAAACGCCACGCCACCGGCACCCTCGAACTTGATCAACGCTTCGTCCCGCCGCTGCTCGATGTCGAAGGCAGTGAGTACATCATGGCGATCACCCGTCGCCTCGTCGAAATCCTCGCCGCCAAAAGCTCGATGCTCGCCGGCAGCCGCCGCCAGAAAAATCTCAGCCTCGCCGATTTCGGCACCGCCGATATCGCCAATTTCTGGCTCCTCTACACGATCAACTCCCACTTCCCCATCTTCCAGCACCTGCTCGAAGTGCGTCGCGGCCACCCTTCGAAACTCTACGAAACCATGCTCTCGCTCGCCGGGGCCATGACCACGTTTTCGACAACACTCCATCCCCGCGATCTGCCGAAGTACGACCACGACAACCTGGCTGGCTGCTTCAGCGAGCTCGATGACATAATTCGGAATCTGCTCGAAACCGTCATCCCGAGCAACTTCATTTCGCTGCCGCTCAAGCTCCTCCAGCCCTCCATTTGGGGCACGCCGCTAGCCGAAGATCGCTTCCTGAAGAATACCCGCTTGTATCTTGCGGTCACCTCGGAGATGAACGAAGCCGACCTCATCACCAAGGTTCCCCATCTCATCAAGCTCTGTTCGGCGAATCACGTTGAACATCTCGTCCGCCAGGCGCTCCCTGGCGTGCCGCTAACTCATGTGCCCAAGCCCCCCAGCGGCGTCCCCGCGAAGCTGAACTCGCAGTACTTCAGCCTCGATCAAGCTCCCGGCGGGATGGCATGGGAAGCGATTACTCGTTCCCGGAACCTGGCGGCGTATGTTCCAGCAGACTTTCCCCGTCCCCAACTGGAACTGATAATTCTTCTTCCAGAAGGATCGGCGCGCTAAGCCGAAACGGCTGCCGCTCCCAATACGTTAACGATCGCCACGCCCATTCCAGCGGGCCGAAACGGTAGTGCCGCAGCCAGATCGGGCTCACGATCAGTTGCACCATCCAGATGGCCGCCACGATGTAGTAAAGCTGGTGCCGCTCCAGCTTCCCGTACCAGCCGAATCCATAGCCCCCGTAGAAAATCGTCGTGCAAATCAGCGTGTCGAGAATGTAGTTGCTGAACGCCATCTGACCCACCGCGGCCAGGCGGCTCGTGAGCCAGACCATGCGGCCGGCCTTCACGATGAGCACGAGCAGCGCCACGTGCCCCAACGCCACCAGCACCCGCCCGAGCTGGTAAAACCCGAAAGCATACCAGGATGCGAAAATCTCCCAGTTCGCCGCCGCCATCCGCCAAGCTAGCATCGCGTTCAACGTCAGACCCAGCCCATATCCCACCGCCAGCAACTTCGCGTAGAAGCCCACGCCTCGGTCGCCCGTCAGAACCCCGGCTTTGTACAATCCCATCCCCAATAGCAGGAACGACAGCACATCCCAACTCCCGGGCGAATAGTACGGCCCTGAATGCCACTCTCCCACGGTCGCCATTCTTCGTATGAAGTTGGCCGCGTAATTCCCACGGTATGCCTCCACATCTTTAGCAATCTTCTCGGGCTCTGGGAGCCAATCTCTGTTCCGGCCCTCCCACTGCTCTTTGTCCTTCTTCTGCTCGTCGGTTAACTTCCCGCCATCCTTTTCCAGTTTCTGCGCCGCGACGGCCTTGTCCCGCAGGACGGGCAACTGGCTGGCCTCGTAGACCCCCACCCCTGACATAATCGCGATCAGTAGTAATCCAATGCCGATCAGGGTCCGCGCGCTCAACTTCCGCAACGGATACAGAATCAGTGACGACAGGGCGTAGTAGTAGAGAATGTCTCCAATCCAAAGGAAATAGGCGTGGATCATGCCAAACAGCATCAGCCATAGATTCCGCCGGTAGTAGATATCCGCGGTGTCCGAACCTTCTCGCGACGTCAGTAGAACGACTCCGGCCCCGAACAACAGCGAGAAGATCGCCCGCATCTTACCGTCGAAGACGACGATCTGCAGGAACCAAGCCCACCAATTCAGATCCGCCGTTCCCCCCATCACGTTGGGATTCGCTTCGGCTGCTGCCGGCATCGAGAAGCTCAGAATATTCATCAGCAGGATGCCTAACAGCGCGAAGCCGCGCAGGACATCAATCGTCAGAATTCGATCTTCACTCCGAACCGGGGCAGCGGATGGCATGCCCCATTATCGTACCGCCCGATCTTACTTCTTCAGCGCGAACAATAACACCACGACGATCGCGACCACGAGCAAACCGACGAACAACAGGATCGGAACCAAATTGGATTTTGGCGCGGTGACCTGGACCGAGGGCATCTGCGGCATTTGCGGCATCTGGGGAGCCTGCATTTGGGGCATTTGGGGGATTTGGGGGGCCTGCATCTGCGGCATTCCCGGCACGTAAGGCATTTGCGGAGCCTGCGGCATTTGTGGCATCTGCGGAGCCTGCGGCATTTGCAGATCCGCTAAATTGAAACTGACACCAGGCACCGGCGGGGCGGAGCCGCCTCCCGCGTCCGGCGCTCCTGGGCCCTTGGGTGCCGCAAACATCCGGGTATATTCGCTCGGGCCCGGCGCTGCCTGACCCGCACCGGGCCCACCAGGAGCCGAGAACTTGGGAGCCGAAAATGCCTGCGTCGCCCCGGACTGCGCTGTATTGCCGGCCGAGGACGGGAAGTTGGGAGTAGGCGGGGCAGAGGCTGCCGGAGGAAACACCGGGCTCTTCGGCTGTGCTGGACTCGCCATCGGCGCACCAAATCCACCTGATGCCGGGGGCGGACCACCGGCTGATCCCGGTGTCCCGAACATGCTCGTAAATTGTCCAGGAGCTTCCACCGCCTTGGGTAGGGGCAAGCCCAACCCGGCGTTCGGCAGGCCCCCACCCATTCCGCCACTATCCGGGAACTGGGAGGGCATGGCAAGCGGCGCGGGCGGTGGCGGTCCTGAAGATGGCGATGCCGAAAACATCCGCGTAAACTCGCCCGGGCCTTGCGACGCAGCGCCCGGGCCCTTGGCGGGGATTGACGCAACAGGAGGCGCTGCTGTCGGCGGCTGGGCCCCAACGGTGGGCGGTGTCGCGGGCGGGGCCGACGAAGAGTTGAACATCATCGTAAACTCGCCCGGGCCTCCCTTGGCCGATTGCGCTGGGGCAACTGGCGGAGCAGCGGCGACAGGCGGAGCCGCCGACGGAGTCGAAAACATTCTGGTGAATTCGCCCGGTGCCGCGGCTGGAGCGCTCGACATCGAAGTCCCTGGCTTATCCCGCGAGGGTACCTGGAACAGCTTCATGAAGTCGTCGTCGCGAGCCCCCGCTCCGGCTGGCTGCTTGGCGGAGCCATCAGGTGCCGAGGTCGCCGAAAACATTTGCGTAAATTCGCTGCGGGCCGGTGGAACCGGCTTCACTTCCGAACTGCTGGAGCCGGGAGGCACCATCGCTCTGAATGGAGGCAGCGTCTCGCCGCGCTCAATTGCCCCGGGTGCGATCGGTACTCGGAACGGCGGCAGTGTTTCGCCCCGTTCGAGGGCACCCGGTGATACCGGTGCGCGAAATGGGGGGAGGGTCTCCCCTCGTTCCAGAGCACCCGGCGGCATCGCTGGAACGCGAAATGGAGGCAGGGTCTCTCCCCGCTCAATCGCCCCCGGCGATATGGATCCGTGGGTCGGCGCTGGCGCTGCGGACGGGAACATGGCGGTAAAGGACGACGCGGCCGGCGCGGGAGGCGGCGGCGCAACCGTCGGCGGCGGTGGCATTGGGGCGACGACGGCTTTCGGCGCGGGAGGCGGCGGTTCCATCGCAAACATCGACGTAAACGCCGTCGTGTCTCCCAAGGAACCCGCTGCTGGCGTCGGTGGCGGTACGGCGGTCTTCGGCGCCGCTGGGGGAGGGATGGGAGTTGGCGGCTCCGCCATCGCAAACATTGATGTGAACGAAACGGTATCCCCACCGACAGGATTCGCCGGTGCCAAGGGTGCCACAGGTGCTGAAGGTACTGGTGCGGCTACCACTCCGATAGGAGCGGCAGCGGCAGGGGCTTTCGGCGGTTCCGCCGTCGCAAACATCGACGTAAACGAAACTGTTTCGCCACCGATCACCGCCGCGGGAGCAGTCGCGGCGGGCGGAGGCGGCGCTTTCGGCGGTTCGGTGGTTGCGAACATCGAAGTAAAGGAGACGGTCTCGCCGCCGATCGGAGCCGCGGGTGCTGCCGTTGCCGGTGTCACCGGAGCCTTGGGCGGTTCCGGCGCCAAGACCGGTGCTGCGGGGGGCGGCGCTACAAACATCGAAGTAAACGAGACGGTCTCGCCGCCGATCGGAGTCACTGGAGCCTTGGGCGGTTCCGGCACCACGACAGGCGCTTCCGGAGTAGGCGCTGCGAACATCGAAGTAAAAGAGACGGTCTCTCCGCCGACCGGAGCCGCGGCCGCGGCCGCCACCGCCGGGACCGGCACCGGGGCCGTCGTTGCAAACATCGAAGTAAACGAAGGCGCTTCGGTGACCGGCGTCACGGGTGAAGGATTTGGCGGGGCAGGGGGCGGAGCTGGCGGCGCTGCAAACGATGAGGTAAACGAAGACGGTTCACTCCCCGACTCGACGGGCGGCACGACGAGCTTTGGCATCTCCGCCGTCGCCACTTCACTGGGCACCGCCGAGGGCAGCGAATCCGCCCAAGCACGGAGGGTCTTGCGGTCCGGCAACAGTTCGGCCACCACATAGGGGCTGCCTTCCAATTCACCGCGCTCGACAATCAGCCGAGCGTCCGCGGCCCCCAGGCGATCCAGTTTCGTCAGTATCGCCGCGTTCTCGGGCGTACGTCCGGCCACGAACATGTGGACTTCAAGCGCTCGTCCTGTTGCAATCTCTCTCGCAACAAACGTCTTGATGCCGTCGTCGCGGAGAGGGGCCAGCAATTCGTATTTATCGTAGAAGCTCATTGGCCAAGTCGCCTTTATTAGAGTCCCAAGCTTACCATGCAGCGCGGAATCCGAACCTCGATACCATCACCGATTTTCATTCGATAATACACTGATTATTTTAGAGGCGTAGCGGGATTTCCCTACGCTTTCCGCGTAACAATTGGAGGAGCGTATGATGAACGAGCTCTATGGTAGAGTGAATGCTGCCAGAAATGGCAAGGTTCCGGAATGAAACAGCTTTCCCGCGTCGTCTGGTCGGAGGGGATGTATCTCGGTCCTCACCATTTTCAGGTGCAGGGCCGATACTTCGAAGACTCCATTCGCTTTGCCACCTCCTCGCTTTGGTTTGAAGCGTGGGGGCTCATCGGGTGTGAACTCGATTCTGAGGCTCTCCTCAACGGCTCCCTGGCGTTGCTACACGCCCGGGGAGTCTTTCCCGATGGCCTGGCTTTTCATATGCCAGACCACGATCCGCTCCCGGCCCGGCGAGCCTTTGCAGATTTGTTCCCCGTTACCCGGGACACCGTCACGGTGCTTCTCACTGTGCCCCCGATGAAGCACAACGGGCTCAACTGTCTCCCTTCCGAAGACAGCCCCAATCCCACGGTGCGCTACGCCGCCCAACCGGTCTCGGTCTTTGATGAAACCACCGGACGCGACGAGAAGCCCGTCCGCCTCGGGCGCAAAAACGTCCGCCTCGTCCTCGATACCGAACCCTTCGAACCCCAGCAGTCGATCGCGATCGCCCGGATTCAGCGCGACGGCACCGGCGGCTTCATCTTCGACCGCGACTTCGTCCCCCCGTGCATCCAGATCGGAGCCAGTGAACGCCTGCTCGCCATGCTCGCCCGGCTGATCGATATCCTCGAAGAGAAGAGCTCCACCCTCAGCCGGGGCAAAACCGCCGGGGCCAGCCTGTGGAGCGAATACTCAACGAGTGAAATCGCCACCTTCTGGATGCTCCATAGCGTCAACGCCGCTGTCCCCGAACTCCGGCATATCCTTCGCGTGAAAAAAGGCCACCCCGAAGAGCTGTACACCACCATGGCCCGCCTCGGTGGCGCCCTCTGCACTTTTGCGATCGAATCCCATCCCCGGGACATCCCGCTCTACGATCATCGAAAATTAGATAAAACTTTTGAAGCGCTCGACCTCCACATCCGCACTCACTTGGAGACCATCGTGCCGACCCGTTTCGTTGAGATCCACCTGGAAAAAACCGCCGACTACTTCTATTCGGGAGCCGTCACCGATACCCGCGCCCTCAACAAGTCGCGTTGGATCCTGGCGATCCGTTGCAATATCGGAGAAGCCGAAGTCATCCGCCGGACGCCGATGCTCACCAAGCTCAGTTCGGCTGACTGGGTCGCCAAGCTCGTCGAAAGAGCGATGGGCGGTATGTCCCTCACCCATCTCCCGGTCCCGCCGTCGGCCATCCGCAGTCGCGTCGATGCCCAATATTTTTCTATCACCTGCGCCGACCCCCACTGGAGCCAAATCAATCGCACCCGTCAAGTCGGACTTTACATCCCCGGCGATCTACCGGACCCCAAGCTCGAGCTGTTTGCGTTGTTAGACTCGTAACTCCCCTACCCACGAGGATTCGATGAACCCTTCTGCCCCGCCAGCCCCACCCGCCGCCTACGGCACCGAACGTCGAGCCGAGAATCTCGCCTTCGTCTTCCAGGAAGTGTTCACCGTCGCCGAACGGTTGCGCTCCAATCGACAACCCGTTACCGACCCCAACATCTTCCGTCAACAAGTCCGCGAAGCCCTCAAAATGGCCGACGCCGAAGCGCGCAAACGCGGCTACGATCAGCAGGAAATCCAACTCGCCATCTTCGCCGCCGTTGCGTTCCTCGATGAATCGATCCTCAACCTGCGGAGCCCGGTCTTTGCCGATTGGCCCCGCCAACCGCTCCAGGAAGAGTACTTTGGCCACCATGTCGCTGGCGAGGTCTTCTTTCAGCATCTGAATAACTTGGTCCGTATGAACGACTCGCAGTCGCTAGCCGATCTGCTCGAGATGTTCCAACTCTGTATGCTGCTGGGATTCGCCGGTCGCTACTCGATCGGCAATCGCGCTGAAATCGGCCCGATCGTGAACGCCGTCGGTGAAAAGATCGCGCGGATCCGTCGCTCCTCCGCGCTGCTGTCGCCGGACTGGCAACCGCCACCCTCCACCGGCGCCCCCACTTCTACCCAAGACCCCTGGGTCAAACGCCTTCTCTACGGGGCCATCGGCGCCGTAGTCTTCGCTGTACTCGGCTATGTCCTCTACTACTTCATGTTGGACGGCGGCATCGCTACTCTCCAACAGTTGGCCCTCGGACGCTAAGGGAGTTCCGCCATGTCACCTCTCGTAATCGCACTCATCGGACTCGTAGTTTGGATCGGACTCTCGGTCGGTCTCGGTTTTCTGCTCGGCCTTAAAGACGCAACCCTCTATATCTTCATCGGGCTGCTGAGCATCGTGGGCATCATCGGTGCCGGGTTCTTTGTATGGTGGAAAAATAAACAGGACGCCGCTAGCGGTGCCAAGCCCAGCGGCGACCCGGAAATCGACCAGCTGGTCAAAGAAGTCGACGCTAAGCTCGCCGCCGCCAAAGCCGTCGCGGGTGCCAAAATCGGCAACCTTCCGCTCTTCTTTGTCATGGGCGAACCGGGGAGCGTCAAAACCACGACGCTCGTCCAGTCCGCCCTCGAACCGGAACTCGTCTGCGGCCAGGTCTACCAGGAAACCAATATCGTTTCGACCCGCCTGGCCAACGTCTTCCTCGCCAAGAATTCGCTGTTTCTCGATGCCGGCGGCGCGCTGATGGGGAATGCCGAACGCTGGCAGCGGCTGGTTCGCCGCATGGCCCCTGGCGGCATGAAGTCGGTCATGGGCGGCTCGGCCCAGGCCCCCCGCGCCGTCGTCGTCTGCTTCGACGTGGAACGCTTCCTCACCCCCGGCGGTGGGGAAGCCATCACCGCTTCGGCCCGCAACCTCAACGCCCGCCTTGGCGATATCGCCCAAACCCTCGGCATCAACTTCCCCGTTTACGTGCTGTTTACCCGCATGGACCGCCTGCCCTTCTTCCACGAGTTCGTCCGGAACTTCTCGAATGAAGAAGCCTTCCAGGTCCTCGGAGCTACCGTCCCGATGCAGAACTTCTCTGCCCAGGGCATCTACGCCGAAGACGCGAACAAACAGGTCGCCGACCTGTTCCAGAACATCTGCTACTCCCTCGGCGATAAGCGCCTCTTCTATCTACCCCGCGAAACCGATCCCGAAAAACTCCCCGGGGCTTACGAGTTTGCCCGCGAGTTCCGCAAGCTGCGGACACCGATCGTCCAGTTCCTCGTTGACCTCTGCCGGCCCAGTCAGCTCCGGACTTCTCCCTTCCTCCGCGGCTTCTACTTCTCCGGCGTCCGTCCCATCATCGTCGACGACAGCGGCGGTCTGCGCTCCGCCCGCGAACAACACCAGCCCGCCCTCGACGCGGGCTCCAGCGCTACGAAAGTCTTCAAGCTCGGACCGGGTGGCCTCATGGCCCAAGGTGTCCAAGGCACTCCCACCGTCGGCGCCACCCGCAAAGTTCCGCAGTGGACATTCCTTGGCCGCCTTTTCAACGACATCCTGCTCGGCGACAAAGACGCCCTGATGGCTTCGAGCTCGTCCACCAAAACGAGCATGGCGCAGCGGGTCCTGCTGGCGACCGCGGCCGTCCTCGGCCTGGGGGCGCTGACTGGCTTTACGGTCTCCTACTTCAACAACCGGTCGCTCGAAAATAACGCCATCGAAGCCGCTCGCGGCATGGCGAGCGTCAACGCCGCCGACCCCGCCGCCCTGCCCGAAGTCTCCGCTCTTGAAAAGCTGGAAGTCCTCCGCGGCACCCTCCAGACCCTGGACGGCTACCGGGTCAACGGCTCGCCCTACAGCCTCCGCTGGGGCCTTTACTCCGGCGACGCCGCCTATCCCGAAGTCAAGAAAATCTGGTGCCAGAAGTTCAACCAACAGCTGCTCGGCCCCACGGTTCTCAATCTGAAGAGCCAGATGAGCCGCCTGCCCGCCACGCCGAATCCCAACGATGATTACTCGGCTAATTTCTCCAACCTGCGGACCTACCTCACCCTCACCGCCTATCCCGATAAGGCGCAGCCCGAAGTCACTACCCCCGCTCTGCTCGCCGCCTGGTCCCAAGGCAAAAACGTCGACGAACCTCGCCAGAAACTCGCGCGGCAACAGTTCGAGTTCTATAGCGAGTTCCTCAAGACCGGGGGCTGCCCCCTCCCCTTCGAACCCGAACCGGTCAGCAACGCGCGCCGCTACCTTTCCGGCTTCTCTGGCGTGAAGCCCATCTACCTCTCCATGATTGCGGCGGCCAACAAGCTCAACAAGCCGGTAAATTTCAATCGCGACATCAAGAATTCCGCCGACTTTGTGGTCAACAACAAGGACGTGCTCGGCGCCTTCACCCGCCCTGGCTTCGCTTCCATGACGGGCTTCATCAAGAATCCGAAATCCTTTTTCGGAGGAGAAACCTGGGTCCTGTGCGGCGACACCGCCGTC
>Ga0105047_10012763_pt1 | contig 13490 bp, 13 predicted proteins | sample MAT04_FD_78384 | JGI IMG/M metagenome (GOLD analysis project Ga0105047, IMG submission 78384) | Freshwater microbial communities from Lake Fryxell liftoff mats and glacier meltwater in Antarctica - MAT-04 (megahit assembly) | ecosystem: Environmental > Aquatic > Freshwater > Ice > Liftoff...
GCCCGCCCAGTTGCGGGTAACGCACTGAGGAAGAACACCTTCGGGGACGATGTCGCAAACGGTTGGGCGGCTTCTTGCATAACAAAACCCGTATGAAGAAATCAGTTGAAGCGAAGTGAAATTTGCGGTGGAAAAAAGGGGTAAAAATGACTCTTCAACAAGTTACTATTGAAATTCCTGAAAAGGTAGTTCTCGCAGAAAAGATGGACGCAGAATCTTTTGGGCGTGAAATTCTTGTTTTAGCGGCAGTTAAGTTATTTGAAATTGGCAGACTTTCTTCTGGTCGCGCATCTGAACTCACAGGAAGGTCCAGGATTGAGTTTTTGCTTAATTTGAATCGCTATAAGGTTTTCCCATTTGCCGCTGAACTTGACGATTTAGAAAACTCACATGCCTAAAGCCATCAGCACACCTGGCCCGTGCCTTTATCTTTATCAAATTGGTGCAATAAACTTGCTTTCAAAAATGTTGGATGGAATTTGGACAGCGGAATCCGTCAAAAATGAATTATTGGCTGGGCGTATTAAAGGATACGATGTTCCAAAACCAGTTGATTATCCTTGAAGGGGACATTTTAACTTTGGCGAAAGGGGACTCTACTACTTTGGGCTAACAAAATTTGCGGCAAGGGGTGATGAAAATTGATATAATAGAGACAGTTCCCAAAAATTTTTGGCCAATTGGATGTAAATGAAGGGATTTTTATTTTGACGTGGAATTCCGGATATACGTTTTGGGCTTGCCTGTATTCAGCGCCTCAACCACCCGAGGGAGAGCAAAATGCCAAAGAAGGACAAGGAAAATAGCGATAAGAAAAAACCTGAAATTTCTGCGCCGGCTTCGCCAAAACCAACAAAAAACACCCAGCAGCCCGCGCCGGGTTCGATTGAGAAATTCATGCTGGTTGATAAAAGGATCTTTGACAAAGAACTGAGACGCCTGCAAATTGAACTGGTCAAACTGCAGGAATGGGTGCGTTTTAAGAACTTGAAGGTGGTGGTGATCTTTGAAGGCCGCGACGCGGCTGGCAAGGGGGGCGTGATCAAGCGCATCACCGAGAGTCTCAACCCGCGCGTGTGCCGGGTGGTGGCTCTGCCTGCGCCTACGGAGCGTGAAAAGACTCAATGGTATTTCCAACGTTATGCGGCGCACCTGCCTGCCGCGGGGGAAATTGTGCTGTTTGACCGCAGTTGGTACAATCGGGCGGGGGTCGAGCGCGTGATGGGCTTCTGCACCGAGGATGAATATGCCGAATTCATGCGCTCGGTGCCCGAGTTTGAACGCATGCTGGTGCGTTCTGGCATCATTCTGATCAAATACTGGTTTTCAGTCAGCGATAGGGAACAGGAACTGCGTTTTCAGGCGCGCCTCTCGGACCCCACCAAGCGCTGGAAGCTCAGCCCGATGGACCTGCAGTCGCGCGCGCGCTGGGGCGAATATTCCAAGGCCAAGGATGAGATGTTTTTGCACACAGATATCAAGCAGGCTTCGTGGTACGTGGTCAATGCCGATAACAAGTTGTGCGCACGGCTGAACTGCATCCACCACTTGCTGAGCATGATCCCCTACGAAGATCTGACCCCCGACTCGATCGTCTTGCCCCCGCGGCAGAAGGACCTGGGCTACGTGCGCCCGCCCATCACCGACCAGACTTATGTGCCGAGTGTCTACCGGCCGTTGGATGCGAGTATCGACGAGCACGAATAAAATCGAGCAGGGGCGGGTATTCGATAAGCAAGTAGTATTTCAAGGTCAGGGTTTGACATTTGCAAGTTATTTATTATAAAAAAACAGGTAGTTTGAACTGGCTGTTTGGGTTGAATTAAATTGACTGTGCGACCCGGGTTATGTCTTCGGGTATCTGATCTCGGGATGGCGCTGCCAGGTTAATCTCCTGTCAAACCTTGCAATGGTTTCGCCTGGACGACCCGACGTGCAAGGATTCGTAAAACCAGCGAATCGATGCCCATGGCCAGCAGCAGGGATATTCCAAGGGTTGGCTGAAGCACGCACAGTACGACAATGATGGCGATTAAGCCGCGCGGCATGGGGGATAAACCGCCCGGCACAACTCTTGGCAAGCCCCATGCATTGGCGGGGCGGCGTTTCCACCACATCACAATTCCAGACACGGTAAAGAAGATCAGCACCAGGCAGGCTAGGATGCCGAGCACCTGGTTGAAAACGCCGAACAAGTCGCCAAAGTGGAAACTTAAGCCCCATACGGTCAATTTCGTCAAGATGGGGTAATCTGCCCATGAAGTCGAAAAGACCACTTTTCCGCTGTATTGATCGATGCTCAGATCATGGCGCAGTTCCGGTTTGCCCATGCCGTTATCGGCGCTGAGCTTGAAGAACCCTTGGGGATTAACAGGCAGGGTGATCATATAACTCTGGCTGAGGTCGTTTGCTTCGGCGATGGGCACCAGGCTCTGCAGGGAGACTGGTTGAGCGCCGGTTTCCTGGGAGTGGAGCGTGACAGGCGCAGCTGGTGTCGTCTGCCGCAGCACCACACGGGTCAGCGCGAAAATCGTGCCTGAGGCCAAGGTGATCATTAAAGCTGTCGCGAGGAAGACCAGCACCAACAGGCTAAAGTACATCCCGCCGACGGAGTGAAAATCACGCCACCACATGCGGCCTTTCCATTTTTGAATACGCGGCAGCCACACGCCCCAAACCTTGTTCCAGTGCTGCGGCATCCATGCATAGAGACCGCTCAGCAGCAGGGCCAGCGCCCAGACGGTACCCAGTTCGGTGAGCAGCCGCCCGAAATCACCCAAATACAGGTTACCGTGCAGGTCCATCACGGCCCTCGAATAGCGGTCCATTTCTGGGATGGAGCCAACCACCTGGGCGGTATAAGGATTGATGAAAACATCAATATTGCCGGTTGGCCCGCTGTGGCGCATACCCGTCATGTGGGCCTCTGAGTGCGGCGTTACAACCACATAGGCTGTCTTTCCTGCGCCCTTGCTGGGATGGAACTGGGTGGCCATCATATATGGATAGGCCGCCTGGGCAGCCGCCAACTGCTGATCGAGGGTGGTTTGTGTTTGCTGCGGCGAAACGGTGAAAAGGTTGGAATAGATGAGCGGTTCGATTTGCGGCGTGAGGATGTAAAGTATGCCAGTCACACACAGCCAGATGATGATTGGAGCGGCGATAAAACCGGCATAAAAATGAAGACGCCAGAATTTGGCGTATAACCTGGGCGAAATCCAGGCGGTCTTAACTGGTCGGGCAGCAGGTTCCGACATGGTTGCTTGTGTCATGGTATTCACTCCTGATTCTTGATGTTTCCTAATAATGGTTCTTGATCAATCGCATGGAGAATATTTGACCGACTTTGCGCAGGATTGGCTGAATATTCGCGGCGATTTTGTGCGTTTTCTCGGAAAGGTTTATTTTTAGTAACTGCTCAGCTTGCGAGAAGCCAGGCACTTATAAAACCTGATAAATACTGGTAATTCTTGATATTTTTATACAGTATTATCACACCTTTTTGCGAGGCAGAAAGGATTAATTTTTCGCTGGGAAGATATAAATAAGGATTAACTAGCTGATATGTAAAAGCGCAGCTCTCTCATTATTCTGACCTGAATTCCACATCGAAATAAAAATATATTCATTTACTGTAACTACTAGACCCGTCCGGCAGCCGGGGGATAAATCCCCGCGGCACCATAACAGCGCGCTGTAAACAGGGCTTGAACCGCTTGCAATGGATAGAAGAATTTTGGGGAACCTGGCTGAAAAAATGTTTTGGTGGGTTGTTTGATTAATTGAAACGTAGAATGCGGGAATAAAAGACCCGGCCAGTTCGTTGTTTGAACTGGCCGGTGTTTTTATTGGTTATGGCCCAACAAGTGGGTTAGTTGGCGGGGGGAGGGGTTTGCTGCAAGATGGCACCGGAGGCAACGGGGTCGAAGCCTTCGGGCCAGCGGGTGTCGGCTGTGTACCTGGCTCCGTGCAGATCGGCCTGAATGAGATCGGCATGGACGAGGTCGTTGGCGGACAGGTCGGCGATCAGGAGGTCGGCGCCGTGCAGGGTGGCACCGCGCAGGTTTGCGCCGCGCAAATCGGCACGGCTCAAGGTGGCGCCGCGCAGATCGGCCTGGCTGAGGTCTACGACGCTGAGGTCGGCGGCGCTCAGATCAGCGCCGTTAAGATTAGCTCCGGAAAGATCGGCACCGCTCAGATCGGCATTGATCAGATCGGCGCCGCGCAGATCGGCATGACGCAAGATGGCAGCGCACAGGTCAGCGCCGTGCAAGTCTGAACCGCGCAGGCACGCGCCGGTGAGAGTGGCGCCGGTGAGGTTGGCGCCGCTGAGATTGGATCCGCTGAGATCTGCACCTGCCAGGTTAGGCCCATACAGGATGGCGCTGCTTAAATCCAGGCCTTTGAGCTGAATTGGGGCGGGTTGTTTGAGTAATTCGTAAAGTTCGTCATCTGTAAACTGCATCGGGTACCTCCAGGGGGGGGCAATGGGTGATGTGGGCCGGGTTTGTGAGATTAAGCGGCAAGGAATTGTTATCTCTAATTTACTTCACTATTGAGCGTGGAATAGTTGCAAAAACAGTTCACTTAACAGGCAGGGTGGGTAACAGAAGAATTAGTGGAAAGGTGACGGTCACGTGACGCTTTTGGATGGGGGCATGTTTGTTAGAGAAGGGTGAGGATGGGTTTATGCTGTGAAATCTTGTGTGGTTTGATGATTGTTTAAAGAAAATTAACTACTCACTCTTCCGGCAGCCGGGGGATAAATCCCCGCGGCACCATAACAGCGCCCTGTAAACAGGGCTTGAACCGTTTGTTATGGACTTAGGAATGGTTTAAAAGTCTGATTTATCGGATGTTGTTGATAGCTGACGGGCTTCAGCCCCTGGCGAAGCGGGCAAAAAAGCCATGTGGTGAGTAGGTTGGCAATCTCTCCTGGGTGCATCTCTGAAAAGCCATATTTATTCCAGAGGTATGCTTGACTTGTCACGAGAATATTCCCCGAGAGGAAAGATTTGTTTTTTTGTGGTTATTTTGGCGATGTTCTTCGCCAAAATAACCACTTGCGCAGCAAACCAATGATTTTTTTTCGCTGCTCAGCTAAAGTATGATGTGGGTCTAAACGAAATACCTGCGAGTAGACACAATTTTGAAACATGGAAATGCTGATGAGGTTTTATAGAGATGCAGCTATTTGAGATTGTCAAAGTAAATCCTATTTTTTCAATTTAGATGCGATAGCCCGATACCATCGAGCCAGGGTTTGCGGCCGGTTATGCTAAAATGGTATTCATGATTTCACTCTGGGAGTTTTTCAGTCTCAACCGGCAAATTATCTTGTTTGTCTATGGTTTGGGGTTTTTTATATTGGGATTTGCGATCTTGCTTCAGGTGCGCCAATCCTCGCGACTGGACCTGGCGCGCAGCCTGCGCTGGCTGGCTGTTTTTGGCATTTTTCACGCCTTGAACGAGTGGGCAGATTTATTCATTCCGCTCCAGGAACAATATCTTAGCAAGACCCTGGTGAATTTGTTGTGGGGTTTGCAGCTGCTTTTTCTGGGGGCGTCATTCGCCTGCCTGTTTGAATTCGGCGTGGCTGCGCTACGCCCTTTGGGGCGCGCCCGCTGGCTGCACGGCTTCGCAGGCGGTTTATTGGTGGGCTGGATTTTTATTATATTCTTTGTTTTGCAGCCAATTATCCCCGATCAAACAACCTGGCACCGCTACGCAAGCGCCTCGGCGCGTTATTTCATCGGCTTTCCGGGCGGGCTGCTGGCGGCTTATGGACTGCGTGTGCATGCTGTACAGCGTATAAAACCCTTGAACGTGCCCGCCATCTATCAGATGCTGCGGGTCGCAGGTTTTTCATTGGGAATTTACGCTTTCCTGGCAGGTCTGATTCCTCCACCGATTGATTATTTTCCTGGGAACCTGCTGAATACAGAGATATTTCTTAAGACGTTCGGCGTGCCAGTGCTTGTTTTTCGATCATTTATCAGCCTGGTAATTGCCGCTGCGATCATCCGGGCGTTGGAAATCTTTGAAGTTGAGACTGCGCGCCGCATTGAGAGCCTGGAACAGCAGCAAATCATGACGGCCGACCACGAACGGCTGGCGCGCGAACTGCATGACGGCGCTATTCAAAAAGTTTACACTGCCGGTCTGCTGGTCGAATCTGCCGCGCGCCTGGGAGAGCCAGGCAGCGAGGTCAATACACGGCTGGAGCGCTCGCTGGTGGTTTTGAATGATTCCATCGTCGAATTACGCCGCAACCTTTTGGAATTGCATTCAAGCACCACGCCGGTGACTGAATCTCTGCCGAAGTTGTTACAACGCTTCACCCAGAATCCACATTACAACACGCTGGTCAACATTACGCTTGAAATATCTTTGCCGGAGGATTGTACACTTTCGCCTATGCGCAGCGCACATTTAATGGCAATTATTAATGAAGCCCTGTCGAACATCGTCCGGCACGCCAAAGCAAGCAATGTAAAAATCAAAGTTGCCGATCTGGAAGGCAATCTTGTAGTGGTGATTAAAGATGATGGAATTGGGATCAATCCAGAGGCGCGCGCTGGTTACGGGTTGAGCAATATGCGCGACCGGGCCCGCCTGCTGAACGGCAGTCTCGAATTTTCAGGTAAAAGCAAGCGGGGCACGTTGGTAACCCTTAAAATTCCGTGGATGGATGAGAGATGAAAAAAATAAAAATATTACTGGTGGATGACCACGCGATTGTAAGACTGGGTCTGACAACCCTGCTGAATGACCAGCCGGATATGCAAGTGGTGGGCGAGGCCTGCACGGCAAATGAAGCGCTCAAAGCGGTTGAAACCTTGCAGCCGGATGTGGTGTTAATGGACATCCGCCTGCCTGGCGAGGGCGGCATCGAGGCCACGCGCCGGGTAAGCGCCCGGTTCCCTGCGAGCAAGGTGGTCATGCTGAGCTCATTTGCTGATGATGAATTGGTAATGCGTGCCATCAGTGCGGGGGCGATGGGCTATGTCCTCAAGCAGGTGGGTAATGATGAGTTGCTGCGCGCCATCCGAGCTGCGGCGCGCGGCGAAGCGCTGCTGGACCCATCCACCACGGCGCGCCTGCTCAGCAAAGTACGCGCCGCCGACCGCCAGGCCGATGAAGATGCTTTTCGCGACTTGTCTGACCGCGAAATGGATGTGCTTACACCGCTGACGCGCGGCAAAACCAACGCCGAAATCGGGCACCTGTTAAATTTGAGCGAAAAAACGGTGGGTAATTACATTGGCAGTATGTTTAAAAAACTGGGCTTGAACAACCGTATTGAACTGGCCGCCTATGCTTACGAACACCATCTGTTTGAACGGATGGGCAAGGAATAGACTAAACATCCCGAAGGTCACCAGGGAAGCAATCTGGCTGCTCGAAATCAACCCGGGTGCGGCTCTGAACTATAAAAAACTCCCGCAAATTATGCGGGAGTTTTTATTTGGTTGAGAGGTTGTTACTTGAGCAGGTGCCAGATGGGCGGGAAGGTGAACAATAAACCGATACCCAACCCGACAAGCGCGATCATCGCCATCTGTTCGAACTTGGTTTCCTTGTCCTTCATCACAAAGTAGAGGACAACCCAGGAGAGAAGGAAGGCGATGATTCCCAGGCCAGCTTTGCCGGAGAGAGGACCAACCGGGCCAGACCAGGTAAGAGGCTTCTTGATCGCATCGCCGACAAGTTCCACCAGCAGGGTGGCGATACCGAGAACCGCAGATCCAATTCCACCGGCGAGCATGGCAGCCGCAACCGGGCCGTTAGGGCGTTCAGTCATTTGTTTAGTCATGATAAATTCTCCTTATGCTTCAGTTTCTAGTGTACAGCGGCGGCTTTGGTAATGAATGCGCCCAGTACGCCCGCCACAGCGGCGGCGACAAAAGCGATGCTGAAGAAGATCATTACATAGCGGCGGACTTCCGGTTTTTGGGTGATTGTTGCGCCGTAGTACTGAGCCATGTAAGCAACCATGGTGGCGGCGAAGGGCACAACAAAAGCAATATGCTCTTTCCATTCCATGCCGAACTCGTGCCAGAAAGCTGTACTTTCATTGGCCACCAGCAGGAATTTGGGGAAATTGGTCAGATCGGTGGTGCCCGCCGGAGGAGTCGCGCGGTACCAGGGATAGACAATGAAAGCGCCACTGAAAACTGCCAGCCAGGTGGCAGCCGCCAAAACCCACAGGAAAATGCGGATATTGCGGACATTGATATTCGTGCCTTCTGCGGTCATCCATTCCGGCTTCATAATGTAGATGCCGTACAGCGCACCTGCAAAACCGAGCAGGAAAAGGAAGCCGAAGCCCATACCGTGTACAACCGTCCATAGTTCATGAGTATTCATAACCAGTTCTCCTTGTTTGGTATTGATTTGTCTCTATTATAGGATTCCTGGCTTAAGTGAGTTAGATGCGTTCTCCCCTATTTTGATGGTGTATATATCCCCTGTATTCGAACACGATGTTGGGGTCCGCTCTGGGCAGACCCGGGGGGGGGCAATGGGTGATGTGGGCCGGGTTTGTGAGATTAAGCGGCAAGGAATTGTTATCTCTAATTTACTTCACTATTGAGCGTGGAATAGTTGCAAAAACAGTTCACTTAAGCGAATGCAGGCTGCGATCGGCAGTGTTGCCGATCGCCAGGGTGGAGATGACGGTCTCATCGATCTGGGTCACCACTTTTAACGTAGTGCGGTCGACCATCGCAAGCGAGGCAGCATCCTTTTTTACGGTATTGCCAGTGGCGGCTTGAACGGCGGCGGGCGGTTTCCTGGTTGGCGCGAGCCACGTCGAGGGCGGCTTTGGCTTCGGCGTAGTGGGCATCGGAAGGTTTGGCGGTGTAGCAGTTGCGTGGGTTTTAAATACAAACATGCCCCCAATCTGGAATTCAGAAGGGGGGCGTGTTTGCAGGGCTGAGCTTTTAGGCAATGACCGTTGGAACGCCGAGGTAAGCCGCCAGGCCGAGGACGGCAGTGATAATTGCGAGCACCGTAAATAACAGGCGCATTTTGCTTTCAGCAGGAAGCAGAGAAGCCCAGGCTGCGAATGCCAGCCCGATTGCCATGATCATCATCACCAGTTGAAGCTGGTCGCCGCGCGTATTGAACTCTTCGGCGACGGTGAATTTTTTATCTGCATCTTCAAACATCTGGTTGGCGTCTTTCCAGACTGCATCATAATAGGATGGATTGAAGGGGTCATCCGGGTTGGTTTTGAGTGAGGTTTGCAAAGCTTCGGAAAAATTGGCTTCGTAATAGGCGGCTTTGGTGCCGGTTTCGTCGAGGAACCAGGAGTCATACAGGCTGTAGTCGTATACGATGAACTGGTTGGCGGTCAGGTATTCTGCATTGGCGTCGGTAAGGGTCTGCATGCCTTCATTCTGGTATTTATTCTGGTCAGAATCTGACATGGAACCCTGGTAGCTGGCGATGCCGGTGAAAACGCTCAATAAGGCAATGAGAGTGCCCAGAACGATTTCGGAACTAAGCCAACGCATACGGTCAAAAAAGGTGGAGGCGGGTGCGGCAGTGGTCATGGATGGTGCCTTTCCTGGGGGATGAGGATATGATAGATGAAACAGGGCAATGATACTGTTTTTTTGGGTTGTGTCAACCCAAAAAAGCATGAAAATAAATTTCGTAGGTAATTGTAAGGTTTGAAATTGTTGGAAGAAAGTTGATAAAAAAGAGGTCAATCGGTATATAATGTTTAAGACATTCCCATTTTAGTAAAGGAGACTATCCATGTATGTATTGATTGGCATGTTGGTCGGGTTTCTTGCCTGGTTCGTGCTGCGCTACATTCTGACATCCTTTTTCACTGTAGACCAGAATGAACGCGCGGTGAAGACTACTTTTGGACGGGCAGAGCGGGTTGGCACCGCCATGACGTCCGAATCACCGCTGGGTGAAACGCTGAGCGATGAACACAAGCTGCGTTACAACTACCCGCAGGTGCGAGTCATTCCACCCGGGGGCCCGTACTTCAAGTGGCCGTGGGAGAAGATTTATAAGGTTTCGATCGCGACTCAGACCATGAATATGGCCCAGGACCCGGAAGACCCGCGCGCTAATTCGGGCGGGACGATCCTGGAGGCGGTTACCAAGGATCAGCTTAATACCGGTTTGACCGGGCAAATCCGTTACCGCGTGGCTGAAAGCAACCTGTATGCGTACCTGTTCGGGGTCAAGCGCCCCAACCTGCACGTGATGGGGTATTTTGTCTCGGTGCTGCGCGAGCGTATCGCCAGTTTTGTGGCTCCGCAACCCGATGCCGCGCGCGGTGAAGAAATGAGCATCGTGACGGGTGTCTCGATCAATGATTTGCGTAAGAACTTGCGCGATCTGAATGAACACATGGAACGCGAGTGTGCTTCGTCTGCGGCGCGTTATGGGATCATTCTGGATGCCTCGCTGATCACGGGGATTGACCCGCCGGTGGAAGTTGAATCTGCGCTGGCGGCGATCAACACCGCGCACAACCAGGTTTCATCTGATATCAGTCTGGCGCAGGCATCGGCTGACCAGAAGATCGTACAATCCAAGCGGGCTGTGGAAATTGAAACACTCAATGCTCAGGCGGAAGTGGAGCCGCTGACGGCGCTGGCGGATCAGTTGTACATGCTTCAAAAAACCGGCCCGGATGCGCTGCAGGCTTACCTGCGCAACGTGCGGCTAAAACTCTACACGCATGCCACGCAAATTGTGCGGGAGGTGCGATAATGAGCGCTGCGATTGGTCAGTTCTTTATTGGGGCTATCTTTGCCTTTATTGGCATGTGGTTTGTGATGCCGATCTTTTTATTCTTCTTGCGCCTGCTGGGGCTGTATACGATTGTGGAGGAAGGCACCTGCCAGGTCTTTGTGCTGTTTGGGCGGGTAATTGGTATTATGAAAGAGCCGGGGCTGCAAATTCTGCCGATCAAACTGGGGCCAAGCGCTTTTTTGGTCAACTGGCTGGGCAGCCGGCGTGTGCTGGATATGCGCCTCGACCAGCAGTACCTGCGCAGCAATCCGGTTAACTCGGAAGAGGGCGCGCCGATGGGTGTGGGCATCTGGTATGAAATGTATATCAGCGAACCGGTTTCTTACCTGTTCAAAAACGCCGACCCGCGCGGTTCGCTGGCGGCCAACGTGAGTAATGCTGTGGTGCGTTCGTTGAGCAATATGCCGCTCGACCAAATGTTGATCAACCGTAACGCGATGAGCCGCACGGTACGCGAGGAAGTCTCACCGCGCTCGCATGAGTGGGGCTATAAACTGGGTTCGATCTATATCCGTAAGGTGCATTTCCGGGATGTGGACATGAACCGTCAGATTGAAGCCAAGGTGGTGAACCGGCTGCGCCAGGTCACTTCGGCGATCAAGCAGGACGGTGCCAACCAGGTGAACATTATCACCAGCACGGCAGACCGACAGGCGGCGATTGAATTCGCGAAGGCTGGGGCGATTCGGCCGCGGATTGTGGGGCAGGCGATGCAGGCGATCACGGCCAACCCGGAAGCGGCGGCGGCTGTGTTTGAGATCCTTGAAACGCAAAGGATTTTGGACAGCAAGGGCCAGCTGGTTTTGATCCCGCAGAATAGTGAGTTGCTGGGACAGTTATTGGTGGCTGGCAAGCTGAAGTAAACGAGATTGCGAGGCCAGGAATATTGGATTCAGCGCTTTTACTACAGAGGTTTTGCCACAGGGCTTTTATCACAGAGTTCACAGAGCCCGCGGAGAAAACCAAATTAAAATCCGCGACTTTGGCCTGAATCATTTTACAGGAACTGCGTGGTGACATACATTAAATAGCGCTTTGAGTGTGGGCCGCTGTGAGGGCGGGCACTTGAAGCGCTATTATGTTGGGGAGAGTCGGGAGGGTTACGAAGGCTGGCAATTATTGGCGGGAGGGTTTGTTCGGTTGTGTTGAATAATAAAAACATCCGCGGGCTGGGAGGCTCGTGGGATGTTTTATTTCGTGCCGGATAAGCTGCCCGGAGGAAAGCTAGGGCACGTTGACGGTAAGAACTTGCTCACCAGCGCCGTCACAGGCGAGGATGCGGACGTCGTAATCGCCGGATTCGGTGATAGGGATGTCGAACTTGTTGCCGGGGGTGACAGTTTGACCGGAAGGAAGCTGGTTATCGCCAAAGGCATCGGCACCGGCCTGGGAAACGTGTAGTTCACAATAATTGACGGACCCGTTATTGGAGATGGTTATCGATTTGGAGGTGCCGCAGGCGGTCAGCAGCAGGCTAAAGACGAACAGTAGAGCGACGAGCGAGAACAATTTGTTTTTCATTTTCTTCTCCGGTGAATAAGGTTAAGGCAAGAGACAATTCCTACCAAGTTCACCTTTATACACTAATTAATGGTCAATGTCAAGAATTTGTATCATTTTTTGTGCGTTTAATAACAAAATCTTTACACAAGTGGACTAAACGAGAAATATGTAGTGTATTCATAGGGGAAGCATAGGGGAAGCGTCGAGTTGTTTTCACGGGCAGGTGTTATTATAGGCTTACATTTCATTTTCTTCTCTCCTCCTTATGAAAGAGAGCCGGGGACGGCGCCCCGGCTCTCTCGATTCTGAGGAGGGCTGAACGGGACGTTATAGCGTCCCGCGGCCCACAAAAGACATTTTATGTGAATAGTGGATCAGAGCAAGTGATCTGCGCCCAGGGTGGCATCGATTTCGGCGGCTAATTCATCAAATACATCCTGTGAGATAAGACCGACCTGGCGCATGCCGAGCAAGGCTCTGCGCTGCGCGCGGAGGGCTTGGCGGTAGGCGGTATGCAACTCTTCGGCTTCCAGGTGGGGCATAGTGCGCAGCATTTCGCGCACTTCAAGCGTATAGTACTTATGATACCTTACAGATCAGTAAGGCAGCTATAAGGCAGTAGTATTGAACTTCACAAAGTGGTATTATAGTGTCAAGAACTAGATAGAAAAAGGCAAAGCCAGTGAAAGCTGGCGACGCAAAGCCACGGGTCTAAAGCCGAAACACGGTTATGATCGCCAGGCCGCCAACATCAAGACACCCGTATTATAAAAGTCTTGCAGGCCTGGCATAAAAAGCCCAGGTCTGCATTTTTTTTTACTACCAGTGGAGGTAGCCATGAACACAAAACTAAGCACAACCGCAGGACGTTTGATGATGGTAGTAGTAGCATTCATACTGCTCTTTACCCTTTCCGGTGGAAAGCCAGCCAGCGCGGCAGTTGCCCAGGCTTCCTACATTGTTCAGGCGACCAGCAGCACGCTGGCAGCCAGCCTTGTTGTAAAACACGGCGGGACAATCACTTCCAGGCTTGACATTATCCGCGCCGTGGCGGCGAATATGTCTGAGGGGGGTGTTGCCCAGCTGCGCCTGGAGAAAGGCATCCGGGCTGTTACGCTTAATGGCCCGGTGAAGGCGAGCGATGACAAGGGCGGCGACAAGAACAAGGATAAGGACAAGGATAAGGATAAGGATAAGGA
>Ga0105047_10012765_pt1 | contig 13489 bp, 10 predicted proteins | sample MAT04_FD_78384 | JGI IMG/M metagenome (GOLD analysis project Ga0105047, IMG submission 78384) | Freshwater microbial communities from Lake Fryxell liftoff mats and glacier meltwater in Antarctica - MAT-04 (megahit assembly) | ecosystem: Environmental > Aquatic > Freshwater > Ice > Liftoff...
CAATGGTGGCCCCCTGTGCGGGCACCACAACCGCTGGAAAACCAAGGGCTACCGCACCCACCGCGACCCCCAAGGCCACTGGCACCACTACCGCCCCGACGGCACCGAAATCGGCTGGCGCGCGTCGTTTGCCCACGCGATCAACACCGACGCGGTCGATGCCGTGTCAGCCCACGATCGCCACGAAGCGGCCGACGCAGATGACTGGCACCAGAGGTCGGAGGTGTTCGGTGACGAGTCGGAGCCGACCGTCCACACAGGGGCGTCGCTCGGGTAGTTCTCGGCAGCAGATGGCGCCTGCGCGAGCGCCAACTCACGCCAGTCGGCAACGGAGTCGACGGCGCCTCAAGCACCCTACAAGGCGCAATTGCAACCATCCGGCGGGCGGCACCATCCCTCGTACTTCTCACCTGCATACCGGACTGTCGGGAAAAGCCCACACGAACCGGGGGCGTACCCGAACACTGTCGGGCCCCTCGTGGCAGCTCGCATGTGCCCAGTCTGCTAGCCGATGGCGGCGCCGAAGGCCCAGCCGACCAGCATGGTGATGGCCATGGCGCTGGCACCGCCGACGACGACACGGGCTATCGAGCGGCCGATGCTCGCGCCGCCGGCGCGGGCGCCGACGAAGCCGAGCACGACGAGTGCCACCAGGGTGACCCCGATGATGACAGGGATACGCACCGACGTACCGGCCAACACCGCTGCGGCCAACGGCACGGATGCGCCGACGGAGAACGCTGCCGCCGAGCTCCAGGCGGCCTGCAACGGCTTGGCGAGGTCGTCTTGCGAGATGCCCAGCTCGTCGCGCAGGTGGGTGGCCAGCGCGTCGTGCTCCGTCAACTGCACGGCGACTTCCTGCGCCAGCGCGTGCTCGAGACCCTTGGCCTGGTAAATGGCAGTGAGCTCTTCCAGCTCGTGGTCGGCCTGGTGAGCGAGCTCCCACGTCTCCTTGGCGATGTCGGTGCGCTCGGTGTCGCGCTGCGACGACACCGAGACGTACTCACCCAGAGCCATCGACACGGCGCCGGCGACGAGGCCGGCGATGCCCGCAGTGAGCAGGGCGTCGCGGGTGGAATCTGCTGCGGCGACTCCCACGAGCAGTGCAGCGGTGGAGATGATGCCGTCGTTGGCGCCCAGGACCATGGCCCGCAACCAACCCACCCGATGGCTGTAATGCCCTTCGCTGTGACGCATCTGGCCAGCCTACCGACGCTGCCCCGGGTGCCAGCTGTGCAGCACCTGGTAGTAGTTCGCCCGCTCGAACACCTGCGGGTCGGGCACATTGTTGCGACTGACGCTCCCCCGCAACTGAGCGACGCTCTCGTAATCGCGCTCCAACATCCAGTCGCGCACGAACCGGTCCATCACCCGCAGATGCTCGGGCCCGTGTTGCAGCAACGCACTGGTGGTCATCACCACGTCGGCACCGGCCAGCAGCAGCTTCAGCACATCGGCACCGTCGTGCACGCCGGAGCTGGCAGCCAGCGAGCAGTTGACCGTGCCGAACAGGTTCGCGATCCAGTGCAGCGGCAAACGCACCTCGGCGGAGGTGCTCAGCGAGAGGCGCGGCACCACTTCGAGGGTGTCGAGATCGATGTCGGGTTGGTACAACCGGTTGAACAGCACCAGCCCGTCGGCGCCCGCATCCTGGAGTTGCCGAGCGAAATGTGCCAAGGCGGTGAACCACGGGCCGAGCTTGACGGCGAGCGGCACGGAGATCTCGGCCTTCACCTCCTCGACAAGTTCGAGGTACCGGCGCTCGGCATCGGCTGCAGAGACACTCGGGTCGACCACGCTGTCGTAAAGGTTGAGCTCGATGGCATGGGCTCCGGCATCAGCGAGATGCTTCGCATAGCGAACCCACCCACCGGGGGTTGTGCCGTTGAGACTGGCGATGACCGGGATCGACAGCTGCTCACGAGCTTGCTCGACCAGGGTGATCTGACGGCTGGGGCCGACGTCGGGCAGGTCGAGCGCAGGCAGGAAGCTGAGTGCTTCACCGAACTGGTTGGAGGTGTCGTCGTACGCGCCCGCCATGGTGAATGCCTCGTGCTCGATCTCCTCCTCCCACAGCGAGGGCAGCACGATGGCCCCTGCACCGGCATCTTGCAGCCGCTGCCACATCGGCGGGTTCCCGGTGTGCGGGCCGGCGGAGGCGACGAGCGGGCTGCGCAGCGACAGTCCGAGATAGCTGGTGGACATGTCCATCACTCGGCCTCCTCATCGGCGAGGGTGGTGTCGGCGGCGTGACCGGGCGACATTCGATGCAGTTCACTGAGCTGGCGGTAGTACTGCCAGCGATTGTCGACGTCCTGCTGGGCGAGGGCCACCAGTTCCCGCGCTCGATCTGGGTTCGCTCTGGCCAGCATCGAGAACCTGGCCTCACTACGGGCGAAGTCGGCGTACGGCACCGACGGGTCGGCGCTGTCGAGCTGGAACGGCTGCGCATCGCTGTCGGCCGACGGCCGGAAGCGATACAGCGGCCAATGACCGCTCTGCACCGCCAGCTTCTGTTGGGTCATCGACTGGCTCATGTCGAAGCCGTGCGCGATGCATGTGCTGTAAGCGATGACCAGCGACACGCCAGGCCAGGCATCGGCTTCCAACAGCGCCTTCACCGTCTGCACGTCGCTGGAGCCGAGCGCGATGCGGGCCACGTACACGTCGCCGTAGCTCATCGCTTCCAGCCCGAGGTCTTTCTTCATGCGGCTCTTGCCGCCGGCAGCGAACTTCGCCACCGCACCACGAGGCGTGGCCTTCGAGGCCTGCCCGCCGGTGTTGGAGTACACCTCGGTGTCGAGCACCAGAATGTTGACGTTGCGGCCGCTGCCCAGCACGTGATCGAGGCCACCGGCGCCGATGTCGTAGGCCCAGCCGTCGCCGCCGACGATCCACATGCTCTTGCGTACGAGGGTGTCGGCGAGCTCGATCAGCGCCACTGCATCCGGGTCGGTGCGACCGGCGAGCGCGGCGTTGAGGTGCTCCACGCGTTCGCGCTGCACCCGGATGCCGACTTCGCCGTCGTCGTCGACCCCGGCGACGAGTGCATCGAGCATTTCTGCGCCCATCGCGGCCGCGAGCTGGAAGCGCATCCGCTCCACCAGCACGAGCGCGGTACGGCGCTGCGCTTCGAAGCCCAGCCGGATGCCGAGACCGAACTCGGCGTTGTCCTCGAACAGGCTGTTGGCCCAGGCCGGGCCACGACCTTCGGCGTTGACCGCGTAGGGCGTGGTGGGCAGGTTGCCACCGAAGATGCTGCTGCAGCCAGTGGCGTTGGCGATGATCATGTGGTCGCCGAACAGCTGCGTCAGCAGCTTGATGTATGGGGTCTCGCCGCACCCGGCACAGGCGCCGGAGAACTCGAACAACGGCTGCCGTAGCTGGCTGGTCTTCACCGAGGCAGGGTCCCACTGCGAGGGGTCGGCCGACTGGAGACCAAGGAACGCATCCCACGACACACGCTCGCGATCGAGGTGCTCCGCGATGGGCCGCATGTTGATGCTCTTGCGCTTCACTTCGCTCTTGTCGTGCGCCGGGCAGGCCTGCACGCAGACACCACAACCGGTGCAATCGTCGGGCGCCACCTGGATGGTGAGCTGCATTCCGGGCACGTCTCGGCTGCGGAACGCTTTGGTCTTCACCAGGTCGGCGACGTCGGCGAGTGCCGCCGGGTCGTACACCTTCATCCGGATTGCTGCGTGCGGGCAGACGATGGCGCACTTGCCGCAGTCGATGCACAGGTCGGGTTCCCAGATGGGGATCTCGGCAGCGATCGTGCGCTTCTCGTACTGCGCCGTACCGGTGACGAACGCACCGTCGGCGGGGAGCGCACTCACCGGCAACAGGTCGCCGTCGCCGGCCAACATGAGCGCGGTGACGCGCTGCACGAAGTCCGGGGCGTCGGCGCTGACCGCCGGCCGACGGAACACCGTGGAGGTGACCGAGGTGCCCACGGGCACCCTGTGCAGGTTCTCGAGGCTCTTGTCGACGGCGGCAACGTTGCGCTCCACCACGGCATCGCCGCGCGCGCCGTAGCTCTTCTTGATGGCCGCCTTCAGTTCGTGCAACGCCTCCTCGGTGGGCAGTACGCCGGCCAGCCCGAAGAAGCACGCCTGCATCACCGTGTTGATGCGGCCTCCGAGGCCGGCCTCACGCGCGACCGTCGCCGCGTTGACTGCGTACAACTGCAGGTCGCGATCGATGATCTGCTCCTGCACCTCCACCGGCAGGCGATCCCAGATCTGGTCGGCCGGGTACGGCGAGTTGAGCAGCACCGTGGCCCCTGGAGCGGCGACGCGCAGCACGTCGAGGCGCTCGAAGAAGTTCCACTGGTGTACGCCTACGAATGTCGCTTGGTCGATGAGGTAGGTGCTGTGAATCGGGTTGTCATCGACGCGCACGTGGCTGATGGTGGTGCTGCCCGACTTCTTCGAGTCGTAGACGAAGTAGGCCTGCACGTGCAGGCTGGTGTTGCCGCCGATGATCTTCGCCGTGTTCTTGTTGGCGCCCACCGTGCCGTCGGCGCCGAGGCCGTAGAACACCGCTCGCACCTTCGCATGATCGGTGCGCCAGTTGGGGTCCCACCGCAGGCTGGTGTGGCTGACGTCGTCGTGGATACCAACCGTGAACGAGTTCATCGGCGAAGGCAGTGCAGCTTCGTCGAACACGGCCTTCACCATCGCGGGCGTGAACTCCTTGCTGCTGAGGCCGTAGCGACCCCCGATGACGCGTGGCATCTGGCCACCCGCCCACGAGGCGGGGTTGCTGTGCCACAGCGAGGCGAGCACATCGAGGTGCATCGGCTCGAACGGTGCACCCGGCTCCTTCGTGCGGTCGAGCACGACCACGGTGCGGGTAGAGGGTGGCAGGGCGGCCAGCAACTGAGCGGTCGGGAAGGGGCGGTAGAGCCGCAACGCAACCACCCCGACCCGCTCCCCCGCGGCGTTCAGCGCATCGACGGCCTCGCGTACCGCGCCGACACCTGACCCCATGAGAACGATGACGCGCTCGGCGTCGGGAGCGCCGTGGTACTCGACCAGCGAGTACCGGCGCCCCGTGATGCTGCCGAAGCGGTCCATCGCTGCCTGCACCGCATCGGGCACCGCCGCGTGGAACGGCGAGCACGCCTCACGGGCCTGGAAGAAGACATCGGGGTTCTGCGCGCTGCCGCGCAGCATCGGCCGATCGGGGTCGAGACCGCGGGACCGATGCGCGTGCACCAGCGTGTCGTCGATCATCTCGCGGATCTCTTCGACGGTCGGCTCGACAACGGTGTTCAGTTCGTGACTGGTGCGGAATCCGTCGAAGAAGTTGAGGAACGGCACGCGCGTGGCCAGAGTCGTGGCGTGCGCGATGACCGCCATGTCGGCCGCCTCGTGCACGCTGGGGGCGCTGAGCATCGCGAAGCCGGTGGTGCGCGCCGCCATGACATCACTGTGGTCACCAAAGATGCTGAGCGCGTGAGTAGCAATGGCGCGAGCGGCCACGTGGATGACGGTGGGGGTGAGCTCGCCGGCCATCTTGAACATGTCGGGCAGCATCAGCAGCAAGCCTTGGCTGGACGTGAACGTGGTGGCCAGCGCGCCACGCAGCACTGCGCCGTGCAACGTGCCCGCCGCACCTGCTTCGCTCTGCATCTCGATGACCTCGGGCACGACGCCCCACAGGTTGGTATGGCCCTTGGCGCTCCACTCGTCGGCATACTCGCCCATACCGGACGCAGGAGTGATGGGATAGATGGCGATGACTTCGGACAGCAGGTGAGCCACGCGGGCTACGGCTTCGTTGGCATCGACCACCTCGCGGCGCAGCGGAACTGCGATGGTTTGATCGGGCACGATTCGACCATACGGTCGCCCGTCGCGGCACGACAGGGCCTTTCGGCACAGGGAACCTGCCGGGGGTCAGCGAGCCGGCTTGCCGGCGATGGCGAGGCCGAGCGCAGTGGCGCAGTAGGCCAGTGGCAGCAGCGCCCCCGAGGAGTTGCCACCCCTGGCGAAACCCAGCAGCATCAGCGCCAGCAGAATGCTCTGCAACACGATCACCAGGATGCGACCCCAGTTCGTGCTGCGACAGCAGCCGATACCACCGGTGAGCAGCGTGGCACCGATGGCCACGAACACCAGCGCGATGATCGTGAACGCGCCGCCGCTGAGGTCGTCGAGGAACTCAGCCTCGCCATTGGCGACGCTGAGCAGCCACAGCCCCGAGATGAGGCACAACGCGGCCTGCAAGATGGTGAGCACGCCGGCAGCGATGAGCTTGCCACTGGCCGCGCGTCGGGCGGGCTGCGCCAGCGATGCGTACGGTTGGTAGCCCATCGGCGCCGATGCCGCCGGCGACGCACCGAACCCACCCGGACTGCCGAACGGAGCGACAGCCAGCGGTTGCTGTGAGAACCGGTCGCCGGCCACCGGCGCGTCGGTGCTCTGCGCACCGCCGGTGCTGACGTGCTCGGTCCACCGTGTGCCGTCGTAGTACCGCAACTCGAACCGCTGATACGGATCTGCCGCCCACTGACTCATTTCGCCTCCTGCTCGCCCACTGGCGCCGACGGTAGCGCGGTTGCGGGTGTGGTCGAAGTGCCCTAGTCGCAGCACACGGTCGGCAGTCACCATTCGGCGAGGAGGTGCCCCACCCTCATGGCCGACGCGACGTACCTGAGCCAGAACGACACCATCATGTGGATGGTCGAGTCCGACCCTCTCCTGCGCAGCACCATCGCCGCTGTCGTGCTGCTCGAGACAGCACCCGACTGGCAGCGGGTTCAGCGCCGGGTGGGCGCTGCGATCCGGCTGGTGCCGGTGCTGCGCGCCAAGGTGGTGCCGGTGCCGCTGCACCCCACCACACTGCGATGGGTCGACGACCCCGCCTTCGAGCCCAGCTATCACCTCCGCCGGATGAGCCTCCCTGCGGGCAGCGGCATGCAGGAGCTTCTCGACTGGGCATGCACCACGGCAATGAGCGGCTTCGACAGCAGCCGGCCCCTCTGGGAGTTCACGCTGGTGGAGGGCGTCGGCAGCGGCGCCGCCTTCGTGATGAAGGCGCACCACGTGGTCACCGACGGCATCGGCGCCGTACAGCTCGCGGCACACTTGTTCGACTTCGAAGCGGCTCCGCCGACCGGCACAGGCGCGGCCAACCCCGAGCGAGATCACACAGGCACCAACGCCCGGCCCGTCTCGTCGTTGGAACTGCTGAGCGATGTCGTCGCGCACGACCTCGACGGGGTCATCGACTTCGCCCGGCACCAAGTGGCGTCGGTGGTCCCGACGCTGCTCCACGCCGTGCGACACCCTCGCGCCACTGCGCACGAAGTGGTCGAGACCGCCCGCTCGATCGGACGCCTCGTGGCGCCCGCCACCACCCCCAAGTCGTCGGTCATGGTGGGGCGCACGCCGGCCTCCAACTTCCGGGCGGTCGAGGTGCCGCTCACCGACCTGCGCGCCGCCGCCAAAGCCGGCGGCGGACGGCTCAACGACGCCTTTCTCGCCGGCATCACCTCCGGCCTGCACCGCTACCATCTGCATCACGGCACTCCGGTCGAAGAACTCAGGGTGGCCATGCCCATCTCCCAGCGCGAGGCCACCGACAGCGCTGGCGGTAACCACGTCACCGTCATGCGGTTCACGGTGCCGGTGGCGGTCGACTCAGCGGCCGGTCGCATTGCAGCCATGCGGCAGGCGGTCGCCGCGGTGCGCACCGAGCGCTCGCTGGAGCACACCGAAGCGATCGCCGGGTTCCTCAACCTGATGCCCAAGGGGGTTATCGGAGCGATGCTCAAGGGCGTTGACTTCCTTGCCAGCAACGTGCCCGGGGTGCCGGTGCCGCTCTGGCTGGAAGGCAGCCGGGTGGCAGCGTTCTTTCCCTTCGGCCCGACGGCGGGGTCCGCGGTCAACATCACCCTGATGTCGTACAACGGAAGCTGCTGCATCGGTGTCAACATGGATGCCGTCGCCATTCCCGACCCCGACGTGCTGGCCGACAGCTTGCGCTCCGGTTTCGCCGACGTGTGCGCCGCTGCCGCCGAGTGACCGACGTTCAGTCGGTGCCGGCGCGCACTGTGAGCTTGGTCCACGCGCCGAGGTAGACACGATCGCCATCGTGCAGCTCGCTCGGCACGCCCGGCACCAGCGGCGCAGTAGCAGAATCGGGCGTCGTGCCCGTGCCCACCACATAGGTGCCGTTCGTGGATGACAGATCGACCACCGTGAGGTTGTTCACACCGACCACGAATTGGGCGTGCCGGCGCGACACGCTGGTGTCGGCGTCGAGCACGATCTGCGGCTGCTGGTCGGCGACCGGCGACGTTCGACCGACCACTGCTACTGCGCCGAGCAACCGCACTACCTGCGTCGAAGATGGCGGACACGGTTGATGGGCGAGCGCACCGCGAAGCTCGTACCAGGCCGGGTCGACCTGAACGGTGACCGCCCAGCCAGAGGTGGACGGGTCGGTGGGCACCGGCTGAGCTCGCTGATGCACCGCCACCTGGGCTGCTGCCAGACGGTCGGCGCGCGCCAGCAGCGGGGTGAGCCGGGCGCGCAGCGCCGCCCACGACAACTCGCCGACGTCGCCGGCTGCGGCAACCTCCGCCCGCAGCGCTGTCGCCGCATCGGCTGCGAGCAGGTCGAGCCGCTCCGGCAACTCGCTCCACCTACGCAGCAGCGTGTGTCGCTGTTCAGCCGCTGCTTCCAGGCTGCTGCGTACCGTGGCCGCCTCCACCGCGGTGTGGTCGAGTGCATCGCCGGCGGCCAACTGTTCGAGCAGGTGCTCCACCTGGCCGGTGTGCATCCGCAGTTGCTGGGCAAGACGAGCAGCGACCAACAGGTCGGCTGCTGCCTGTTCACCACGGCTTTGCTGTTGCGACACGGAGCCTCCTCGTCGAACCAGCCTAGGTTCGGCGCAGAGGTGGTGAGCGGCCAGGTGCGCTGAGTACCGTCGCACCCATGCCCAAGGCTTTCCTGCACCCCTTTGCCAAACCAACCCGCGACGAGTTCGTGCGCATCGTGCGCGGCGACGGGGCGCTGCTGTACACAGCCGACGGCAAGGAGCTCGTCGACGGCATGGCCAGCCTGTGGTACTGCGCCATCGGCCATGGGCGCCAGGAGATGGCCGCATCCATCGCCCAGCAGGCCGGCACCCTGGCTGCGTACTCGTGTTTCGACCCGTTCACCACGGAGCCCGCCGAGGAACTCGCCGAGGTGCTGCGCGAGATCGGGCCCATTCCGGGAGCGCGCGTGTTCTTCACCGGCTCCGGGAGCGAAAGCATCGACACCGCCATGAAGCTGGCCCGCATCGCCCACGTGCAGGCCGGTCAGCCGCAGCGCAAGCTCATCATCTCGCGCGTCCGCGGCTACCACGGCACGGCCTACGGCGGCACCAGCGCGCAGGGCATCGCGCCCAACCGTGAGAACTTCGGCCCGTTCGTCGACGACGTGGTGCAGGTGCCTGCCGACGACGTCGAGGCGCTGGCCTCGCTGATGGCCGAGCGCAGCACCGAGATTGCCGCCGTCATCGTCGAACCCGTGCAGGGCGCCGGCGGCATCTTCCCGGCGGCCGACGGCTACCTGCAGAGCGTGCGCCGCCTGTGCGACCAGCACGGCGCCTACCTGGTCTTCGATGAGGTCATCACCGGCTTCGGCCGGCTCGGCAGCTGGTTCGCGGCGCACCACTACGGCGTCACCCCCGACCTGGTCACCTTCGCCAAAGCCGTCACGTCGGGCTATCAGCCGCTCGGTGGCGTGTTCGTCGGGCCGCAGCCCACCGCCGCGCTCGAGTCCGACCCTGCCTTTTTCCTGCGCCATGGTTTCACCTACTCGGGCCATGCCACCGCCTGCGCCGCTGCGCTCACCAACCTGCAGATCATGGAACGCGAAGGGCTGGTGGCGCGTGCGCTGCACATGGGCGAGCGCCTCGCAGCCGGCCTGCAGTCTCTGGCCGATGACGGCAGCGTGCACCACGTGCGCGGCCTGGGCGGCATGTGGGCCGCCGGGCTGCACCCGGAGCAGAACGCGATGGCGATGCGCGACGTCATCTTCGACCACGGCGTGGTATGCCGTGCGCTCAACGCCGACTCGCTGCTGTTCTGCCCGCCGCTGGTCACCACCGACGAGCAGATCGACCGCATCGTCGACGCGGTGGCTGCGGCGACGCGATAGCTCGCTTGCCACAGCGCCCTGACCTGCGCCGGTAGCGGCCCCCAACCAGGCTCACCGGGGTGAGCGGCGAGTCAGAGTCTTTCGTCGGGCTGCCGGTGGACGGATCACCTGTGCTTACATCTGCACATGATCTGGAGCAACATCTGATGGGCGCGCTCGACGGGCAGCACGTGCTGGTCACTGGTGGCTCCAGCGGTATCGGCAAGGCATGTGCCGACCGTTACCGTGCGGAGGGCGCCACGGTCTACGTGGCCGACCTCAATCCCAGGTCGAGCGACGAGCTCGCTCTCGACGTCAGCGACTCCGGCGCGTGGGCTGCCCTGGTCGAATCGTTGCCGCCGCTCGATGTGGTGCACCTCAACGCCGGCATCACCACACCTGGTCGCTCGCCCATCGGCACCACCGGCGCGCCGCTCAGCGATGTCACCGACGACGCATACCGCGCCATTGTCGGGGCCAACCTCGACGGCGTGTTCTTCGGTGCTCGCGCTGTGCTGCCCGGCATGGTCGAGCGTGGTCGCGGGCACGTGCTGGTCACCGCCTCCATGGCGGGGCTGGGCGGAATGGCCGGTGATATTGCCTACACGGCCACCAAGCACGCTGTGGTGGGACTGGTGAAGTCGCTCGGGGCCACGCTGACCCAGTCGGGCGATATCGGCGTGTGCGTCAGCGCGCTGTGCCCCGGCTTCGTCGACACACCATTGGTGCCCACCGAGGCGCAGGCGTTCATCAAGCAGATGGGCCTGCCCGTCATCGAGCCAGCCCGCGTGGGTGAGGCCGCAATGCAGGCGCTGGCTGCTCACTCGCACGGGTCACAGTGGATCGTGTGGGGCGACACCATCCGCGAGCACATAGCCAGCCCCATCGAACTCGCTTGAGCGCTGCTCCTCGGTGCGCCAGCACTGAACGAGTGGACCATTGCCCCTCGCCGCCCCTCCAACTCGATCAGTGCACCAACTGTCCGTCATCCCTGGGAGTCGACATCAGCGCAGCAGAGTTCAACCCGTTCGACCCAGCCTTTCGGGCGAACCCGTACCCCACCTACGCGGAGTTGCGCATGCACGACCCTGTGCACGTGTCGCAGTTCGGGTTCACCGTGCTCACCCGCTACGACGACGTGGCGCGCACACTGCGCGGCAGCGAGTTCGCGCGAGACATCGAAGCTCATGTCACGGAGCGCCCTGACGACCCGCGACGAGCATGGCGCGAGCGGCAGCGCCAGCGCATCGAAGACGGCGTCGTGGCCAAGTCCATCCTCAATCTCGACCCACCCGACCACACGCGCATACGCCGCCTCGCCTCACTGGCGTTCACCCCATCCGCCATCGAACGCCTGCGCCCGCGAGTTCAGCAGTTGGTCGACGACGTGCTCGATCGCGCGGCGGAGCGCGGCACGATCGAACTGGTCGAGGAGCTTGCCTTCCCCGTGCCGTTCCAGGTCATCAGCGACATGCTTGCCCTGCCCACCGAAGGCAGCGAGCAGATCCGCGACTGGTCACAGACCCTCACCGCCTCGCTCGAACCCACCGCCGACGAAGCCACGCTCGACGCCACCGAGGTCGCCGCCGCAGCCATGGGCGAGTACCTGCGCACGGTCATCGACCACCGACGCAGCCACCTCGGCGACGACCTGCTGTCGGCGCTCATCGTGGCCGAGGAGGAAGGAGACCGCCTCTCCCCCGCCGAACTGCTGTCGTTCGTCGTCCTGCTGTACGTCGCCGGTCATGAGACCACCGTCAACCTCATCGGCAACGGCACGTTGGCGTTGCTGCACAACCGCGACCAACTTCGTCGGTGGGCCGACGACGCGTCGCTCGACAACAACGCGATCGACGAACTGCTCCGCTTCGACGGCCCGGTGCAGCAGACCGTGCGCGTACCGACGGTCGACGTCACCTACGCAGCCGCTGATGGCGGCGAGGTGCTGGTACCGAAGGGAACCTTGGTGATGACCGTGCTCGGTGCTGCCAGCCACGACCCCGTGGTTTTCGAGTCGCCCGAGCAGTTGCGGCTCGACCGACCCAACGCCAGCCGTCACCTGGGCTTTGCCGCAGGTGTGCACTATTGCCTTGGGGCGTCGCTGGCGAAGCTGGAGACCAGCGTGGCCATCACCTCACTCATCCGCCGGTTCCCCGAGGTTCAGCTTGCGGGCGAACCAACCTGGCGCGACCGGCTCACCATCCGGGGCGTCGACCACTTGCCGCTGACAGTGCGCTGACTCGAGACCTAGAACGGAATGAGAGTTCCCTCATCGAGTTCTCATCTGCATGTTGGGTGAAGGCATCATGCTGTGGTGGTGAACCGCCCGCCACGCACACCGCTGCGACACGTCGACTGACATAGAGCCCGCCGTGCAGGGTGGCGTTGCCGTCGACGCGTGCGGGCTCAGTCGTGGGCGAGCAGGTTGATGAGGCTGCTCGTGTCCCAGCGGCGACCGCCGCGGGCGATGACCTGCGCGTAGAACTGGTCGATGAGCGCGGTGACGGGTAGCCGGGCACCGTTGCGGTTGGCCTCGTCGAGCACGATGCCCAGGTCTTTGCGCATCCACTCGACCGCGAAGCCGAAATCGAACTCGTCGCGCACCATGGTGCGGCCGCGATTCTCGAGCTGCCAGCTCTGCGCCGCGCCGTACTTGATGACCTCGGTGACCTGTTCGGGGTCGAGGCCCGCCTTGACGGCGAAGTTGAGGCCCTCTGCGAGACCCTGCACGATGCCTGCGATGAGGATCTGGTTGACCATCTTGGTGAGCTGCCCGGCACCGGCCAAGCCCATCAGCGCGCTGGCCTTCGCGTACGAGCCCATCACCGGCTTGGCCAGCTCGTAGAACGCTTCGTCATCGGCGCCGCACATGATGGTGAGCTGGCCGGCCTCGGCGCCGGCCTGGCCACCCGACACCGGTGCATCGACGAACCCCACACCGAATTCGGCGGCGGCCTCGGCAAGCTCCTTGGCCACCTCGGCCGACGCAGTGGTGTGATCCACGAGCACCGCACCGGCGCCCGCACCCGCTAGCGCGCCATCGGGACCGTACACCACGTCACGCACGTCGTTGTCGTTGCCCACGCATAGGAACACGAACTCGGCACCCTCCGCGGCTTCGCGCGGGGTTGGTGCGGCCCGGTTGCCGTAGAGCGCGACCCACGCCAACGCCTTCTCGGGTGTGCGGTTGTAGACGGTGACCTGATGGCCGGCTGCGGCGAGGTGACGGGCCATCGGCGTGCCCATCACACCCAGCCCGATGAAGGCGACTGAACTCATGTGCACAGTCTTGCCGGTCACGAAGGCACGAGCTGCACGGGCCGCTCAGCGCCCCGCCAGCGAGACTG
>Ga0105047_10012766_pt1 | contig 13489 bp, 10 predicted proteins | sample MAT04_FD_78384 | JGI IMG/M metagenome (GOLD analysis project Ga0105047, IMG submission 78384) | Freshwater microbial communities from Lake Fryxell liftoff mats and glacier meltwater in Antarctica - MAT-04 (megahit assembly) | ecosystem: Environmental > Aquatic > Freshwater > Ice > Liftoff...
AAGGGGTACGGCGCTGCCAGCGCGCCCCCACCAGTGAGAGCGTTGTACAACGAGCTCTTGCCCGCATTGGGGAGACCGACCAGGCCGAAGCGTTCCATAGCGCCCGTGAGGCTACCGGCAGCCGAGTCGCCGAGAGATTTTGCCGTTTCCGCGATCTCACCGTGCCCAGTACGGGTGTGAAGCCTCTCGTCACCGCCACCCTCATTCTCGCGACCACGCTTTGCGGGGCTGCCACCGTCGTGCCGCTGGCTGGCGCGGGTCAGCTCGGCGTCACGATGCCATCGAACTGCATCGCACACACCAGCTTCAACGGCGGTGCTGATGCTGCCGGCGACTATCGCTGCGCAGGCCTGGCGATCGACTATCACACCGACGGCGCGTCTCGGTCACCCTTCCCGATCTGGGCAGGTCAGTGGCTGTTCACCGACCAGGACGGCCAATTCCGGGTCGGCTCATGCACGTTCAATCGCGGCGTGCACCCCACAGTCGAGCAACCCTCGCACCCTGTTGGTCAGAACTTCCCCTACGACCCGACCGGGGCGATGGGCGCGTATCTCACATGGCGCTACGGCGACACCGCCGACAACATGACGGCCGCCGCGATGTGGGCGCTGTTCCACTACTACGCGCAGGATGCGGCCGGCTCGAATCGAGCCGGCAATGCCAACGCGGCGCTGGTGCCCTCGCTCGACGGCATTGCCGCCGACAGCGGCTCCAACGAACTGCAGACCCGCGCGCAGCAGCTCAACCATGAAGCCGTGCAGTATTCGGGCGAGTGGAAACTGACGGTGTCACTGGGCATCGACGGGTTGGTCACGGCCACGCTCGTGTCGGGCACCACTCCTGTGCCCTACCAACCAATCTCCGTACTTGTCAGTGGCACCGATCGCACATTGGCGGCCACGACGGGTGCGGACGGGGTCGCCACGGTGACGGTTCCACTCGCTGCCGGAACCGTCACCGTGGTTGCCACCGCAAGCGCCCCTGGCGCGGCAGCTGTGTTCCGGGGCATCCCCGCCTCATCCGACCCGCACGGTGCCCAAACGCTGGTGACGGGCGGCGCACCCTCTGCGCTGTCCGCCACCGCGAAACTGGAAATCGCTGCACCGACGACGACGGTGCCGGAGACGACGGTGCCGGAGACGACGACCACAGCCGAGGCGACAACGACGACGGTGCCGGAGACGACGACCACAGCCGAGGCGACAACGACGACGGTGCCGGAGACGACGACCACAGCCGAGGCGACGACCACCACCTCGACCACCGTGGAATCGACGACATCGGTCGCCTCCGAGGCTCCCACGACCACAACCACCGAGTTGCCGATCGTCGTGACGACTACGGCCCCGGTCACGATTCAACAGTTGGTGTCGCTGCCCCGAACGGGTGGCCGTGGCGATGGTTCGGTGGCGTACCTCGCCACGGCGCTCCTGGTCGGAGGTGTTGGGCTGCTGGGCACTCTGCGCCACCGCGGTTCGCTCGCGTACACTCACCGGGGTGACGCCGGTTGATGCTCTTGAACGTGTCGTGCACTGCCTCGATCGCGCCCACGAGACCGGGTTCAAGTCCAAGGCGTTCGTGCGGGCGCTGGAAGTTGCTCGCTCGCTGCCGCCAGACGAGCTCGCGCAGCGGGCAGACGCCGGCACGCTGACCGACTTGGAGGGCATTGGTGACAGTTCGGCGAAGGTGATCCGACAGGCGCTCACCGGGGGCGATGTTGCCTACCTCGCCGACCTGGAGGCCAGCACGCAGGTGGCCATCACCGCCGCCGGTGCCGTCTACCGCGACGCGCTCCTCAGCGACCTTCACCTGCACAGTCGGTGGAGCGACGGTGGCGCCACAATCGAAGCGATGGCACGCACGGCAGTGGCACTGGGTCACCAGTACATGGTGCTCACCGACCACTCGCCGCGGCTGACCATCGCCCACGGGCTCAGCGCCGAGCGACTGGAGCAGCAGTTGGCCGACGTGGCGACGCTCAACCAGCAGATGGCCCCGTTTCGCATCCTCACCGGCATCGAGGTCGACATCCTGGAGGACGGGACGCTCGACCACGGCGACGACGTTCTCTCCCAACTCGACGTTGTCGTCGCCAGCGTGCACAGCAAGCTACGCATGGCCGAGAAGGAGATGACCGAGCGCATGGTGCAGGCGGTCGCCAATCCGAATGTCGACATCCTTGGCCACTGCACCGGGCGGCTGATCGGCAAGCGCGACCCGTCGACGTTCGATGCCGATTACGTCTTCGCCGCCTGCGCCCAGTTCCACACCGCTGTCGAGATCAACTGCCGTCCCGAGCGCCTCGACCCGCCGCGGCCGTTGCTGCAGATTGCCATCGAGTACGGCTGCTACTTCGCCATCAACAGCGACGCCCACGCCACCGGCCAGCTGGAATGGCAGCCTCACGGCTGCAACCGCGCCGCCGATGTCGGCGTGCCGTTGGACCGAGTGTTGAACAGCTGGCCCCTCGAGCAATTGCTCGCCTGGGTTTCCGCGAACTAACGCGACGCAGAACGGCTGGCCCCGTTGGGGCGGTGACGTCGCCACGATAGGCTCGAAAGCTATGTCGAAGAAGACCAAGAAGCGCAAGGCGCGCCTGCGCCGCAGTAAGGCAAACCACGGCAAGCGTCCCAACATGGGACGTGGCTGACGCACCCGTAGCCCCTGCACCTGCCTCTCGGCGCGGTGCCGAGGCCGATGTCTTTCACGACGCTGTCGTTGAAGGTGCTGTCGTTGAAGGTGCTGTCGTTGAAGGTGCTGTCGTTGAAGGTGCTGTCGTTGAAGGCACAGGCGTCGAAGGCGTGACGGTGGCGGATCCGTATCGGTGGCTGGAGGACGGCGAGTCCCCCGAAGTCGCTGCGTGGGTGGCAACACACAATCAAAGAACTCGCGAGGCGCTCGATGCTCGGCCCACATGGGGTCGGTGGCACGAGCGCCTTTCCGCGCTCACGGCCTTGCCAACGGTGCTGTCCCTGCAGGTCGCCGGCGATCACGTGTTCCTGCTGGAACGTGCCGCGGGTGCCGATCAGTTCTCGTTGGTCGTTCGCAGCGCTACGGATCCGCTGACGCCGACTCGCACGCTGCTCGATCCGGCGCAGCTCGCAACCGACGGCGCGGTGGCAATCGACTGGTATCACCCCTCGGCCGACGGCCGAATGGTGGCGTACGGCCTCAGCGAGGGCGGCACTGAAAACAGCACACTGCATCTGATGGATGTGGCGACGGGCGAAGTCCCCGGCGAACGGATTCCCGACACCCGCGCCGCCAGCGTCGCGTGGATGCCCGACAACTCGGGCTTCTGGTACGCCGTCTACAAGGCCGGCTCCGAGTACCACCGTCACATCCGCTTCCACCGACTTGGCACCGATCACACGCTCGACACGGTGGTCTTCGACCGTCAGCCGACCCCCGAGTCGTGGCCCGACGTCTCCGTCAGTCGCGATGGCCGGCACGTCCTCGTGCACGTGATGGTGAAGTGGACACAGATCGACATCCACCTGCTGGACACTGTCACCGGTGAGTGGACAGCGGTCGTGGAAGGGGTCGACGCGCAGACCTCTTTGCGTGTCGAGGGCGATTCGTTGATCGGCGTGACCACTCGCGATGCACCCAACGGGCGAGTGATTCGTGCCGCGCTGACTACCCCGAGCGCGTGGAAGACGGTCGTCGCCGAGCGCCCCGATGTCGTGCTCGGCGGCTGCGCCATCGGCGACGACGAACTGCTGGTCGTGGTCAGTCGCATCGGCATCGACAGGGTCGAGCGCTACACGTTCGACGGCATGCCGACCAGTGACATCGATCTCGGCGCGGTCAGCGTCGTAGCGCTCGACGCCGATGACGGCCGAGCATTCATCGCCATCGGCACGTTTGGCGCGCCCGTGGGCGTCCAGCGGTTTACGCCCGCCGACGGCCTGCAGCCGTGGTCTGCTGCCCCCGACCCGTCGATGCTGCCCACCCTCACAGTGACGCAGGTGCACTACCCGTCGCTGGATGGCACGCTGATTCCGATGTTCATGGCGCACCGCGCCGATGTGACGCCCTCGGCCGACACGCCGCTGATCCTCACTGGTTACGGCGGCTTCGCCATCACCGAATCGCCCGCGTGGATGCCCAACCTGGCGGCCTGGTGCGCCGCTGGCGGGGTGTACTGCATCGCAGGACTACGCGGCGGATACGAGTACGGCGAGGCATGGCATCACGCCGGCCGCCGTGCAAACAAGCAGTGCGTGTTCGACGACTTCCACGGCGCGGCCGATTGGCTGGTCGCCGAGGGCCACACCTCTCGCGAGCTTTTGGCCATACACGGTGGCAGCAACGGCGGCCTGCTGATGGGCGTCGCCATCACGCAACGGCCGGACTTGGCGTCAGCTGTGTGGTGCGCGGTGCCGCTGCTGGACATGATCCGCTTCCCGCAGTTCCTCATTGCGCGCCTGTGGACCGACGAGTACGGCGACCCGGCGGAGCCTGAGGAGTTCGGTTGGCTCTACGCCTACTCGCCGTACCACCACGTGCGCGACGGCGCCGACTACCCGGCCGTGCTGTTCACCACCGCCGAAGGCGACACCCGCGTCGACCCGTGTCACGCCCGCAAGATGACCGCCGCGCTCACTGCCGCCAGCGCCAGCCAGGTCGAGCACCCAATCCTGCTGTCACAGGCCGGGCGCTCCGGCCATGGGGTCGGCAAGCCGGCCAGCATGCGGGTCGCTGAAGGCGCCGATGTGCTGGCGTTCTTCTCATGGCAGCTGGGCATCGAGAATCGCGTATGACCGCCGTCGGCGAACTGGTCATTGCCTCGGCCGTCGAGCCGTGGCAAACCATTGGTCTGCAGGTCAGTGGCGGTGTAGCTCGTATCGGCGGTATCGCGCTGCGTTTCGTTCCGGTCGGTGCCGATGGGCGCGAAGGCGTTGTCTCATGGGGTCTCGTCGGCTCCCCGACCGACGCCATCGGCATCGACGGCCTCGCGACGCATCACCTCGAGGAAGCCCCTGAGGGCGGACGCGGCCACGCGCTGGACATCGTCGGGTTTGACCATCTCGTCGTGATGACCTCGTCGCTCGAGCGGACGTGCGGCGCGATCGAGGCTGCCACCGGCGAGCCGTTGAAGCGGATTCGGGAGGCCGGCGTCATTCGCCAGGGCTTCCACCGTATGGGCGAGCTGATCGTCGAAGTGGTCGAGTCGCCGCAGGTCACCGCCCCGACTGCAAGCTTCTGGGGCTTTGTGTGGAACGTCGCCGACCTGCATGCGACGTGCGACCAACTCGGCCCTGACGTCACCCCGCTGCCAAAGGCCGCAGTGCAACCCGGCCGGTTCATCGCCTCCGTCCGCGCCGCGGTGGGTCTCGGTTTGCCGCTTGCACTGATGTCGCCCCCTTCGCGACCGTAGAATCGGGTTCGTATGTCGCGCAGCTACCGCACACTCGCCCTCGCTCTTGTGGGCATGCTCATCCTCGTCGGGCTGGCCAAGATCGTCGGGCGCGACACCGAGGCGGCCGACTCGTCGGCTGGTAAGGGCGCAGAATCCGCATCCAGCACGACCGTGGGTGAGGTCGCCGTCCCCGGCGCCGGTGCAGTGAGTGTCACCGACGTCGTTACTGATGCCGTTACTGATGAAGCCGACGGCGACCAAGCCACTACCTCGACCGTTGCCCCACCGGTCACTGCCGCCTGCTCGATCACGACGGTCCTGAAGTCGGGCGCGTCGGGCGCTGAGGTGCAATGCCTGGAGTCGCAGCTGGTCGCGGCTGGTTTCACGACCACCGTCGACACCACATTCGACGCTGCGACGGACACCGCGGTGAAGGCGTATCAGACTGCGAAGAGCCTGGAGGTCGACGGCATTGTCGGCCGCGTCACGGCGCAGACCATGGGTATCTGGGCTGGTCCGCTTGGTCCGTTGCCGGCCACGAATGACGACTGCCCCGACACTCCGCACGGCGCCATCGTCGATCGTGCCAACCAGCGCGGTGCGCTGTGTGCCGACGGCGTCATCACCTACGAGTTCCCGATCACTACGGCGATGAGCCAGCCCGACCCGGGCACGTACCCGGTCTTTGCGAAGGATCTCAACGCCAGCAGTACGTTGACCGGCCAGTACAGCAAGATGACGCACTTCGTCGCCTTCACCCGCGGTAAGTACAGGGGTGCTCGCATAGCGTTCCACAGCGTCCCCAAGTACAGCAACGGCGAGTTCATCCAGCCGCTGGACTCGGTAGGCACGCCGGCGATGCACGGTGAGTCGTCCGGGTGCATCCGGGTGCTGCCCGACGACTCGGTGAAGATCTGGGATTGGCTTGGCATCGACGACGAAGTCCGCGTCATCAGCTAGCCGCGGCTGCTCATCGACGGCTACCCGTCGACGTCGATATCAACGACGTCGCTGTCTGCAAGATCGCGGTTGAGGAAGGCCAGACCCTCGATGCACTCGTTGTTGAGCGGACACCAGCGGCATGCGAAGCCCGGTCGTTTGACGGGCAGGCGCCCCTCGAACTTGAGCTCGATGTGCTTCTCGATACCCGCAAGGGCGCGGGTGAGCCCGGCTTGCAGTGTGCCTTCGGTGACGTCTTCGACTTCGCTCTCCGCGTAGTCGAGGTAGTACGTGACCAGCTTGCGTGGCGGGACCGACTGGCGCAGGGTCTGCACGACTGCGTAGAAGCGCAGGTCTTCGCGGTGATGATGTGAGCGATTGCCACTCTTGAAGTCGACGATCAGCAGGCGGCTTTCGCGGCCGAACGGTTTACCGATCTGCAGGTCGACCTTGCCCGACAACTCGATGGTGCCCGGTGGCCGCCACTTGGCTGCTGCTTCGAGCACCGGCTGCGCCGAAAGCGGGAGGGGAGGGAAGTCCTGCAGGAACTTGGTTGTGCGGTCGACGGCACGGCTGCGCAGCTCTGCCCAATCCGCGTCGGAGAGACCGGCGACGAACGAACCGCGAGAATCGGCCTGGTCGGCCAGCCGAGCCAGCGCCTCGTCGACGACCTGCGCCGGTGCGGCTTCGCCCCGCCAGTTCAATGCCAGCTCGATGGCCTTGTGCGCCACGAAGCCGGCCGCTGAAGCCGGGCGCCACTCGAAGTCGTCGGGCTGCAGGTGCAGCACCTCGCAGCCGTGCACCTTGGCGAGAAACGATTTGCTGACCCACAGTGTCTCGCCACCCAACCTGCCCGAGAGCTCGGCGACCGCCTGCGTCGCCTCAGCGATGAGCTCGGCCACGAAGTCCTGGTCGAACACCACTGGCTCGTCGCTGCGCCGCAGGAGGGCGAGAGTTTTGTCTTGCGCTGGTGTCAGCGATGGCACGGGAGGCTCTTCCACGTCTCGGACACTACCGGTGGGGTCTCACAGGGAACCGTGTCACACCCATCTGGCACCATCGGGTCATGGCCATCAATCAGTCAGCGCTCGACTTTGCACACGCCGCCCGGCTCCTCGGGCGCGAGGCTCGTCGCCGTGGCCTCGTTGCACCCAGCTACCGCTGCCCGCCGCGCATCGTCGGTGTGCAGCGTTCTCTGCGCCGATTTCCGCAGGGTGGTGCCACGGTGGCAGTTCAGTTGAAGGGGCGGCCGTGGTTGGCGGTTCTGGGTGACATGATCGAAGGTGTGGTGGTCGCCAATGGCCTGCTGCCGCCACATGCAGACCGGCTGCGTAACGAACTCTGGCAGGCGGTTGGCGCGCAACCGGTTCAGGCGCCGCCAACCCGTGCCACCGCGGCATGACGTGCGTCACTGCGGCAGGTAGAGGTACAGCACCACGGTCTTACCGGGCGGTACTGACGCTTTGGCGCTGCTCAGGTCGTCGGTATCGAATGCTTTTGGCCCCATCACAATCACCACCAACAGGTCGCCCTCCGGCGTGAAGTAGCCCGTCTCGATCGTGTCATCGATACCGAGGTCCTGGTTGCCTGCGGTCTCAAGACCGATTCCGTTGAGTGTCGCCTCGAAGGCATCGGATGCTTCCTGCGCAGTGAGCGAGGTGGTGCGGGCCTCCCCGAAGCCCACGGACTCGGTGAGACCGAGAGCGGCACTGACCGCAGGAAGGGAGACAACATCGCTGAACTCGCCGGGGAAGTCGAGGTTGCTCCACCATTCAGGTTCCTCGATGGCCGGGTCAGGGTCGCACACGGTGCCGGCGTCGGGCAGGGTGAGATCGGCCAGCAAGGCCGCCTCGATGTCGGTGACGCACACGCTGGCCAACAATTGGCCGTGGCCTTCGCCGGTGAAGGTGACCATGCGGGCGTTCGGCCCCAACTCAGCTGTCATCTCCTCCGCCCAGCGAATGGGTGTGGCCGGGTCGTTCGTCCCACCCACGACAACGATCGGGCCCGCGCCCGAGTAGTCCAACGGCACCACGTCGATGAGACCGGTGAGCTGCTTGCACTCGTCGCCGTCGGCGTTGGTCAGATCATCGATGGTGACGTCGGCTCCTAACCGCGGTGCTTGCGCTTTGATCTTCGCCAACAGGGCTTCAGGGTCGTCGGGCGGGGGAGTGGAGATACCGCTTGCGCACGAGATGATGCCGATCGATTGGAACAGTGTGTTGAACGTGCCGTCATCGTTGCGGCCGTTGTAGTCGTCGGCGAGCGTGAAGATCCCCGCGGGGTCGCCCCCTTCAGCGGAAGCCAGCGCAGCAGCCAGCACGGGCCATTGGCTCTTGGAGTACAGCGCTGCAGTAGTGGCTCTGTCGAGCACGCTCTGGTTTCCCTCGCGACCGTCGGTCGCCTTCACCGGTGCTGCGTCCAGTTGCAGGCGCAGCGCGTCCCAGCGGGCACCGACGTCGGGCGCAGTGAACGCGCACGTCGTGTTGTCCTGGCACCATCCGGCCCAGTCGTTGAAGGCGCCTTCGAAGCCGACCAGCTGGGTGAGGTACTGCTGGTCGACGGTGTCGCCGTTGGGCTCGTAGGCGCTGTCGAGCACCATCGCTCGTACGCGATCGGGGAAGAGTGTGGCGTACACGCCGCCGAGATAGGTGCCGTACGAAATGCCCAGGAAACTCATTTGCTCGTCGCCCAGGCCGGAGCGAATGGAGTCCATGTCGCGGGCTGTGTTGGCGGTGGAATAGAACTTCAGCGTGTCGCCGTAGTTGGCCGTGCAGCCGTCGATGAAGCCCTGGTCGGCCTCGTCGAGCAACGCTTGCTCCGCAGGTGTGTCGGGCGTGTCGTCGAGGTAGAGGTGGGCGTCTTGGAAAGCGTCGTCGACGCACTTGATGCCGCCGCTGCGGTCCACCCCACGGGGGTCGAACCCGACGAGGTCGAAGTTCGTGAGGCCCAACTCGCTCTGGATCACGGTGCCGCTGACAGCGATGGGGTCGAAACCGGAACCGCCCGGACCCCCCGGGTTGAAGAGCACTGCTCCCTGACGGTCGCCGGTGGCCGGCACCCGTACCAGGGCAAGATCCAGCATGTCGCCGTTCGGCGTGTCGTAGTCCAACGGCACCGCCAGCGTGGCGCACTCGAGTTCGGGGTCCTCGGCGAGTTTGTCGGTGCACTTGCCCCATCCGATGGTGTCGGCCGACGCCGGATCGGTGGTCGCAACGTCGGTGGTGTCCGGCGTGGTGTCGCCGGTGGATGTCGACCCTGGCGCGTCAGCGGTGACCGTCGTGCGATCTTTGACGGCCACGCCGTTGTCGCTGCAGCCGGCGGCAAGGAACGCCACGGCCGCGATGATGATGACCGTTGTCCGACGCCTCGCTCGCATGTCGCCACGGTAGTAGTTGCCATCGCCTCGGCAACATCAGGCGACCGACTCCAGGAACGTTGACGCTGATGGTCAACCGATGACGCTCCATTAGTCATCGTGTGACTAATGTGCGAGCCATGCGCACATCACCTCGACTCCTCGTTGCTTCGGTCGCCTTGTTGGGCGTACTCGGCGCAGCCTGCGGTTCGGACGATTCTGATGACGCAGCGACCACGACCGGCGATGTGACGGTGTTTGCTGCTGCGTCCTTGACGGCAGCGTTCACCGAAATTGGTGACGCGTTCATGGTGGCCAATCCGGATTCGAAGGTCACTTTCAACTTCGCAGCGTCGTCCGAGCTCGTGACACAGATCGGGGAGGGTGCTCCGGCCGATGTGTTCGCATCCGCCGACAAGAGCAACATGGCCAAGTTGACCGACGCCGGCAACAACGCGACCGAACCGGAGGTCTTCGCCACCAACCTCCTGGAGATCATGGTGGGCGCGGGCAACCCGAAGGGGATCACCGGCGTTGCCGATCTGGCCGACGAGAATCTGATCGTGGTGATCTGCTCTCCCGAAGTTCCCTGCGGCAAGTACGCCGCTCAGGTCTTCGAGTCCGCCGCTGTGACGGTGACCCCGAAGTCGCTGGAGCAGAACGTGAAACCAGTGGTCAGCAAGGTGACCCTGGGTGAAGCCGACGCCGGCATCGTCTACAAGACCGATGTGACTGCCGCGGGCGACAAGGCCGCGGGCGTGGACATACCGGCCGACATCAACGTGGTCGCCGAGTACCCGATTGCCGTCATCAAGGAATCGGCGAACGCCGTGGGCGCTCAGGCCTTCATCGATTTCGTCAACGGGGAGCAGGGCCAGAAGATCCTGGCCTCGTACGGCTTCCTGGCACCATGACTGGAAGTCGGCGCCGGGGCAGGCGCGCCAATCTCCCCACCCCGGTGTTGGCCCTGGCCGTCGTCGCAGTGGTGTTCTTCGCGCTGCCACTCATAGGGCTGCTCTGGCGGGCACCATGGTCGAACGCGTGGGGCTATCTCACCGAAGAGAACGCGCTCACCGCGTTGCGGTTGTCGTTGATCTGCTCGCTATGGGCCACCTTGCTGTCGGTTGTGTTCGGTGTGCCATTGGCGTGGCTGCTGGCCCGTGTCGAGTTTCCCGGCCGCGGGGTGGTGCGGGCGCTGTGCACACTGTCGATGGTGCTGCCGCCAGTGGTCGGTGGCGTGGCCCTCTTCTTTGCGCTCGGCCGGCGCGGTTTGGTTGGGCAGTACCTCGACCGCTGGTTCGACTTCCGTCTACCTTTCACCACCGCCGGCGTCGTGGTCGCCCAGACGTTTGTGGCCATGCCCTTCTTGGTCATCACCGTCGAGTCAGCGCTACGACAGCTCGACCAACGCGTGGAGGATGCGTCGCGCACCCTCGGAGCCTCGCGCTGGTACACGTTTCGACGGGTGACATTGCCTGCAATTCGCCCGGCGCTCGTTGCTGGCGGTGTGCTCGCGTGGGCTCGCGCGCTCGGAGAGTTCGGCGCGACCATCACGTTCGCTGGCAACTTTCCTGGCACCACGCAAACGATGCCCCTGGCCGTGTACCTTGCGCTGGAGACCAACCCTGAGCAGGCAATCGTGTTGGCGCTGCTGTTGATCGCCATCTCGTTCGCCGTTCTCGTGGGGCTGCGCGACCGCTGGTTCGGTCGCAATGACCGAGCCTCTACGACGGTGCTCGCGTGACGCTCGCTGCATCCTTCTCGCTGCAGCTCGGCTCGCTCGACCTTCAGGCCGACCTCGACGTGAAGCCGGGTGAGTTGCTGGCGCTACTCGGGCCGAATGGTGCGGGCAAGAGCTCTGTGTTGCGCTGTCTCGGCGGTCTCGCCCCCATCCATTCCGGTCGCATCGTGATTGACGAGCTGTTGGTTGACGAGCCTGCTACCGACACGTTCGTCGAGCCTGAGAACCGACCGATCGGTTTCGTGTTCCAGAACTACCTGCTGTTCGAGAACATGACAGTGCTGGAGAACGTTGCCTACGGTCTCCGTGCGCGCAAGACGCCGAAGGCTGATGCCCGTCGTGTGGCCGCTGAGTGGCTCGAGCGTGTTGGGATCGCAGAGTACGCGGACCAGCGTCCGCACTCGCTGTCCGGCGGACAGGCGCAGCGGGCAGCGCTCGCGCGTGCGCTTGCGACGAACCCGCGGCTGCTCTTGCTCGACGAACCGCTCGCCGCTCTCGACGCTGGTACGCGCAGCAGCGTCCGTCGCGACCTGCGCCGGCATCTGGAGACCTTCGAGGGAATGCGCATACTCGTCACTCATGATCCAGTCGATGCGTATGCACTCGCCGACCGAGTCGCGATCCTGGACGCAGGCCGCATCGTTCAAGTTGGCACACTTGCGGAGGTCACTGCTCACCCGCGATCGCGTTACGTGGCTGACCTCGTCGGTGTCAATCTGGTCACCGGTGTCGTCGTTGATGGCGTGCTCACCACCGCGGCTGGTGCTCGCGTCGTCATTGCGGACGCGCTGCCCGGTCCCTCCTTTGCCGTGATTCGCCCGCCGTCCATCTCGCTGGTGCGCGAAGCCGTTGCGGGCTCGAGCGCGCGCAACACGTGGGCCGGCACCATTGTGGAAGTCGACCGTCTTGGCGATCGCGTGCGCGTCGGCATCGACGGCCAGCTTCCGCTGACGGCCGAGATCACCGCTGCCGCCCTCGATGCGCTGCAGTTGCGCCCGGGCGACAGGATCCATGCCTCGGTCAAAGCCACTGACATCGAGGTGTACTCGGTGTGAGCGGGTCCGGGGTGGGATCATGGTGAACGTGGCGCGCACGAACGATCAGTTGCTGCTGGGCGAGTGGGCGTGCCTCGGCGTTCTGTACCCCGAGCCGACACATGGTTTCGCGATAGCGGCGCGCTTGAAGCCGGGCGGCGATGTTGGTCGCGTGTGGTCGCTCTCACGGGCGTTGACCTACCGCTCGCTCGACCAGTTGGCGGTGCGCGGCTATCTCCAACCAGTCGGCGAAGAGCCGGGGATCGCGGGGGGAAATCGCACCATCCTCGCCGCCTCCCGCACGGGGCGCGCACAGCTTCGCAAGTGGCTCGCCACACCGGTGGCCCACCTTCGCGATCTGCGCAGTGAGCTATTGCTGAAGCTGATCATCGCGGAGATCTGCGGCATCGACGTCAGCCAGATGTTGGAGGCACAGCACATCCACATCGTTCAGATGGCCGACGCAATTGCCCGCAACATCGAAGCGAACCCCGGTGACGTGGTGGCGCTGTGGCGTGTCGAGTCCGCGAACGCGGCACTGCGCTTTCTGGAGCGCGCGCCGCGAACGCGTGGCTAGCGCGTGAGTTACACGGCGCGGCCAAGGAACTTGAGGAACTCGGTCTGCAGGTCGTCGCCGTCGGCTGCCTCGATCTTAGGCCCGAACACGCCTGGCTGGCGGATCATGGCGTCCATCGGCTTCAAGCCGGAGTAGGCGCCCTCGACTGCCTGGGCGTTGATCTGTTCGTCGCCGCCAACGGCGCGAGCGAGGTCCCAGGTGTGCACGAGAAGGTCGGTGGTGACGAAGCGGCCGAGGACCTGTTCTGCGGGCATCGGACCGAACGGACCGGCGACGTTCTTGCTCAGGTCGTTGTTGTTGACGGCCTCGAGCAGTGCCGACAGCGACGCATTCCAAGTGGCGACCGGCTCTGCTGTGTCCACGGCAACGGGCTCGCTCTCGGTGAGAGCGGCCGTGAGACCGTTGAAGTTGGTGGTGATGTGGCCGACGATGTCGGCGGCGGTCCACCCCTCGCACGGCGCGGCATTGCCCC
>Ga0105047_10012769_pt1 | contig 13488 bp, 12 predicted proteins | sample MAT04_FD_78384 | JGI IMG/M metagenome (GOLD analysis project Ga0105047, IMG submission 78384) | Freshwater microbial communities from Lake Fryxell liftoff mats and glacier meltwater in Antarctica - MAT-04 (megahit assembly) | ecosystem: Environmental > Aquatic > Freshwater > Ice > Liftoff...
ATTACATTCTAATCGGATATGAAGATGAGAAAGTGGTGATTAAGAAAATCGCTTGCCGATAACTTTTTCTTAAATCGAGCAGATAACGAAAGAAAAAAAAACGCCTCTTTTTTTACTTTTGTTATTGCTCATCTCCTAAAGCAGATTCGAGTTCTTCACCTGGTTTGCGGACAAATATTTTGCGAGGCTTTGCTCCTTCTGAAGGTCCGACAATTCCATTTTTCTCAAGCTGATCCATCAAGCTTGCTGCGCGTGCATATCCGATTTTTAACTTGCGTTGTAAAAAAGTAGTAGAGGCGTTGCCAGTATTTAACACCGTATCTTTCGCTTGATCATATAAGCTATCGAGCTCCATGCCGGGATTAGATCCCTCGGATCCATCAAAGTCCGTCATGCGATCAAATGATTGAATGACGTAATTAGGAGGTGCTTGTCGGCAAATATGTTCAATGACTGCCAAGATGTCCTCGTCGCGGATAAAAGCACCTTGCGCTCGAATGAGATGGGAAGAGCCGGGCGGTAAAAATAACATGTCTCCGTTACCCAGCAAAGATTCCGCGCCCGTTTCATCCAAAACGATTTGACTATTGATTCGACTGGCTACTTTAAATGAGATCCGTGTAGGAAAATTGGCTTTAATCAGACCTGTAATGACTTCACGCGAAGGTCTTTGAGTAGCTAAAATTAAATGTATGCCCACCGCGCGAGCCATTTGTGCGATCCGAGCAATAGGAGTTTCGATGTCGCTGCTAGCGACCATCATTAAATCGGCTAATTCATCGATAATTCCCACGATATAAGGAAGCCGGGCGGGAATTTCTTTTCCTAGCGTAGCCTCCAACCCTGCATTTACAGTTCGTTTGTTGAACGAGTCGATATTTTTTACACCTACAAGTTTTAAGATTTCATAGCGTGCTTCCATCTCTTTGACTAGCCAATTTAAAGCTGCTGCTGCACCGTGAGGTTCGGTGATGACGGGCGCCAACATGTGTGGAAGCTTGGTATAAGGAGTCAGCTCTACTTTTTTAGGGTCGACCATGATCAATTTAATCTGATCGGGTCGAGCATTAAGGAGAATCGACATCACAATCGTGTTGATGCAAACGGATTTTCCCGATCCGGTGGCTCCTGCAATAATGCAATGAGGCATTTTGGCAAGATCGCTCATGACATAATCGCCATTTACCGCTTTTCCTAATAAAATAGGGATGTGAAATTTCTGATCGCTTTGTTGATAAGCAATCAACATGTCTTTGAATCCCACTTCTTGAGGGTGAGAATTCGGCACTTCAATTCCAACCGCTGCTTTACCTGGAATGGGGGCGATAATGCGTATAGATTTAGCTTCCATATTCAATGCGATATCATTATCAAGCGTTTTAATTTTTTGAACTTTCACGCCGATAGCGGGGTGCACTTCAAAAGAGGTGATCGTGGGTCCACAATTAATTTGTCCGACTTTAGCTTCGATGCCGAAACTAAGCAACGTTTCTTCCAAAACTTCCGCTTGCTTTTTCAAATCTTTTTTCAGAGACGATTGGTCAATTTTTTTAGGCGTTTGAATGAGGGATAATCCCGGAAGTTGAAAATTGGTGAAATCTCCGTTATAGATTTTTTGAGAATCGATAGCCTCTTCACGCTTACGTGCTTTTTCCGGCCAGGTGCGATTCTCAGGACCTGTTTCCAATGGCTTTTTAAATTGTGGATCATGAATTTCTAAGGGAAGTGTCGAAAAATCATTATCGTAATCATCTTTACCCGAAAGAGAAGGTCTGACCTTTAAGTTTTTTTCCGGACGAATTCCCAGCATGTCTAAAGGTGTTTTAGACCCTTCTTGCGAGTTAGCGGAAGTAGGAATCCTTAGCTTGACAAACCTTAAGAAATCACTTTTAGGTTCGTCTTGAGATGGAAGTGAACTATCGAGTTTTTGATTTTTTAGTTTTTCGATGAATTTATGAACAATTTGAATGGGGCGTATTTTAAACAAAAATAAAATGGTTGAAATAAGCGTGCTAATAAAAATTAAACTGACGCCTAATGTATTGAACATGTGATTCAGATTGATTCCCGGCAAGTCTTGATAAAGAAAATAAAAAGGCGCGCCTCCCAGATGATGCCTTAGTCTTTTTGTCCATAAACCGGGATAAAAAGAAGAGCCTAATTGATTTGAAAAAGCATGGAAATCACTTTCGACGACGCTTAAAAGCATGCACAAGGAAAAAATAGCCAGGGCTACATGCATGGATTTTAGCCATAAAAGATTGATTGTCTTGCTGAAGAGAAGTCTCCAACCTATCCAAGCTAAGAATATTACCCATAGATAGCTTGTTAAGCCAAATAGAGCGTGAAAGGCCCATCCGAAAGTATATCCCATAAATCCCAGTAAATTTCTAGAGTCCGGATTAATGGCAAAACTTAATAAGCTTAAAAAAAGAACAAGGGATAAAGCTAAAGTGAGAAATCCCCGTGTTTCCGTAGTTGTCCACGCAACTTTAACAGCTTCTGCTTGAACAGCCCCCGTCTCTTTTTTTTGTCTTTTAGTTTTTTTTTGTTCTTGTGTCATAAATGAGCCAATTAATTAAAATACCAAGTCGTTGCGAGGCCTAAAAAAAGGCAGTACCAAGCAAAATAATGCCACTTATCATTGACCATGAGCCGTTGAAGTAAGTGCAAGGAAAGACATCCTACAGCAAAAGAAGTTCCAAATCCAATCATATATTGCCCGATCTGCATATTAACTGGTAGAGAAGCCGGCTGATTCCAAAGATGCCGAAGTTCTAAGATTGTTCCTCCACAGATCGCCGGAATGGCTAACAAAAAAGAAAATCGGATAGCTTCCTCTTTGTTCCATCCTAAAAATCGAGCGGCAGAAATAGTCGCTCCGCTGCGTGATATTCCAGGCAGTATCGCAAAAGCTTGAAAAATACCGATTATTAAAGGGTCTAACCGGCGTCTTTTATTTTGTGTAAGGGGTAGATCAAATCTTAAAGATACACTAGCGAATATCAGTGCTGAAGTCACTAAAAAACAAAAACCTAAATATTCGGGGCGATCGAAAAATGCTTTGATGGGTTTGATTAAAAGAACTAAAGGAAAAAGGGGAAGCGTTCCTAACAATAGCTTGATAAGCAAAGATTTATGATGGATGACACCCTTCTTAATTTCAGGAAAGTAGATATATATAATCGCTCCTAACGTTCCCAAGTGACAAACCAGACCGAAAAACAAGTAATTTTGTAATTGTTCAAAGCCTAGAAAATATTGGGCAAGTTCAAGATGACCCGAGGAACTTACAGGTAGAAATTCTGTTAAACCTTGGATAAGGCCTAAAAAAAAAGCTTCCAAAAGGGTCATGAGGATAATACTTCGCTAAAATTTGATGAGTTAGGGCATGTATCAAGTGCTTAAATGAGAAAATGGGCGATCGACGGGATTCGAACCCGCGACTTTTGGTACCACAAACCAACGCTCTAACCAACTGAGCTACGACCGCCATGATGTTGAAGATATGTTATTATGATAATATTCGGTTTTTAGTCAACAGAAAAAATGATTTCGTTGAAAATTGCGAAAATTGCGTTTGACCGGTTTCTTTCAAAAGTTTTTATGGCTTCTGGTAAAAACTTTTCGACAGAAGATAAAACAATAAATTATTTAGTGGTAAATATCTTCCGCTTGCTTTATTTTTATTTCCATTCATGATCAATATTTATTAATTAATGAGTTTTTTTAATTTATGCTTCTGTTGCTCAAACAAGCTCTTCACACTATGCGTTCCTACATGGAGTATTTTTCTAGAAAATTGATGTTAGCCTTCGCGGTTGTATGCTTACTCCCTTTTTTTATTTATTCCGAGCCTCTTCATTTAATAATCGAGGGTGAGGCAGGGATTTTAATCAATGCGGAAACCGGTGCTGTTTTATTTGAAAAAGATGTCCATAAGTCTTTGTTTCCTGCCAGTACGACTAAAATTGCGACGGCTTTGTTTGCTTTAAATTTATTGGAAGAAAATCTCGAAACTCAAGTGGTTGCCGAACCTGAATCATTAAAAAACCTGAGCGAAACTTCAAAAATTAAATTGAATTACCGGATGCCAGGATATTGGTTAGAGCCGGATGGAACTCACATTGCAATTAAGCCGCATGAAGAATTAAGTTTTCAAGCACTATTGGAGGGAATGCTAATAGCTTCCGGAAATGACGCTGCCAATGTGATTGCGCAAGCTCTAGGTCCGACAATTCCTACTTTTATTAATAAGATGAATGAATTTTTAAAAGAGAATGGTTGTTTAGAGACGACTTATTACAATCCGCATGGACTTCATCATCCGAAGCATGTTACAACCGCCTATGATTTAGCTCGAATGACTGCCCTTGCGCTAAAAAATCCTGTTTTTTGCGAAATCGTAGGAAAAGCACGTTATCAGCGGCCTAAAACTCGATCACAACCTTCAGCCATCTTTCTACAAACGAATCGTTTGCTGCGCTCAGGTAAGTATTATTATCCTCATGCAATCGGAGTGAAGACCGGATATCATTCTAAATCTAAAAAAACGTTTGTAGGTGCGGCTCGGTTTGAAGGGCGCACTTTGATTGCAGTTTTATTAGGTTATAAAAACAAAAATGCCATTTTTGATGATGCAATCGAATTGTTTGACAAAGCATTTAATCAACCTAAAGTAGAAAAAATTTTCTTACCGTCCGGTCTGCAAACTTTCACTGTTCCAATTGCACGGGCAAGTAATGAATTAACCACTTACACCGATGAAAATTTAAGCCTAATTTATTACCCTGCAGAGGATCCGAAGGTTAAATGCTATTTAAGTTGGGAGATTCTTGACTTACCGATCAGAAAAAATCAAAAGGTCGGCGAATTACAGTTAGTTTCTTTCGATAATCGAGTCCTGAGTAAAGTCGATCTAAAAGCTTTAAATCGAATCGATAGAGTATGGCCTTATAATTGGATAGAGAATTTAAAAAATTTTTACCGGGACCACTCTTTTCTTTCTGTCTTTTATTTGCTTTGCTTGATTTGTTGCATCGGTTTTACTTATAGAGCTTGGTTGCAAGATGAATGAGATTTAAAAAAAAATAGCGGTCTTCCATCAACTACCCGAAAACATATGGAAAAATTTCGTGAAATGTTTTTAGGTAAAGATAAAATTTACCAAACTATCAAAGATAGGTTGCAATTAGATCAAAAAATAAAGCTGAGCAGCCCTATCGGTTGATGTCATTGAGCTTTTGATTGCGATTCTTTTTGTGTAAATAAAAAGGGCCGCTGCCCTTTTTATTGAGAAATTAGGTAGGTTGCTAAACAGGATCGTAGGCCCAGCTCTTTTTGCCGACCATTTTTATAAACAGCCTCTAATAATCTTGTTTACCAAGGCTTCTAGAGTCATAGAAAAGCTCAATTTTTGAGATGAGCCCTTCTTGAAAGCTTAACAAAGAGGCTGCATGCAAATTTTTGGAAAAGCCGGGAATTTCTACATCATAGACAATCATTGCTTGATCTTCTGAACCAAATTTTGCACGGATTGTTAGAGTTTTAAAAATACCCGTAAACCCTTTTGCCACTTTGAGGACAGCCTCTCTACCTGTTACCTTTTCGTGTGCATCTGTGAATTGAATATCAGGGTGAGGATATTTTTTCACATCTTCGATGTTTTTCTCGCCGAGAGCTGTATAATAAAGCTACTCCTATTGACTTTGTATCTTCCATTGACTTCTCCTTCTTACCAGCAATTAGGAGTGTAATAAAACAAGAAGGGAAAATAACTATTTAAAATAATTCTTCTCATTGTGATGTAAAAAGCAGCCTCAAATAGTGTAAAATAAAAGTAGTCAAATCGATTAAATACACATCGAGGCTCGGGTGTAACAAACTTGACGCCTCTGTCCGCGGACGTCGAAAAAAATCCAGCTAATTCCTGTGCAGTAGTATCTACAATCATCTCTGAGCTTGGTATAACATAAATTGGCTGGAATTTTTCAACGTTTATTCAGGGACGCAGTCAAGTTTGTCAAACCCTGGGTGCTGACTTTGATCGTGATAAGTGTGCGTGGCTTGAGCATCAATTGTGCCGGCAAATTCCTTTAAAGGGATAAATTCCGGATGGAGCTGAAAGACCTTATGACGACACAGATCCCGAAAAATCGCCGGTAAAATCGATGAAAAGTCTTCTGGATTTAGATGTTGCAGCAAATAATCGGTTGTTCGTGCACACGGGCTTCGTTCAACATCAAAGCCACAAAATTTTGCGATGGCTTTTGCTCCAGTCATTTTTTTGAAATTCAAATGAAATTTATTTTTAGAAGGCATTCTAAACAAATGGTTGCACAGACAAAACATTAACAATGAATCGATACTATAATCCGGTCCTCTTCTTGGATCTTTAACGAATTTTTTAATAAGTGGTGTTGGCACAGGACACTTTTCATCTAGCAAAATTTCATACCCTCATTGTTGCACAAAAAAGCACTCAAACCGGACCACCAGCTACTATCATCAAATGTTTGGCGTTTGCATCGTTCACCCTGAAAAGCGTAATGTCTTACCACTTTGCCCTGAAATTATACCAAATAGCGATGGTGATGAAAAAAATGATTGGAAAAGAAACTCTTGTAAACGTTTTCTTATAAACTTTCGTAGAGGACATCCTCATCTCAAAGGAATTTTTGTTGAAGATGGGCTAAGTTTAGGGTCTGACAAACTTGACTTCGTCCCTGAATAAACGTTGAAAAAATTCCAGCAAATTTATGTTATACCAATCTCAGGCATTACTGTAGAGACTACTGTACAGGAATTAGCTGGATTTTTTTCGACGTCCGCGGACAGAGGTGTCAAGTTTGTTACACCCCAGGCTAAGTTCAACAGCTCCCAATATTCGGATGATTGAGGAGCAAAAATTATATATTGGTGGCTAAACCAGGAGACCACAAGTTTTTATTTGAGCAACTTGATTCAAAAGATGACACCCAATATTACGAAGAAAAAATGAGCGATGGTAATTTTCATCAATTTCGATTCTTGAACTCTGTTTGGCTAAACAAATCAAACCAAGATGTCAAAGTCAATGTGATCGAATACAGGGAAACAGATCGTAAAGGGAAAGAGACAAGTTTCTCCTGGGTCACAAATATTTATGTATCAACTATAAACATCATGAAAATTATGAAAGGAGGTCGTGCTAGGCGGAAAATTGAAAATGAGACTTTCAACACACTGAAAAATTTGAGTTACAATTTTGAACACAACTACGGGCATGGTAAAAAATATTTAGCAACGAATTTTTGTCTGTTGACGATGTTGGCTTTTTTGATCGATCAGATACAAGAAATTTGTTGTTCTTTGTATAAAAAATGCAGGTTGGCACTTTATACATATCGCAACTTGTGGGAAGAGATGAGAGTTCTTTTCCGCCGATTATATTTACTCAACTGGGAAAATTTCTATGCCATACTTGCTGAAGATAAAGCTTGGAATACGTCTTAAAAGAAAAAAAATATTGTGTTTCGTTTTGTCCTTGAAAATAACCCAAATTTTGACATTTTTTCTCTACTATCGCCTTTAAAATTCGATGCCGATAGGATTGCTAGTTAAAATAAACTTTTAAAGTAAGAAAAGGCTCGTGGGTCCCTCGATCATTCGCGAGAGCTTTCACGCTATCCGGATGGCGTTTCAATTTAAAAACAGGCTTTAAGTTGAGAATATACTCAACTTAGCTTAAAGTGAGAACTTGGGCAACGCGAAAGTTCTCGCGATTGAACAATCGAAAGCAAGCCCATATTATAATATGGGCTTGCTTTCGATTGTTCAATCCCGAAGCTTTGGCGCAGCCGAAATTCTCACTTTGAGCTAAGTTGAGTATATATTCATGTACGAGAAAATAAATCGTATAAGTTCAGAAAGTCTTGTAGCGAGAGGGCTTCGGGTCTTGCTAACGGATCTTGTCCGATTGCATGCAAAGTCGCAGTAATGAGAGAAGGTTCATAGAGGTCTCTTAAAGACGAGCGGAGCATCTTACGGCGGTGTTCAAAAGCCGTTCGAGTGATTTTAAAAAATCCCGGCTGTTCCTCTAGAGTTAAAGGGGGAGCTTGTAATTTTAAAGAGACGATTCCCGAATCGACGTTGGGAGCAGGGTAAAAGCATTGACGGCTGACATTAAATTCGTAAGTAGGCAGGGAATGAAATTTCAAGAAAATCGTAAAAGAACTATATTCTGATGTGTTTACTCGTGCAGTCATGCGTCTTCCCACTTCTTCTTGCACCATTACTGTCAAACTTGAAATAAGTTCATGGTGCGGGACGAGCAGAGCAAGGATGGGAGTCGTTAAATGATAAGGAAGGTTGGCAATGACTTTTGCTTTTTTTCCCTCTTGTAGCAATTTTTTCAGTTCATCTTCCAATGCAAAAAGTAGAAAGTCTTCAGAAAATACATGCAGGCGTTGATCGGATGTCTGTAATCGTTGTAAGGCTTCCGCCAATACGCGGTCTTTTTCTACTGCCAATACATGAGCACCCGCTTGAAGTAATTCTTCAGTTAATGAGCCGGGTCCCGGGCCTATTTCCAGTACGACGTCACCCGGTTCAACATGTGCAGTAGTCACAATTTTTCTCACAATGTTTCCATCGATCAAAAAATTTTGTGAAAGCCCTTTTTTCGGGGCTATTCCTAGTCGATCTAAAAAGAGTTTAAGCTCGCTCGGCTTGTATATGCCCATCTATATTATCTATTTGAGAGTGAAAGGTTCATAATTTTCAGGGATCATTGCCTGCAGATCGTCTTCACGTACATGATAGTGTTGACGTAGTTTCTGCAAATAAACTTCAGTTTCTTTGTCCGCAGCTTGATTGAGTAAGAATTGTTTGAGTTTTGTTTCCAATTCTTTGTAAGTTGGGTAACCGCCCGGTGTGATTTCATCTACAAAAATAATGCGATAAACGGTTGTTTTTAATGCGCGACTTTTAAAAGCAAAAGGTTGACTATACATGCCGGGTTCTAGGTTGGAAAGCGCATTTTTATAGTTGTCTGTCAGTTCTTTTTATCGTTGGTAATTAATTTAGAAAGCGTAACTTTCCCGTTTCTTCCTAACATTTTTCGATTTTTTAATGTTTCATCTAACTCGTCTAATTTAATACCGTCTAACAGAAGTTGATAAACAGTATGACTCAGAACCTCTGTTTTCTTTATGTCTCGGTCTTTGATAGTCACGACCCGATAATTCCATTTGGTCAAGTTTCTATTTTCAGGATTTTGAATGTACTTGTCATAGGCGATACGGACTTTTAGAGGGGTAACGGCACGTAAAGCTTTCGAATTGACTCGAGCGCCGATTGTCCGCTGTAAGATAAGCTCAGCTTCTACAATTTTGTAGGCTTCATCTAAGCTCATGCTGGCTTTATCTAGATTCTCAATGATATTAGGCCCAAATTGCTGTTCCATTTCTTGACGGACATCTCCGGCACTTGCTTCAATTTTACTTTCTTTGGCATCTGCTAAAACAAGTTCTTCATTGACTAGATCATCGAAAATATACTTCCAGCCTTGTTGATAAAATTGGTAACGAGCCTGTGCAGAAGAGATGTATTCAGGATATTGTTTGTAAAAACTAAGATCCATTTTTTTAACAAGGTCATATGTTGTAATCGGTTTGCCGTTAATTCGGGCAAGAATGCGATTGTTAATAAAAATTTTAGGTTCTTCACGCTTTTTTAGTGAATCGACTGCTGCTAATTGGGGTGCGGTGAACGCGTGAATCAGAAAAATAGAGAAACAAAGAAAGAGTATTTTTTTCATATTTAAGTCTAATCAAGATTTAAGGTTAAGGAAACTAACGGTCAATTTTTCAAAATCGGAATGGTTGCATTCGAGATGCTTTTCATTTTGAAAACATGCTCTAAATTTAAAATGATAAAGCTTAGGTTCTTTTAAGAACAACCCCAAAAAAACCATCCATTCCACCCTCTGTAGGTAGTGAATCCCAGGGCTCTTCGTCAATACATAAATCATATGTCTTTATGAAGTGCTCCAATTGAATCTCATTTTCCGCTTTCAGTAAACTACAAGTTCCATAAACAATTTTGCCTTTCGGATGTAAAAAACTTAAAGCTTTTTCGAAAATGACTCTTTGCTGTCCTTGAAGACGGATAAGCATCTCTTCATCAAATTTCCATTTCATGTCCGGATTTCTGCGTAAAGTACCTGTGCCTGTGCAGGGAGCGTCCACTAACACCCAATCCATTTTTTTCTTGATTTTTTTCAAGTTGGGACTGTCATCATTGACTAATTGACTGTTTTGCACGCCGGCTCTTTTTAACCGTTTACGGGCATCTAGCAATGCATGAGGCCGGATGTCGTGAAGATAAATCTGACCTTTATTTTGCATGTAAGGGGCAAATGCAAGCGTTTTCCCCCCTGAACCGGAACAGTAATCTAAGATGTTATCGCCAGGTTTAGCTTGGACTAATCCTGCTAATAATTGACTACCTTCATCTTGCACTTCAAAAAAACCTGATTTGAATTCAGGTAATTGAAAAAAGTTTGTTCGCTTCTTGAAAGTTATTCCATGGGGTGCATATTCGGTAGGAGTCGCTTCGTAAAGTTCTGCAAAGTTTGCCAGTAAGGTTTCTCTATCGGTTTTTAAGGTGTTCACTCGGATGGTTGTCGGAGCTTGCTTATTGCTTTCCAAACAGATCTTAATCGTTTGGTCGACTCCATAATCATTCACTAGTACATCGAATAAATAATCAGGAAAACTTACGCGAATATTGAGCGGAATATCCTCCATTATTAAATAGTCTTGCAAGTCGACTTTAGAATAAATATCGTAGCGACTGTCCCAAGATTGTTCTTGGGTTAAGTAGTCGAGTAGTCCTTTCCAACGAATTAAAGCGTAGGCGGTTTCTGCCACGAAACCTCTATCTTTCGATCCTAATGCAGGGTTGCTGCGAAAGTAACGATTGATAAATAGATCCAAAGGCAGAGTCTGCACATCGTAAAGTTCGAGCAAAGTAAAAAGGTGATGTTCACGAAAGGGTAATTTAATCATAGGCTAAAACTGTAATCGAAATCACAATCTAATTAAACTAAAATATCAAAAAATATTGATTTAATTTTGTATGTGATGAACTATTAAATTTTTTTTTCAAAAACAACCTCGAAAATATGAGGCCAAAATTTTCCCGTGACTAAGAATGTTTGTTTATCTTCTCTATAAGCGATTCCGTTAAAAACAGCTCCGGCACGGAGGTTGTTTTTTTGTTGTGGGGAGAGGAGGTTTGAAGCATCGATAAAAGCGGTAACTTCTCCTGTTTCTTTATCAACTTGTAAAAGCTTGTAGGAACCCAAAACGTTGATGTATATGTGATTAGCGATGCAAACGAGATCATTTAAAAATCCCTGAGGTTGAGAATTTGATTGGACAGAAAGAGTTTTTTGAATTTTAAACGTCTGTGAATTTCTTTTAAAAAGTTGAGAAGTACCGTTGCTCATCCAGATAGAGTCCCCCTCTTGACAAAGACCCCAACCTTCACCCGAGTATGTAAATTGTTCGACAATTTCAAAGGTTTGTAGGTTGTAGACAAAAGCTGTTTTCTCTTTCCATGTCAACTGAATCAGGCGATCGCGATTCAAAGCAATTCCTTCTGCAAAAAAATGGGGGGGGAGTTCCGCGATCTTTAAAAGTTTGCCCGTTTTTAGCTCATATATTTTTAAACAAGACGTTCCATACAAACCGCAGCTTTCATAGACGATGTCGCCATCAGAAATTAAGCCTTGGGTAAAGTCGGATGAGTTGTGAGGATAAACTGAAATGATTTTTATCCGAAGTTCATCGATTTCGCCATAACTCGATGAAAAATGGCCAAAGAAAAAGATGATGAAGAATAAATCAATCGGGATAAACTTAAGGTAGAAAATGAGTTTAATGGCAAGTAAACGATGCATTTTTTAATGAGTAATCCTATTAAAGATTTGATAAATTTTCTCTTTAACGTTTAGTCTTCTTAATCTCAAAATTCTTTCAATTAATTTTTTCTCTTCTTTTGTTGCTTGAAGTCCTCTCTCGGATGCAAGAAAATTTAACTTAATGAATTGGAGCGTGCTGTGCGTATAATCCTTTGAACCTTCAAGATAGCTTGTCCATTCAAATAAAAAGAGAGCTAATGGACGGTTTTCATCATGATGCATAGAGTCGACTTCATGGGGGAATAGTTTCGGATAAATTGTGCAAACCAATGGGAGTGTGCAAGAGATTTGATTGCTGTCAATGTGATAGAATATTTCCGTCTCTGCCTTTTTCTCTTTATAGACAATTTGGCCATTATTTCTTAGTTCGGGATAAATTTCATCTAAGAATTTATAGGCCATCAAGCGACTTGAAACCGTGGAAATGCCTAGCAAGTTCTTTAAATAGTCGGGTAAACTATTTTCTTCATAAAATTTGTTAACTATCATTTCCAAATCGTCTTCGCATTGATTTAGGTATTTGATTTCATTAAAAAAAGTAGAGAAAAAATTAAAAAAAACTTCTTTATGTTCTCCGCTGTATATTAGTTTTAAAGGACGAGAGTTAATAAACACTCGTTTAGGTAAAATCATCTGATCCGGAACGAAAGAACGAACGATCGTCTCTTCTTCAAACTTGTAATTTTTTGGAACCTCTGTTTCGTAAAGGGGGTGTGCTAGAAAATGATCAATACTCGTTATAATCTTTTCGTTGGAGAGATCATACCATTCTCTTAAAAGTGTAAGAAAACTATTTAAACAATCGTCGCGATTGGCGAAAAGAATATAGGTAAGAGTCGTTTGAAATTTCAGAGGAGTTTTTTTTAATGCTAAAATTAAAAATTCTAAAAGAGAGACTTTCGAAGGGAGACAAAAATAATCAGTATTTGTATTGAGAATGGCTTCGATAATTTTGTTCGTTTTAGTCAAAAGGTTTGAAGAATACAATCCACCCCCTGTTTTCATTGCCGTATAATAATGTTGTAAGTGACTAAATATCAATTTCAACAAAATAAAATCGTGAGAGTCGATAGATTTTTTAATTGTTTCAATGTAATTTTGATCACTTTCTTTTTTTCCTTTCATAAGATAAAGATAGTTTGTTTTTTTGTCATTAACCGTTTGTTTTATGACATTTAACCAGCCGGTTAGACTCGCTTGTTTAAGTTCTTGCAATGAAAAGATCTCATAAGGATAAGTGGAAAAAATTTTATCTATTTGCGAGACGTGTTGAATCGATAGAGGAGTAGTGAAAGAATTGATAGAGTTTTCAAAATACAAAAGGGGAGGAGGGGGACGAGGCGAAAGTTGAATACTCGCAAAAAATTTTCTCGGTGATTTTAAACACTTGCTTGCATTTTCCAGTGTATTATCTAGGATTGACTGTGGCTGGGGTGAATCAACTAATTTTACAATTAAGTCACGCTGATCATTCGGTCGATAATTTTGACAAAGTGAAAAATTTTCGCTTAAGTTTTTTA
>Ga0105047_10012770_pt1 | contig 13488 bp, 11 predicted proteins | sample MAT04_FD_78384 | JGI IMG/M metagenome (GOLD analysis project Ga0105047, IMG submission 78384) | Freshwater microbial communities from Lake Fryxell liftoff mats and glacier meltwater in Antarctica - MAT-04 (megahit assembly) | ecosystem: Environmental > Aquatic > Freshwater > Ice > Liftoff...
CTGGACCAGCTCGACGAAGTGGCGGCAGTGGCGGAGAACACCGACAAGTACTTCAAGGCCAGCGGCAGCGAAGACAGTGATGCCGGTGCGTATGTCGAAGGCGACAACGCCACTGCGGCCGGTGAGGCCTCCAATGCGATCGGCAATGGTGCCTCGGCGTTGGGTAGTGGCGCTTCGGCGTTCGCCGACAACGCCACTGCGGTGGGCTTCAACTCGGTGGCTTTTGCCGGCAATGCCGTGGCAGTGGGCGCCAACAGCCAGGCCACGTCCGAATACGCAACGGCCCTTGGTGCGGAAAGCGAAGCAACGGGCGAACAAAGCACGGCCGTGGGCGCAGCCAGCGTCGCCAGCGGCGATGGCAGCGTGGCCAGCGGTGCATTGAGCGAGGCTTCGGGCATCGAGTCCACCGCAAACGGTTACTTCAGCACCGCGTCGGGCGTTGCGTCGACGGCTGTCGGCGCCGAGACCGTGGCTTCCGGTAGGGAAGCAGCCGCGTTCGGTTTTGCTGCCGAGGCAACGGGCGAATTCAGCACCGCCATCGGCGGCGGCGCCGCAGCGTCGGGCTTCAACAGCACGGCGGTCGGCAACCTCAGCGAAGCCTCCGGTTCCTCCGCGGTAGCACTGGGTTCGGACAGCCGCGCTACCGGCGCCAGCAGCACGGCAGTGGGCCAGCTGGCCTGGGCGACCGGTGCCAACAGCACCTCGCTGGGTCAGTTCGCGTGGGCCATTGGTGCCGGCTCGACTGCATTGGGACGTGATTCCTTCTCGACCGGCATCAATGCCACGGCGATCGGTTTGAGCGCGTTTTCAAGTGCTGCCAACAGCGTGGCGCTGGGCGCGAACTCGCTGGCCAACCGGATCAACTCGGTATCGGTGGGCGCTGCAGGATCCGAGCGCCAGATCACCAACGTGGCGGCAGGTGTCGAGGACACCGACGCGGTCAATGTGGCGCAACTGGATGAAGTGGCGGACGAAGTCGCCGGGGTTGTCGAAAGTGCGGTGCGCTACGACGACGAAGGCAAGGGAACGCTGACCTTGGCGGGTGAAGACGGCACCACCATCGGCAACCTCGCTGCGGGCAACATCGGCGAAGGCAGCACCGAGGCGATCACGGGCGGCCAGATGTACGGGTCGTTGAACGATATCGCCACGGCATTGGGAGGCGGCACGGTGGTCGGACCCACGGGTGGACTCATCGGCACCACTTACCTGGTCCAGGGCGGCAGCTACTTCAACGTCGGCGACGCATTGTCGGCACTCGATGGTGCCATCACCGAGATCGACAGCCGCGTCAGCGCCATCGAAACCGCACCCGCCGCCGCGCAAGCCGATGCCGCCAGTGCAGACGCGAGCAGCCCGTCTCAGACCACCAGTGGCAGTCGTGCGCAAGTCACTGCAGGTGCAAGTAGCACGCAAGTCACTGCCAATGCAGTCGCCATCGGTACCGGTGCCACCGCCAGCGCGAACGGTACGGCCATTGGTGATGGTGCTTCGGCGACCGCCGCAAATTCGGTCGCGCTCGGCGCCGGGTCGGTTGCTGACCGGGCCAATTCAGTGTCGGTCGGCAGTGCCGGCAACGAACGTCAGATCACCAACGTGGCCAACGGCACCGCCTCGACCGACGCGGTCAATCGGGGTCAGCTGGACAACACCGCCACCCAGACGCTGACCTCGGCCAATGCGTATACCGACGCACAGTTCGCAGCCTGGGACGACAACTTCGAAGGGTTCCGCGAATCCACCGATCGCCGTTTCCTCGACCAGGACCGCCGCATCGATCGCCAGGGCGCGATGAGTGCCGCCATGCTCAACATGGCCACCAGCACCGCGGGCATCCGCACCGACAACCGCGTTGGCGTCGGCGTTGGTTTCCAGGGTGGCGAAAGTGCGTTGTCGGTCGGCTACCAGCGAGCCCTCAGCGATCGCGCCACCATCACCATCGGTGGTGCATTCAGTGGGGACGAAAAATCGGTGGGCGTGGGTGCCGGCTTCGGCTGGTGAGTCATTGCAATAACGGCTTCATGCACGTTGCGGGCATGAAGTCCTGGAGCAAGGGCCTGCACAGACAGGCTCGCGCGGGACGATTGGCTGGGCCGGCCAATGGACTGGATTCGCAACAGCGACAACTTTCGGCCTCTATCGCCTTGTTTTTCAACATTCTCCCGAGGATATCGAAGTGATCAAGAAGAACCGACTTGGATTGGCAGTGGCAAGCGCACTGGTGATGGCAACGCTGGCGGCGCCCGCCGTGTACGCAGCTGACTCGCAACCCACGCAGAAGAAGATGGCCTCCACGGCTGCACCGGCGCAAACGCAGGGACGGCTGATCATCAAATACAAGGCCGGCACCGCAGCCAGCCGCAGCACCGACGCCAAGCTGGACGCCGTGCGTTCGGCGGCCAGCCGCGCCGGCGTGGCGCAGGCCGGCAAAACCGGTGCGCGCGGCACCGCGGCATTGGCCGCAAGCCACGTGCGCAAGCTGGCGCTGGGCGGTGACGTGGTCAAGCTGTCGCGCAACCTCGACGCCGCCGAGATGGGCAAGCTGCTGACCGAACTCCGCGCCGACGCGTCACTCGAATTCGTGCAGGTCGACCGCATGATGCGCGCGGTGGACACCATGACCATGCCTGCTGCAACCGTTGCCGCGGCGATGGCCGCTGCCGGCCGGATTGCGCCGCAACTGGTGCCGACCGACCCGTTCTACGCCGGGTACCAGTGGAACCTGTTCAACCCGGCCGGCGGCATCAATGCACCAGCGGCATGGGACGTATCCACCGGCGCCGGCACTGTGGTGGCCGTGATCGATACCGGCATCCTGCCGCAGCACCCCGACCTTGCCAGCGGCAACCATGTCCTCGCTGGCTACGACTTCATCACCGATGCGTTCGTGTCGCGCCGCGCCAACGACAATCGTGCCCCCGGCGCGCTGGATCTGGGTGACTGGAACCCGGTGGCGGGCGAATGCTATGCGGGCTCCCCGGTCCAGGACAGCTCCTGGCACGGCACCCATGTGGCCGGGACGGTTGCGCAGCTGACCAACAATGGCCTGGGCGTGGCTGGCGTGGCATTCGATGCGCAGATCCTGCCGATCCGTGCTTTGGGCCGCTGCGGGGGCTATACCTCCGACATCGCCGACGCGATCGCCTGGGCCTCCGGTGCAACGATTGCCGGAGTCGCGACCAACACCAACCCGGCTGAAGTGATCAACCTCAGCCTCGGCGGATCCGGTGCGTGCGAAGCCTACGAGCAGGCGGCAATCAACACCGCCGTGGCAAATGGCAGCGTCGTGGTCATCGCTGCCGGCAACAGCAATGGCGATTCGGCAAACTTTTCGCCCGGCAACTGCGACAACGTCATAGACGTCGGCGCTTCTCGCATCACCGGCGGGCGCGCCAGCTATTCCAACTATGGTGCCAAGGTCGATCTCTCCGGCCCGGGCGGTGGTGGCGGCCAGGATCCGGGTAATGGCGGCTGGGATGGTTTCATCCTGCAATCGGGCTATAACGGCACCACCACGCCAACCTCCGGCGCCTACAACTACGTCGGCTACGCCGGCACCTCGATGGCTTCACCGCATGTGGCCGCAGTGGTGGCCCTGGTACAGAGCGCACTGGCCGAAGCCGCGCGCGATCCGTTGACGCCCGCAGCCATGGAAACCCTGCTGAAGGAAACCGCACGGCCGTTCCCGGTCACCATCCCGGCCAACACGCCGATCGGTACCGGCATCGTCGACGCCAGCGCTGCCCTGGCCAAGGCGCTGGAAGTTCCGTGTGATCCGGAAGTGGAAGAGTGCGGTCCGGTGGCCGTGCCGTTGGCCAACAAGGTCAACGTCAGTGGTCTCTCGGGCGCCGCCGGTAGCGAAAGGCTGTACAGCTTCCAGGCCACGGCAGGCAGCGTGCTGAGCTTCATCACCCTTGCCGGCAGCGGCAATGTGTCGATGTACGTGAGCTTCGAGCAAGAGCCCACGGCCACGACGTTCGATGCCAAGTCGACCCGTCCCGGCAACAACGAAACGGTGCGCTTCAACAAGCCCAAAGCCGGCACGTACTACATCAAACTGGTTGGCGTTTCGGCCTACAGCGGTGTCACCCTGGTCGCACGCCAGTAAGGCGACCATTCGGTTGCTGCATCTGAACCCCGGCTCCGGCCGGGGTTCTTGTTGGTGGGTCTGCGGGCGTGGCAGGTAACGATTTCACGCCGGGATCGCTGATAAAGTGAAGCTCACGTTTCGCGGAGCCGTGTTTGAACGCAATCGCACCCCTGGAAATCAATCACCCGCCGCACGATGCGATCGGCGTCGAGGAAAGTATCGTCGCCATGCTGGTGGCGCGTTCACGTTTGAAAGACCCGGACCTGGTCCGCGCGCGACGCCTGCAAGAGGAAACCGGCGGTGGTTTGCTGGATCTGCTGGCACGCCTGGGCCTGGTCTCCGAACGCGACCACGCCGAAGCCTGTGCCGAAGTGCTCGGCCTGCAGCTGCTGAACCTCAAGCAGGTTCCCGATCTGCCGCCGGAAGTTTCGCCCGAATCGCAGCCGCTTTCAGTGCGGTTCCTGAAGCAGTTCCACGTTTGCGTGTTGGGTGAAAGCCAGGGTCACCTCGACCTTTGGATGGCGCAGCCGTATGACCGTTACGCACTGGAAGCAGTACAACTGGCCACCGGCAATCCCGTGCGGCCGTGGGTGGGCCTGCGCTCGGAAATCGATGATCTGATCGAACGCTGGCACGGCCAGGGCCGCAGCGCGATGGGCACCATCGTCGAGAACGCCGATGGCGAAAACGGTGGCGACATCGACGATGTCGAGCACCTGCGCGACCTGGCCTCCGAAGCGCCGGTGATTCGTCTGGTGAACCTCGTGATCCAGCGTGCGGTCGAGCTGCGCGCGTCGGACATCCATATCGAACCGTTCGAGAATCGACTGAAGGTGCGGTATCGCGTCGACGGCGTGCTGGAGGAAGGCGAAAGTCCGCCTGCGATCCTGACTGCCGCCGTCATCAGCCGCATCAAGATCATGGCCAAGCTCAATATCGCCGAACGCCGCCTGCCGCAGGATGGCCGCATCATGCTGCGCGTGCAGGGCAAGGAGCTGGACCTGCGCGTGAGCACGGTGCCGACCGCGCATGGCGAATCGGTAGTGATGCGTTTGCTGGATCGCGAAACCGTGGTGTTCGATTTCCACAAGCTGGGCTTTACCGACAACTTCCTGCCGCAGTTCCAGAAAGTGCTGGAGCAACCTCACGGCATCCTGCTGGTCACCGGCCCCACCGGCTCGGGCAAGACCACCACGCTGTACACCGCGCTGAGCAAGCTCAACACCGCCGACGTCAAGATCATCACGGTCGAGGACCCGGTCGAATACCAGATCGAAGGCATCAACCAGATCCAGGCCAAGCCACAGATCGGGCTGGATTTTTCGCACGCGCTGCGCAGCATCGTGCGCCAGGACCCGGACATCATCATGATCGGCGAAATGCGCGACCTGGAAACCGCGAAGATCGCGATCCAGTCGGCGCTCACCGGTCACCTGGTGCTCAGCACGCTGCACACCAACAACGCTGCAGGCGGCATTACCCGCATGCTCGACATGGGAGTGGAGGACTACCTGCTGACCTCCACCATCAACGGCATCCTTGCCCAGCGCCTGGTGCGCAGACTGGAGCCCACCCATGCCGAGCGCTACCTGGCGTCGCCCGAGGAAATCGAGAAGTTCTCGCTGCGTCGCTACCAGCCAGAGGGCGAAGTGTTCCTGTACCGCCCGAAGGGCTCTGCGATTGCACCGACCGGTTATCTGGGCCGCACGACGATCATGGAATTCCTGGTCATGAACGACGCCTTGCGCCGTGCCGTGATGCGCCACGCCGGCATGGGCGAACTCGAACAACTGGCCCGCGATTCCGGCATGCGCACCATGTACGAAGACGGCATCATCAAGGCTTTGGCCGGGCAGACCACGATCGAGGAAGTCCTGCGGGTGACGGAGGATGCGTAACCTCGAATCTGTCGTTCCGCTTTCGCGGCAATGATTTTTGCGAGAGTCGTGGCGTAAGAAATTTCAATACTTCCCATCCCCAATCCCCTTCCGCACATGCCCCTCTACCGCTACAAAGCACTCAACTCCCGCGGTGAAGTCCTGGACGGCCAAATGGAGGCCGCCAGCGATGGCGACGTGGTGGCGCGGTTGCAGGAGCAGGGGCATTTACCGATGGAAGCGCGGCTGGCGTCGGAAGCCGGCAGCGGCACTTCGCTGAAGACGCTGTTCCAGGCCAAACCGTTTGCGGGCGATCGGCTGGTGCAGTTCACCCAGCAGTTGGCAACGCTGCTGGGCGCCGGCCAGCCGCTGGATCGTTCGCTGACTATCCTGCTGGAGCTGCCGGAGGACGAGAAGGCGCGTCGCACCATCGCCGACATCCGCGACGGCGTCCGCGGCGGCGCGCCACTGTCGGCCGCGCTCGAACGGCAGCACGGCACGTTTTCACGCCTGTACGTGAACATGGTGCGTGCTGGCGAAGCGGGTGGCAGCCTGCACGACACCCTGCAGCGTTTGGCTGACTATCTGGAGCGCAGCGCCGCGCTGCGTGGCCGGGTGATCAACGCGATGATCTACCCCGCGATCCTGGTGGTGGTGGTGGGATTCGCGCTGCTGTTCCTTCTGGGGTACGTGGTGCCGCAGTTCGCGTTGATGTACGAAAGCCTGGACGTGGTGCTGCCTTGGTTCACTCGGCTGGTGCTGGCGGCCGGGCTGCTGGTGCGTGACTGGTGGGTGGTGCTGGTGGTGGTGCCGGTGCTGCTGTTGTGGTGGCTGGACCGAAAGCGCCGCGACCCGGTATTCCGCGATGCCTTCGATACGTGGCTGTTGCGTAGGAAATTTGTTGGCCCGTTGGTCGCGCGACTGGAAACCGCACGCCTGGCGCGCACGCTGGGCACGCTGCTCAAGAACGGTGTGCCGTTGCTGAGCGCGCTGGGTATCTCGCGCAACGTGCTGGGCAATCGCGCGCTGTCGGCTGATGTCGATACTGCCGCCGACGATGTCAAGAACGGCCACGGCCTTTCCGCGTCGCTGGCAAAGGGCAAGCGCTTCCCACGCCTGGCCGTGCAGATGATCCAGGTGGGCGAGGAATCAGGCGCGCTCGACACGATGCTGCTCAAGACCGCCGATACGTTCGAGCAGGAAACCGCGCAGGCGCTGGACCGGATGCTGGCCGCACTGGTGCCGGTGATCACGCTGGTACTGGCGGCGGTGGTGGGCATGGTGATCATCGCGGTGCTGGTGCCGCTGTACGACCTGACCAACGCCATCGGCTGAGGCGAGCGATCCACCAGCCTTGTTCTCGCCGCGGATCCACGCTCATGACACGGATCGATTACTGGCAGTAAAGCTGAAAGAGGCTGCGTCCAGAAATCGGAGCAGCGGTTATCCATAGCCATTCCCGCGCACGCGCAACGATCGATTCAGAGTGCGCCCCACACACTAGACCGCTGCCCCGCCCAAGGACTCCCGTAATGCGCTTTTCACGCTCGATCACCCGTTCGCCTTCTCCGGCCGCACAGCGCGGCATGAGCCTGCTGGAAATCATCATCGTGATCGTGCTCATCGGCGCGGTGCTGACACTTGTCGGCAGCCGCGTGCTGGGTGGCGCGGATCGCGGCAAGGCCAACCTGGCCAAGTCGCAGATCCAGACGTTGGCGGGCAAGGTGGAAAACTTCCAGCTGGATACCGGGACCCTGCCGGCGCGTCTCGACGATCTGGTCACCCAGCCCGGCAACAGCAGCGGTTGGCTCGGGCCTTATGCCAAGCCGGCCGAACTGAAGGATCCGTGGGGTCACGTCATCGAATATCGAGCGCCCGGCGAGACGCAGCCCTTTGATCTGGTCAGCCTGGGCAAGGACGGGCAAACCGGCGGCGAAAGCTACAACGCCGATATCCGCTTCGAATAAGCAAGCCGATGCCACAGCGTCTCCTGCGCCTGCAACAACGCACCGTCGCCCGAGATATCGCGGGCGTTTCGCTGCTGGAAATGCTGCTGGTAGTGGCGTTGATTGCGGTCGTCAGCACGCTGGCCGCCATGGTGCTCACCGGCGGCCTGGACGGCATGCGCCTGCGTTCCAGCGCCAAGGAGATCGCGGCACAGTTGCGCTACACCCGCGCGCAGGCGATCGCCACCGGTCAGCCGCAGCGCTTCGTGTTGGAGCCGAATGAGCACCGTTGGCGCGCGCCGAATGACAAGCGTGGCCGTATTCCCGAGTCGCTGGCAGTTGCCTTCACGGGTGCGCGTGAAGCGCAGCCGCGTGCGGGCGAGGGTGGCATCCTGTTCTTCCCGGATGGAGGATCCACCGGCGGACGCGTGCAGCTGCAGGCCAGGCAGGCGTCGTGGCGAGTGGACGTGTCGTGGCTGACCGGTGAGGTCAAACTGTCGCGTGCCGCTGCCGAATCCGCGTTGCAATGACACGCGTCGTGATGGGGCACGCTGCCATGCACATCCCTCTGAATGATCGAACGCAATGAAGGCGTTGCGGCGCCGGCAACAGGGCGGCTTTACCCTGATCGAAGTGATCATCGCCTTCGCCTTGCTGGCACTGGCATTGACGTTGTTGCTCGGCTCGCTATCGGGCGCGGCGCGGCAGGTGCGCGCCGCCGACGAAGTTTCGCATGCCACTTTGCACGCGCAGTCGCTGCTGGCTCAGGTTGGCGTCGGCGAGCCGCTGCAAGTGGGGCGCAGCCAGGGCGAGTTCAGCGGCAGCGGGTATCGCTGGTCGCTTGAAGTATCGCCCTACGTTGATCCGCTGCGGCCGCAGCGCGCGACCTTGGATCCGTCTGCGCTGCGGCTGCTGCAACTGCGCTTGTCGGTGCAGTGGGGCGATCGCCCAGGCCAGCAGCTGCAATGGCAAACCCTGCGTTTGGCGACGCAGGACATCAATCAGCCGGGAGTGCTGCAATGAGCCGCGCCGCAACGCAGCGCGATGCCCGCGGCTTCACCCTGATCGAGGTATTGCTGGCCACGGTGCTGCTGGCGGCGGGACTCGCCCTGGCATTTGCGACCTTGCGTTCGGCCACGGCGATGGCACAGCGCGGCGAAGCCATTGCCCAGCGCAACGAGCGCATGCGCGCCGTCGAAGGATTCCTGCGCCGGCGCATCAGTTCGGCGCAAAACATCGCCTTCGCCACCGACCCATCCACGCAACGCATGTATCGCTTCATCGGCGAACCACAACGCATGCGCTTCGTCGCCGACCTGCCCGATTATCTCGGGCGTGGCGGGCCTTATCTGCACGATGTGGCGGTCGCCGACGACGGCGCGCGACTGCTGATTTCGTTTGCGATGGTCCAGTCCGGACAAACCGTGATGGAATCGCAGGCGCGTCCACCCGAACCGTTGGCCGAAGGATTGCGCGCAGTGCGCTTCCGCTATCGCGGGCTCGACGAAGAAGGCGGCCTCGCCGATTGGCAACCGCAATGGCGCATGGCCGAGTCGTTGCCGCTGCAGGTATCGATCGAGATCGAAACCGCGCAGGGCGAACGCTGGCCGCCGCTGGTCGTCTCGCTGGCCCAGGGCAGCGGCAGCAACGCCGAGGGCCAGGAAATGGAGCCGCTGCGATGAGCCTCCAGCGTGGCGCCGCACTGATGCTGGTGCTGTGGCTGGTTGCGCTGCTGACCGCATTGGTTGGCGCATTCGCCCTCACCGCCCGCATTGAATCCCTCCAGGGACGCGTATTGAGCAGCGGCGCGCAGGCGCAGGAAATAGCCCGGGCGGGAATTGAATATGCGCTGGTCCGCGTGGCTGATACCGACGCCAGCACGCGCTGGCTGCCCGACGGCCGCAGCTATCGCTGGAGCTACGCCGGCGCGCGGGTCGAGCTTCGCATCGTCGATGAAACCGGCAAGGTCGACCTCAATGAGGCCGATGCGCAATTGTTGTCTTCACTGATGCAGGCTGTCGGCACGCCGCGCGAACAGGCTGACCGCATCGCGTCCAGCATCCTCGACTGGCGCGATGCCGACCCGCTGACCCAGGTCAACGGCGGCGCCGAAGACCCGGACTATGCTGCGGCCGGCTTGCCCTACGGGGCCAAGGACGCGCCGTTCGAAACCGTGGCCGAGGTCGAGCAGGTCCTGGGGATGACCCCTGAAATCTACGCGCAGCTGGAAAACCACCTGACCCTCTACAGCGGCCGCAACCAGCCCGATCCCACCTACGCGCAAGGCCCGGTGCTGGCGGCGATGGGCCTTGACCCGGCCACTTATGAGGCCCAGCGCACCGGTGTCGTCCCCGGCTTGCCCGGCGTTGGCCAACTCGTGGCTGCGGGCAGCGGCACGTATAGTGTCGCCAGCCGCGCACGGCTGCCCGATGGTCGCGAGGCCGTGTTGCGCACCGTGGTGCGTGCAGGCGGGGGTGCGATACCCGGTTCCGCATATACCGCGTTGCGCTGGCAGGAAGGAGTGGCTCCCCGATGATGCAACCCGACAGTCCCGCGCTGGTCAACGAGTTCCGCCGGCGCTACGGCGCAGGGCTGGGCAGCTTCCTGACGTGGTGGCAACAGGCGCTCGTCCGCGGGCTACCTGCACGCTGGCGCTCATTCTTTGGCCTCGGCCAGGACCGGCTGCTGCTGTCGCGCGCCGGCGAGCAGTGGCGGTTGCAATGGCAGCACGCCGGCGGGGTGCAGGACGTGGCCTGGCTGCCGATGCCGCTCGAACCTGACGGCCTGGACGCGTTGCTGGGCAATCGATTGGCTGACCTGCCGCGCTGGCTGCTATTGCCACCGGCCGGGGTGCTGCGCCGGCGCATGTTGCTGCCTGCAGCCGCGGCTGAACGCTTGCGTGATGTGGTCGGCTTCGAGATCGATCGACAGACTCCCTTCAGCGCCGATGCCGTGCGCTTCGATGCGCGCGTGCTGGCACGTCGGGCCGATGGGCAGCTGGATACGGAACTGGTGGCGGTGCCTGGGGTGGCGTTCGACCAGGCGGTGGCCGGACTCGGCGGCATGGCAACCTCGCTGGTCGGCGTCGATGCGGTGGATGAAGCGGAGCAGCCATTGGGCGTCAATCTGCTGCCCCTGGCGATGCGAAGCCGGCGCGTCGACCCGATGCGGCGCTGGAACCTGGCCCTTGCCGCAGTTGCCGTGCTCGCCCTCGCCGCCGGCGCCTGGCAAATGCTGGAGAACCGTCGCGTTGCCGCCGCCGCGTTCGCCGAGCAGGTGGAGGTGCGCGCCACCCAGGCGCGCAGCGTGGCTGCCCAGCGCCAACGCCTTGTGGAAATGGTGGAGGGGGCCGCGTTCCTCGACCGCACCCGCGCCGCCCGGCCGACCACGGTGGAAGTGCTGGACGAACTCAGCCGGCGTGTGCCCGACAGTACCCATCTGGAGAAGCTTTCGATCGAAGGCGACCGCCTGCTGTTGATCGGTTTCAGCCCTGAAGCTGCGGCCCTGGTGGGGAACCTGGAAGGTTCACCCTTGTGGAAATCGCCTGCGCTGAGTGGCGCGCTGCAGCCTGATCCGCGTAGCGGACTGGACCGTTTCAGCCTGACCGCGGAGCTGGTGCCGACCGCGCCGGCGTCTCCCGTCGCCCCGGCCGCAGGAGTCGCCAATGGCGCCGGCAAACGTTGACCGCGAGCGCTGGCTGGCACTGGCGCTGCTGCTTGCAGCGCTGGGTGTGGCCTATTTGCTGCTGGTGCATCCGTGGTGGACGGCTCCGATTCTGCAGGTCAACGCCGAACTGGACGAAAGCCGAGGCCGCGAGCTGCGGGTGCGCACCCAGTTGCAACAGGCGCCGGAAATTGAAAAGCAGCTGGCCGCGGCAAGCGCGCAGCTGGCGCAACGCCCCGGCTTCCTGGCCGAGTCCAGCGCCGAACTGGCCACCGCCGGCCTGGTGAAACGCCTGGAAACCGTAGTGCTGGCCGCCAGCCCAGGCAATCGCAGCTGCGCCATCAACAACCGTTCGCCGATGCCGCAGGCTGCCAGCAATGAACCCTTCGCGGCGGTGGTGGTGCAGGTGCGACTGCAATGCGGCACACCGGAGCTGGCAGCGGTGTTGCACGCGCTGGAAAGTGGCACGCCTCGCTTGTTCATCGACAATCTCAATGTGCTGACCCTGAACTACGCTTTCCAGTCCGCCACCGGAGGCACCACCAACAACGGGCTGGATGTCAGCTTCGATCTGTATGGCTACCTGCGTCCGCTGGCGGGCGCATCGGTTGCGACAGACACTGCCGCCCCTGCGGTCATCTCCGAGGCACAAGGGATGGGCGATGCGAACTGACGCTGCTGGTCCGCGCACCTGGCTGCTGGCGGCGCTGGCCGCGTGGGCCCTGTCGGTGTGGCTGCTGGCGCTGTTCGGCTTGGCCAGCCGGGTCAGCCCGCTGCCCAGCGATCCGGCGTTGGTGCAGCCGCTGCCCCGGCTGCCGCCATCCGCGCCGGAACGGCTGGGTCCGCTGGCCCAATACAGCGAAACCAGCGCACGCCCACTGTTCAACCGGGCGCGTCGGCCGCAGCCATTCTTCATCTCCGGCAACGAGGGCGAACAGCCGCAGGCATTCGATTTCGTGCTGAGCAGCGTGCTGATCACGCCAAAGTTGGAGATGGCCATCCTGCAGCCGACTGCGGGCGGTGAATCGGTGCGATTGAAGGTGGGCGAATCGCCGGCTTCGATGTCCAACTGGCGGCTGGTCGCAGTGCAGCCACGCAGTGCTTCCTTCGATGGCCCCGAAGGACCGCGCACGCTCGAATTGCGGGCATTTGACGGGACTGGCGGGCAGGCGCCGACTGCCATGAGCGTGTCACCGGTGGCTCAGCCGCCCGTGGCAGGCCGCCCGGGTCCGGCCAATGCGCCATTGGCCATGCCGGGCGCAGCGACGGCGGCGGGCACGCAAGCGGCCGGGTCGGCGCCTTCCGGCCGGCCGGTCCCGCGCCCCGAGTCGACCTCGCCGCAGGACGCAGCGGAGGAAGAGGCCGATTCCGAGACCGCCATGACCACCGAGCAGCAGATGGACGCGATCCGCAGACGCATCGAGGCGCGGCGCGCGCAGCTGCGCGAGTCCGAACCGTCGCCATCTCCCCCGAACCAGACCCAGTAGAGTGCAGGCATGAAGTCACGTTTGATCCTGGTATCCGTACTTACCGGCCTGTTGGCCGCCTGCGCCAGCGTGCCCGCGCCCGATATACGCCGCGGCGTGGACAGCAAGGGCAGCGTCGCCCCTGTCGATGGCGCGCAGACTTCGCCAGTGCAATCGCCTGAGGAACCCGAAACCGGCCCGCAAGCCGTCATCCGTCGCGGCAGCGGGCAGATGATCAATCGCAGTGCCGCGTCTGCGCCGATGCCGTCGCTTTCCGGCGCCACCACCGGTTCGGCCACGTTCAACTTTGAAGGCGAATCGGTGCACGCGGTGGTCAAGGCCATCCTCGGCGACATGCTCGGCCAGAATTACGTGATCGCGCCAGAAGTGCAGGGCACCGTCACCCTGGGTACGCCCAAGGCGGTGTCGCCTTCCGAAGCGCTGAA
>Ga0105047_10012772_pt1 | contig 13486 bp, 8 predicted proteins | sample MAT04_FD_78384 | JGI IMG/M metagenome (GOLD analysis project Ga0105047, IMG submission 78384) | Freshwater microbial communities from Lake Fryxell liftoff mats and glacier meltwater in Antarctica - MAT-04 (megahit assembly) | ecosystem: Environmental > Aquatic > Freshwater > Ice > Liftoff...
ATACTGCTGGTGCAGTTGGTGAATTCAAGCAATGGACCCCGGAAAAAAGTGGACTTCCGGCAACTCGCCTTCATACTGGGCTGAATGGGAAGGTTCCCAGCTCAGGGACCGGGAGTTTCTGTGCCGTTACCGACGACCTTCCACAACTCCGTGCCGGTGAACTGGTCATTGGCGGCAAAGAACAGTGTGCCGCTCACGTTCGTGAGGTTGTTGGGGTCGGAGTGGAAGAGCCCATCGGCCAAGTCGGTTACAAGGACGGTCCCGGCGGTGGTGCCGTCGCTCTTCCACAATTCATTGCCGTGGGTGTCGTCCTTTGCTGTGAAGTACAGTGTGCCGTTCACGTTCGTGAAGTGGGAGAGATACGAGTGCTTGATTCCGGGGTAGATGTCCTTGAGGAAAACCGTACCACCAGCGGTGCCGTCGCTCTTCCAGAGTTCCAGACCGTGGAGGCCATCGTCTGCCGCAAAGAAGAGGATCCCGTTGACGTTCGCCGCGACGAGTTCGGTCGTCAGATAGCTGTCGTTGGGTTTTGAACTGCCGCTCCCCGGGTTGATGTCCTTGATGAAAGTAACAGAAGGTACGGTGCGATCTTCCAATTCTTCGAAGCCGAGACACTGAGAGCGGGGCGTGGGCATGGTGGGCGATCCATGATGGTGACAGGAAACGCGAAGTTACTCCGCACGGGCATTCATTAGAGAACTGAGGGTAGCAGGCTCATTTGAACCGGCCGGACCTGACGGCGGCGAAGTTTCCGACCGTGAGGACTCATTCTACATTCCGAACTCGTTCGTGAGCACGGCCCTCACTGGAACTCGTAACCGATGTGGAAGCTAATGCGGCCGTCCGGAAGCTTCCGAATGTTCGTGATCCACACGGGCAACCCGCCGCCGAGTTGGCTCCTGCTCGATGGGATCGTGTAAGGCGTGAAGCTATTGTTCGCGCTGCTCGGGAACGGGACGGACGTGGGGAACGCGCTCGGCCCACGGGCCCCCTCGACGCCGTGCGACTCCTCCAGGATCGGCTTGTTGTTCACCACCCGCCAGATGAGCAAACCCTCTGCCGGGAGGAGTGAGTCCCAACCCACCTTGCGGCGGTTCTCAAGGAGGAAGTACTCGCTCCCGTCGGCACGCACCATCACCTTGCAGCACTGCGTTGGGTCGCCCTCGATCGGCGAGAGGACGAGTTTCTGCCTCACTCGCGGGTCGAGCACCACCGGCTTGACCCAACCGAGTTGCTCCTTACTCCAGGCGCAGAAATGCTGCGGCCGCCCCCCGGTAATCTGGTTCGACATCGCACACCACTGCCAAACGCCCTCACTGCCGGGTTGCTCAGGCCGGGCGTAGAGATCGGGCAGGCCGAGCATGTGCCCGAACTCGTGACAGAAGATGCTGATGTCGGTCATGCGGGTGCCGCCCTCCTGCACGATGAAGTACGGGATGGACCGACCGCCGTAGCCGATAACGGCTCGGTGCGGCCAGTACAACCCGCCGCGGGTCGTGTCCACCCGACCACCCGCATACAAGTAGAAGATGCCGTCATAATCCTTGAGCGAATCCTTCCCCGCCTTCTTGGTGAAGACATCAAGTGCCTCGGTGAGGAGGGCGGTCTTCTCCTTCGTGCTCGTGCCACTCCCACTGGAGTAGTCAAGCCGCTTCTTCGACACCTCGACCCAGCCGACGAACTTGCCCTCGATCTTCAAGCGTCCGTGGCTCACTTCCTTGTAGTAATCGTTCATACTCCCGTGGACCTTCTCACCGGTTGCGCTCTTCTCGTGATAGGTCCCGAGACTGAACATCGACTCATCCCAGTCCCCATCCTTGATCTTGGGGTTGTGCTTCACGTCCGGGAACTCGACGCCAATGATGGCGAGCTTGTACGACGGCTTCCGCCACGCCCGGGGGATGCGGTCGTCCCAGCCCTGGCCGGGCCGGCGCTCGCCCTGCTCGTCGGCCGCAAGCACGGCCTTCAGTTCGAGCGTCATCGCGGCCCGTTCGACGAAGAGGTCGATCCGGTCGCCGGGGGTCTTGCTGCCCAAAAACTCGCGGAGCGCGGGCTCGCCGGTGATTTTGATGCCGTCGACCTTGGTGATGACGTCGCCAACCTTGAGCCCGGCCTTGTCCGCCGGCCCGCTCGGGTCGATGGCCCCAATTTTCGCACCGGCATTGGGCCCGGCCCCTACGAGTGAGACGCCAAGGATCGCGCGGAACCCTAGCGAAAGCGGCCTGGTCGTGGGCTTGAGCGTGACGACGGCCTCGACCCCTTGCCCGTCGCGGGTCAGGGAGAGTTTCACACTGTCACCGGCGAGCTTACCCCGGAGTTGGTCGCGAGCCTCGGCAGCGAGCGAGACGGAGTGCCCATCAAGTTGCACGAGCACGTCGCCATCCCTGAGGCCGGCAGCCTCCGCAGGCGAATTCGGGGCGACAACTTCGACGACCGCCTTGCCGTCCCTGTCCGCGAAGATGACGCCCAGGTAGCCAGTCGGTGCGCCGTTCGTCCTGGGCTCGGCCTTGAATTCTTTGGGGTTGGCACTCGTCGCTTCGGCGACGGTTTTGAAACCGGTGAGGTCGAAGGCCAGGCGTGGCGGCGGGGCGACATCAGAAGCGGTCGATACGATGGTCATTCCGAGCAGGGTGAGCAGGGCTGCGGCAGATGTTCGGGTGTGAATCATGGCCGAATTATACCTGGGAGAATCGTGTGGATTGGAGCGAAGAGCCGTCCCGGATAGCAAAGTCACCCTGAAACCTCGCCGCGAGATTCACGCTCCAGGCACGTGGGGCAGATTCCATGGGTGACTTTGCAGTCTGTTACCTCGACCATGTATTCCTCGACCGATTGCCAGTAGTCCTGGTCATTGCGGATTCGCTTGCACCAGGCGCACACGGGCAACAACCCCTGCAGCAGGCGGACCCGCGCGAGCGATTCCTCCAACTCGCGGACCCGGTCGGCCAGTCCCAGTTGGAGCCCCACCACCCGCTCCCCGCCTCGGATGCGGGACTGCAACTCGGCACGGTTGAACGGCTTGGTCACGTAGTCGTCGGCACCACTGTTCAGGCCGGCGACGATGTCATCGGGGTTGTCCTTCGCCGTCAAGAGGATGGTGTACGTCGGGACCGATCGTTTCAGGGCACGCGCCAGGCGACACACCTCGGGGCCCTCCAGTCCCGGCATCATCCAGTCGAGAATGGCCAACCTTGGGGCATCGTCCCGCTGGAGAATCTCCCAGGCCGAGAGTCCGTCTCCGGCGCTGACCACCTCGTGACCCCACGTCTTGATGGTTCGCTCCAGGATCGTCCGAGACACCACCTCGTCGTCAGCAATGAGTATTCGCATGTCGGATCCAATTGCGAGATCGGTGTTTCAGGTCGCGGTGGCGGTGGTCATCGACGTGAGGGCGATCAAGAGTTGATCAAGTTCCATCTCGAGTGCCCGTAACGCATCCGGAGCAGAGCCAAGGTTTCCAGCCGCACCCAGCAGTTCCAACGCGTGAGCGGCTTTCGCCAGACCGACCCCGCCGAGGTAGCCGGCGGAACCCTTCAATCCGTGGGCGTTGCACCGGACTCCGGCGGCGTCCTCGGCAATCAGCGACTTGCGGAGTTCGACGAGCATCCGCGGCCCCTCGGATTGGAATATCCCGATCAACTCCGCGAACAATCCCTCGTCCCCACCCAGTCGATCAAGGGCGGCGACTTTGTCGAACACCATCGGTGAAACCTCTGGACTGACAGAGCGAGAAACCGGAACGTCGACCTGTGTACCGCTCACTAATTGAGAGAGGACACGAAGGAGATCGTCACGGTGAACGGGCTTCGACAGGTACTCGTCCATGCCCGCCGTCAGGCATCGATCCCGGTCCCCCGTCATGGCGTGGGCCGTCATCGCCACGATCGGCGTTCGTCGTCCGGCACTCGCCTCGAAAGCGCGGATTTGCCGGGTCGCCTCGAAGCCGTCCATCTCGGGCATCTGCACGTCCATCAGGATCACGTCGAACCGCTCGCGTGCGATGGCCTCGACGGCCTCGCCCCCGTGATTCGCGACCGTGATTTTATGCCCGAACGGCTCCAGCATTCGAATCGCGACCCGCTGGTTCACCGCGTTGTCCTCGGCCAGGAGGATCCGCAGCGGCCGGACAACCGGTTTCGCATCCTTGGCGGCAAGGACGGAGGCGTTCCCGCCAGTCGCGTCCATACCCATCGCGCGGTTAATCGCCCGCCGGAGTTCCTCCGCCTTCACGGGCTTCACCATATACGCTGCGATCCCCAGTTCCCGACAACGGACGGCATCGTCTTGCCGGTCGTCGGACGTCAACATCATGATCACCGGCCCGGCGAGGTTGGCTTCACTGGTCACCAATTCGGCCACCTTGAAACCGTCCATGTCGGGCATCATCGCGTCGAGCAAGACCAGTGGGTAAGGCTCTCCCCCTCGCGCGGCTCGCCGGAGTTCGGCCAGTGCATCCTGACCGGATTCGACGCACGTGGGCAGGGCACCCCAGAGGTGGAGCGTCTCGCTCAGCACCCGCCGGTTGGTTGCGTTGTCGTCCACCACCAGCACCGCCGCGTCACGAAGGTTGGCAAGCGGGGTGATGCTGGAGCCGGCCTTGGAATTCTTGGCGACCTCGAACCGCACCTCGAAGTGAAATCGGCTCCCCTTTCCGAGTTCACTCTCCACCCAGATCCGACCGTTCATTAACTCGACCAATCTTGCCGAGATGGTCAGACCTAATCCGGTCCCACCGAATCGTCGAGTTGTGCTCCCATCCGCTTGAGAGAAGGCGTCGAAGATCGACGATAACTTGTCCTGGGGGATCCCGACGCCGGTATCCGTGACGGTGAAGTGGACCCGGATACCATCGCTGGGGTCGGCAACCCTTATGGCTCGAACGCTGACCTCGCCCCGTTGCGTGAATTTGATGGCGTTTCCCACCAGGTTGGTGAGCACCTGCCGCAACCGGCCCGCGTCGCCATCGACGAACTCCGGAACCTCCGGGCGGATGTCGTGCGTGAGTTCCAATCCTTTCGTGTGTGCCCGCAGCGCCAGTGATTTCAGAGTGTCGCTCACGGTACTTCGGATGGCGAAGGGGAACGGGTCCAGGTCCAGTTTCCCAGCCTCGATCTTGGAGAAATCCAGAACGTCGTTGATGATCGTCAGCAGTCCCTCGGCCGACGACTCAACGAGCTGTAACGACTCCCGCTGGTCTGCGGTCAGGTCCGTTTCGAGGACCAATCCGGTGAGTCCGAGGATGCCATTCATCGGCGTGCGGATCTCGTGGCTCATGTTGGCGAGGAATTCACCCTTCGCGCGGCTCGCGGCTTCGGCCACCTCTCGCGCCCGCGACAGTTCCTCGGTACGCTCGATGAGTTCGATCGTCTGCCGTTCGATCCGGTCTCGCGATTCCGCGACTTGCTTGGCGTAGAGCCGCAACTCCTCCTCGGCGCGTTTCCGCTCGGTGACGTCTTCACCGGCCGCGTAAAAGGTGACCCCATCCTGGTAAGGCGTCGCGTTCCAAACTGTTCGCCGGTAGGTCCCGTCCTTGTGCAGCGTCCTGTTCTCGAACGCGTGAGTCTGCACACCGGTCGCGACCTTGGCGACCTCTGCCACGGTGGCGTCGAGGTCATCCGGGTGGACCAATGGCATGAACGGCTTCCCGACAAGCTCCTCGGGCGTGTACCCCATGATCGGGAGCCACGCCGGGTTGACTCGCATGAAAGTCCCGTCGAATGAGGCCACCATCAGCAGGCTGAGGGAGTCCGTGAAAATCCGATCGCGTTCTTCCTCAACTCGTCTTCGCTCGGTGACGTCGCGCGTGTTGAGAACGATTGCTCCGCTCTCGAACAACCCTGGCGAGTAACGCCCGCTGCCCTCCAACTGCCTCCAGTGCCCGCCCGCGACTCGAAAGCGAAGTTCGACGGGGACGAGTTCGCCGGGGTGCTGCAGCAGGTGTTGCAGTCGCCCCTGGGTTGCCGGCGCATCCTCCGGGTGAGTGAACTCGATCACCGTCTTTCCCACCATCTCGTCGGGGCGGTAGCCGAGTTGCTCGATCGACGGGCTCGCGTAGATGACTTGCCCCACCGGGTTGAGGGCGGTGATGAAGTCGGCCCCCTGCTCGATCAACGCGCGGAATCGGGCCGCGCTCTGTGCGAGTTGCTCCGTGCGCTTTTGAACCACCCCTTCAACCCCGTCGCGGCTGGCCTCGAGATCGGCCTGGCGCTCGGCGGTCGCACGGAGATCCCGGCAAGCCTCAAGGCACGAGCGGATCAAGAAGACGTCCAGGAACGCAACCCAACCCGTGTGCTCAGCCCACCTCCAGGGTACGGGGGTCGGGGTGCCGTAGACCGACTCGGGCCACACGAGGCCGCGAATGATGTGATCCGCCGCGGTGACAATCGATGCGGTGATGAGCACGCGCCAGTCTCGGTAGAACGCCAGGAAGGCGAGCGAGCCGAAGATGTGGAAGTGGGTCTCGATGCGACCGCCGGTGAGGTGGATGAGCAGCGAACCCGTGAGCATCTGGCCGATGGCGATCACGTGCCGCGTTTTCACAGACCCCGGCTGCTTCAGGCCCAGCCACACGGGGAGGCTAATGACCACGAGGCCGAGGATCAGGGCAGCCCAGACGTGCGGGTGGATGTGGTGCTCGGCCCCAGCCCAGGCGAGCGGGGTGACCCAGAGCGCCAGTCCCACGGCAACGACCCACTGGAACAACAGCAGGCCAACAAACAATCGATCCGTGCGTTGAGCGATCGCCGCTCGTGACTGTTCGTAGAGTTCAATCACGCGTTCTGCGCGAACACCGTCGTACCGTGGTGGAGGTTCCCGGGTCGGGATTTTGGTCGGCATAAAGCACTACCTTGAAATCGGTTCCCTCTCCGACTCGAACAGCGGGCAACCGAACACCGGCCGTTCTTCAGCCTGACGCTGAGTTCCCGTGAGGATGGCAACCAGTGAATGCCGCCCGCGACTCGCGCCTTCTCGCCCTCGGGCGCGAGTAATTCCGCCGCGGTAGACGACATCCCCCTGCTGATTGAACGCGACCACCAAACCAGATGCGGTCGCCCCTACCCTTCGTGCTTCCGCCCCCCCGACGTCGCGGCTGACCTGAGCGAACGGGAACTCGCTCGCCAAATCCCAGTTCTTCCCCCGTTCCCAGTCGGGGGGGCTCCCGGATGGAATCACAAAGACGATCCGAAACAAGACATCGAGGCCACATTCGCGTGCAACTCCCGCGAGTTCCGTGAGGCCCGCTCGCGAGCACGGACAGTGCGGGTGAGCGTACATCACCACGACCGACTTGAAATCAGACGGAGGGCAAGGTTGGGGCGTTCCGAGTGACTGAGTTGGGGTCGATTCGTACTGCTCCCAGATGGCAAATCCAGCGCCAATGCAACTGAGCCATATCGCAATCGCAACAACACCAACCGACGGGGGGCGCGACACCACGTTCGCTCCTTAAGGCGTGCGGCTTGTGAAGGATTACCCGATCAGGCGTTTGTCGAGTGGGAGCTTACCCCCCACCGTCTCGCAAAGCCTCGACACCTCCCCCACAAGGGGGGAGGACAAAACCAAGAACGCGCATCGCTTTTCTTGCCCTCCCCCCTTGTGGGGGAGGGTGGCCGCGCTTCGCGGCCGGGTGGGGGGTAAACCTTTACCTGCCCAACGCCTAACGGCGCCGCATCATGCGCGATCTATTCGGATGAGGACTGGAATACCTTCTCGAACCGAGGTGCGGCTGTGACGAAGGCCGCCACCAACGCCGGGTCGAACTGGCCCACCGATTCCGTGGTCATCATGCGGGTGACGCGGGCGTGTGATAACGCCGGCCGGTAGGGGCGTCGCGATCGGAGCGCGTCGTAGACGGACACGAGGCCGACCACCCTGGCCGCGAGGGGGATCTGCTCGCCGCCCAGCCCGTCCGGGTATCCCGCCCCGTCCCACCGCTCGTGGTGGGATTGAATCACCTCGGTCGCGAGTGCCAACACGGAAACCTCACCGGGACACTTCGCCGCGGTCGCCGTTACCCACTCGGCGCCCATCACGGGGTGCGTCTGGATCACCATCCGCTCGTGGTTGTCGAGAACCCCGGGCTTGTGCAGGATGGTCTGCGGGACGGCCATCATTCCGATGTCGTGGAGCGGGGCCACGGTTTCGAGCAGATCAAGGTACCGATCGTCTTTCAACCGGCTGTAGTCACCCTTATCGGGTGCCGCGGACGCGAGGGCTCGCGAATACCGGCCGAGCCGCTCGCCGTACGCAGGCCCGTAAGACAGGATCTCGCGAAACATCTGAGCGCAGAGTGCCGTCAGGACTCGAACCGCGGATGAGTTGGTTCCCGTGTCCGATGCCGGCGGCATGCCCGGCGGCATCGGCGTCCGGGTCAAATCGACTCCCGCCGCCGCTCGCATCGTGAGTGCGGCGGCCCGCGCCGGCTCACCGGCCTGGCGTCCGAGTAGGCCGCGGACCCGCGACCTGAACTCCGCACGCGAGAACGGCTTCGCCAGGAAATCATCCGCTCCGGTGGCGAGCAACCCGCCGAGTGCCTCCGGCGGGATCACGCCGGACATCAGCAGGATCATGGGTCGTTTGTCGTCGGCCCCCGTGTTCCTGATCGAGGCAATCAGCTTGTCGCCGGTCACTCCGGGCAGGTTCACATCCAGAATGATGAGGTCTGCCCGATGATGTTGAAGGTGTTCCTGAAGTTTGTCCCCGTCTGCGGCTTCCGAGACGTGGAACTCGTCCCCGAGGTAGAGGCGGAGCAGTTTCCGGAGAGGACCGTCGTCGTCCACGAGCACGACGGTCGGAATCTGACGCTCGGCATCGGTGGCGAGTTTCTGGGTGGATGTGGGGACCCATCGACTGAGGCCGGCGAGGGAAATCGCCACGACCCTGGCGCTCGGGGGGCGTGCGTCGGGGTCGGTACTCAACATCCGGTTCACGAGGGTGCAGAGTTCCTCGGGCAACTCGGGCCGAATTTGCTGGATGACCGGTGGGGGTGCCGTGAGTCGCGTCTGGAGGTCGCGGAGGAGGTTGCCCGTTTCGGGGAACGGGTCACGCCCCGTGAGGGCCCAGTACATCGTCGCCCCGAGGCTGAACAGGTCGGCGCGAGCGTCGATGGCGTGCGGGTCGCGTGCCTGTTCCGGGGCCATGTAGCCGATGGTCCCCAGGACCGTTCCGGGCTCGGTCAACTGCCGGTGCGGGTGCAACGCCAGGCCGAAGTCCAGCAATTTGGCGTGCCAATCGGGGGTGACGATGATGTTCGGCGGCTTGATGTCTCGGTGAATCAGTCCGTTGCGGTGAGCCTCACCCAGGGCTTCCGCGATCTGCCGGAAGAGTTCGCAAACGCGGTTCACCGGTAAAGGCCCGCGACTTCGGATGAAGCCGTCGAGGTCTTCGCCGTTCACCAGTTCCATGACGTAGTAGTCGCGGATCGGTCCCGTCGGGTCGGCGGAGCGGCTGCGGCCCGCGTCGAGACAGGCGACCAGGTTCGGGTGGTGCAAGCGAGCCGCGGCACGGGCCTCGGCGTGAAAGCGACGCAACAGTTTGGGATCCGTATCAGCGGTGTTAACGAAGACCTTGATTGCAACGTCGCGGCGGAGGTGGATGTGTTCGGCTCGGTAAACGACTCCCATGCCGCCGCGACCCACCATCCCGAGTACACGGTACTGACCGAGCAGCAAGTCTTTGGTCGCCCCGTCGCGAATCATGTCGGCCTGGAAGCCCGTCAGCAGGTGCAGTGAGACGAGTTTCTCAAGCATCGCGACTTGTGACTCGGACGAGTACAGTTCCACTCGAATCATGGGATCGAGTTCGTCCCACTCTTCGGGCAGAATGATGGACCGCTCGATGAGGTCGTTCAGGAACGACGCGTGGCGTCCGTCCACGGCCGGAAAGGATCCGGGTGTGCCGAGAACGAGATCGACGGTGTCTCCGATCCGTCGGCCGGAGTCGAGGGGAGGGGGCATGAGGCGAATCCCGGAGGAGCCCGACGCACGGGCGGGCAACTGTCCCAAACATCACGCGGGTGCTAATAGGTGGATTCTACTCGAGGGGTCCCAGGAATGCTGTACGTCTGAAGGGAGTTTCGAGGTCTGTTTGAACGTTGTTTCTACGGCCGCTACACGGACAGGGCCGTTGCGTGTTTCACATTGTGTTTGGTGATGTCACCCCCTCGCTGGCGGTCGGGGTTCGCCAAAAGGCATTGGTTTCAGGGGCGAACCCCGACCGCCAGCGAGGGGTGGCTACCCTCTCCAATATGATGGGAAACTTGCAATCACCTTGGCTACACAGAGTCTTCCAGACGTGAAATGAGTCTTCCAGACGTGAAATGAGTCTTCCAGGCGTGAAATGAGTCTTCCAGGCGTGAAATGAGTCTTCCAGGCGTGAAATGAGGTCTTCCAGACGTGAAATGAGTCTTCCAGACGTGAAATGAGGTCTTCCAGACGTGGGGTGGGCATGTCCCCTGGAAACGATGAGAAATTATCCGATCACTTGACTTTCTGATCCTGTACAACTGAAAACGGTCAAGGAATCGAGTGTCAACGCCGGAGAACCGCGATCGTGCTAGCCGTCAACTCAGTCCCAATCGAAGACACGTTCGCAGAAGCGTTCCCGATGACCGCCGCCCGCGTGCTGGTCACGGCCGAGTCAATCGGTTGGGCTCGCATCGCAGGCCAAACCGCCACGGGCTACGCGGCCAGCGTCATCGGTTGCGACGCCGAGGCAGGCATCGAGCGTGAACTCTCGGCGGACGAAACCCCCGACGGTCGGCCGGGCGTGTCGCTGCTGTTCTTCGGCTTCAGCCGCGACGGGCTTCAGAAGGCCGTCGTGAATCGCGTCGCCCAGTGCGTGCTGACGTGCGCGACGACCGCGTGCTTCAACGGAATGGCTGGCGACCCCGGCCGGTCGATCAAGGTTGGCGGGATGTTGCGTTACTTCGGCGACGGCTGGCAGATCAGCAAGTTGCTCGACGGCAAACGCTTCTGGCGAATGCCGACGATGGACGGCGAGTTCCTGTGCGAGGAGACGTTCGGCACCGTGAAGGGCGTCGGCGGCGGCAACTTCCTGATCCTCGGCGAAACGCAGGCGTTGGCACTCACGGCAGCGGAAACGGCGGTCGAAGCGATCCGGAAACTTCCGGGTGTGATTCTGCCGTTTCCGGGTGGGGTGGTTCGTTCGGGCAGCAAGGTCGGCAGTAAGTACAAGACGCTGAAGGCCAGCACGAACGATGCGTACTGCCCGACGCTTCGCGGGGTGGTGAAGTCAGCGTTGCCGGATGGCGTGAACGCGGTGTACGAACTCGTGTTCGATGGCCTCGATCTGGCGACGGTCGAGAACGCGACCTGGGAGGGGATTCTGGCTGCGACCCGCTGCCCCGGCGTGCGAGGCATCACCGCCGGGAACTACGGCGGCAAGCTCGGCCCGCACCACATTCATCTGCGGAAGTTGGTTGAAGGCAACGCCGCGAAAGCGTTGGTTTGATGCCGACCCCTCAGACAACCAGTTCCTCACGGTCGCGGAGCCAGTCTCGCGGAATGCCCTGCACGCCCACCGCCAACGACACGATGCCGCCGACAATCGCGCAGTTCGTGTCGATGTCGCCACCAACGCGAATCGTGTTCAGTATCGCGGCCCGGTAGTCGTCGAGGTGCCTCGCTGCGGCCCACACGCAAAACGGCACCGTGTCCTGACACGAAATGCGACTACCGTTCCCCAGATGTGGCGCCGCCGTTTCCACGGACAGATCGAAGGCTAACGCTGCAGCACGTTCGAGTCCGATTCGCACAACCCCCATCGGCGGCGTGTGGTCGACCACCCCATCGAACATGCCGCGTTTCGTGGCGTCGTCGGCCCGCTTGTCGCGGTGCTTCCACGCATACGCGCCGGCAACCGCAGCCGCGATTCCACCCGCGATTCCTTCCGGATGCGTGTGCGTGATCTCAGCCGAGAGTCGAGCTTGCTCTGCGATCACGGCGTAATCGTCGTCCGCGAAGTAGCCCGCGAGCGGCGAGATTCGCATGGCCGAGCCGTTGCCGAACGAACCGCCGGGGAAGATCGTCTCTGCCGCGACACGCCAGTCAAACCCTCCGCTAACCTGCCCCAATAACCGGAACGCACCCGCACCGTAGCCACGCCACGGCTGCGCCTGGAAACGTGCCGCGAATCGTTTCGCGAGTGCGTCCTGGTCGATGCGGCCGTGGTCTTGCAGCACGTCGTAAATGCTGAGGGCCATCGCGGTGTCGTCGGTCCACGGCCACGGGGCACGAGCGGTGGCTTGCGGGTCGTCGAGAATCGCCTCGAAGTTCTCGTCGCGGAAGCACGTTTCGCCGAGGGCGTCGCCGACGCTCAGGCCATCGAGAGCGAGAGTTGCCCGGACCATGCGGGCGCTGTGATCTGCAGGGAGTGTGGTGTTCATAGTTGGACAGACAACGAAGGGAATCGTCGGGTTCGGTCGCCACCGAAACAGGACAGGCAGTTCGTCCGGCTTCGCCAGTTCATTCCGGAGTTGCCGCCGTTCTCCAATTCGGGATTCTCCGGAACCGATAGCCGCAAACGATTATCTTGCTTCGAGCTGCGTTTCAGATTGGGTTGATCTGATAGTAGTCATTCCGGTCTTGTGTGGGTCATTCCGGACTTCAAAACGTTTCCGGAAGAGGGGTGGGGGTTTCAGCCGGAATCGATGAGAAGCCACCCCTATTCTACCGCCTGAGCAATCGAATTTTCAACGCCACGGCAATCACCGCAAAGACGATGTTCGCGAGCCAGCAGCCCAGCATCAGGGGTATCTTGCCGTCCTTGCCCATGCCGCTGCCGGCGAGCATCAACGGGTAGTACACGAACATCACCGGCATGAAGCAGATCACGAACGTGCTGAGGTAGTCGGCGCGGTTCGCCCAGATGCCCACCGGGCAGCCGACCAGCGCGAACAGCAGGCAGCCGAACGCGAGCGCGGGCCGCTGATAATACTCGGCCTCGAGGTTCCGTTGCGTTCGGCGGAAGTACTCCACTTGAAGCTTGTAGTGGCGGTCCTGATCGAGCGCCTGTTGCCGTGCCTCCGGGTTAACGATGGTCAGGGCGGCTTCGCGATTATCAACTCGGCGTTTCTCGGCCGCGAGCGTCTCCTCACGAGCGGTGACGATTCGTGCCGGCAACTCTTCCCACAACATCGCCGAGATGCGAGTCTTCGAGTCCTTGCCGTTCAAGCCTTCGGGAAGGTCCATCGGGAACGGACCGTTCGACGCGGACGCCCCGGCCGTGTTCTTGTCGTAGATCACGAACCGGTCGGGATCGACGTAGAGTTTGCCGTCGGCGGGGTCCACGCGAAGTCGGGCTTCTCGGGCACGCGCCACCACCTCGTAACCGAAGTAAGACTCCGCCCCGTTCGTGGCGTTTCGCACCTTCGCCCGCTTCTTGATGACGACGTCGATGAGCCGCTTCCCTTGCACGTCGCGCACGTACATGACGTAAGCCATCATGGGGTGCCGCACGGATCGAT
>Ga0105047_10012773_pt1 | contig 13485 bp, 5 predicted proteins | sample MAT04_FD_78384 | JGI IMG/M metagenome (GOLD analysis project Ga0105047, IMG submission 78384) | Freshwater microbial communities from Lake Fryxell liftoff mats and glacier meltwater in Antarctica - MAT-04 (megahit assembly) | ecosystem: Environmental > Aquatic > Freshwater > Ice > Liftoff...
ACATCATCACCCGGGCGATCGGCACGACGGCCGAGCCGGAGCCCGACTACTGGCTGCTGCCCGTCGGGCCGGCGGACCGGGTGCTCGTCTGCCCCGACGGGCTGACCGTCGTCCTGGACGATGCCGTCGTCGCCCAGGTGCTGCGCACGGCCGACCACCCGCAGGACGCCGCCACGACCCTGGTCGCGCTGGCCGTCGCCGCCGGTGCCCCCGACAACATCACGGTCGTGGTGGTCGACGTCGCCGCCGTCGGGCAGGGCAACGACATGGAGACCACGGCCCAGGGCTCGCGTCGTCGGATGGTGCTCGCCGAGGAGCGCCCCGAGCCCGCGCCGGCCGTCGAGCAGCGCATCGAGACCATCCCGACGCCACGAGGCGTCGACCCGCAGGACGACGAGGAAGACTTCGGCCGGACGATCCCACGTCCGAGCCGAGGTCGGGTCCCGGAGGTAGACCGATGATCGTGCCCGCCTACGTCCCCGGGGAGTGGTTCGCCGTCGTCACCGACGGGACCGTCGCCGTGCTGCCGCCCGAGACGGCGCCCGCCGTGCTCGCCGAGCTGTGGACCGCCATCCGTGAGGGTGCCGGGCTCACCGACCACCTCCAGGTGCTGCTGCGCACCGGGTTCACGCACGTGCCACCGTTCGCCCTGGTCGCCCTCGCCGACGGGCAGGTGCACGCGATCGTCCGCGGGCGAGTGCGGGTCGAGGTCGTCACCGACACCGGGACCCAGGTGCTCAGCGGCGCTCACGTCTCGACCTGGGCGGAGGACGTGCTCACCGACGTGCGGTCCGTCGCCGTGCGCACCGGCGACACCACGCCCGAGCGCGGGTCGCTGGACCACGATGCGATGCCCGTGCTGGCCGCCGTCGTGCGGGTCCGCGACGTGCTCGTCGACCTGCGCAGCTCGGTCGTGGCCTCCGAGAGCTCGCCCGCCGTCCCGGGCTGGGCGCCCGAGGTCGTCGCTCCGGTCGGGCCAGGACCCGCCGTCGAGCCCCGACCGACGACCGATCGATGGGACGAGCCCGCCTACCACGAGGCCGTCCAGGAGGCCGCGCAGCAGGTCGGCAACGACCGCTACGTCCCGGTCCCGCGGCCGCCGGTCGCGGCCGACCCTCCGCAGCTGGTGCCGGTCCCGCCCACCCGCCCGAACTGGGAGCCGATCGCCCGGGCCGTGCGGCCCGCAGCCCCGGAGCCGCCGACGCAGGCCCCGCCTGCGGGCGACCATCCGCACGACCGAGGCCCGCACGACGACCGTGGGCACGTGACCGGTCCGTCGTCGACGGTGGGCGACCCGTCCTACCCCGCGCCCGTCCGGGTGTCGGTCGGTGCGGCAGGCAACCCCGGCGACCCGTTCGGCCTCCCCCACGCCGGCGCCGCCGTGCCGTATGCGACCGAGGACCACGACGGCTTCACCGTGCTCAGCTCCGACGTCGTCGCGCTACGCCGTCAGCTGCCTGCCTGGGCAGGTGACGCCGTGCCGGCCCTGGCCGTCCCGACCCCACGGACGCCGCCGCCGGCCAAGCTGCTCATGTCCTCCGGCCTGACCGTCGCGCTCAACCGGCCGGTGCTCATCGGTCGCGCGCCCCAGGTGACCCGGGTGCAGAACAACGACATCCCGCGCCTGCTCACGGTCGCCAGCCCCAACCAGGACATCTCGCGCACCCACGCCGAGGTGCGGATGGACGGCGAGGACGTCATCGTGATCGACCTGCGCTCGACCAACGGGGTGCTGCTGCTGCGCCAGGGCGCCGGGCCACAGCGCCTGCACCCCGGTGAGCCGACCGTCGTGGAGCCCGGGGTCGTCGTCGACCTGGGCGAGGGCGTGACCTTCATCGTGGAGGCGGGTGGGTGAGCTCGCGACGAGAGGCGTCGACGCCGCCCACCATCACCGGGTACGAATACACCCGGCTGCTGGGGATGGGCGGATTCGCCGACGTCTTCCTCTACCGCCAGCTGATGCCTCGACGGCCGGTGGCGGTCAAGGTGCTGCTCGCGAGCTCCCTGGACGACGAGGCGCGGGCGCGGTTCCGGACCGAGGCCGATCTCATGGCCACCTTGTCGCACCACCCCTCGATCGTCACCGTGCTGCAGGCCGACGTCGCCCCCGACGGCCGCCCCTACCTCGTCATGGAGTACTGCTCGCGGCCCGGGCTCGGCCAGCGCTACCGCGCCGAGCGGATGGGTGTTGCCGAGGTGCTGCGGATCGGGGTGCGGCTCGCCGGTGCGGTCGAGACGGCGCACCGGGCCGGCATCCTGCACCGGGACATCAAGCCGGCGAACGTCCTCATCACGGACTTCGGCTGGCCGGCCCTGACCGACTTCGGCATCGCGGCCACGACCGGCCTGGCCGGGACGAGCATCGGGATGTCCATCCCGTGGTCGCCGCCGGAGATGCTGGCCGAGGAGCCGGAGGGCGACGTGCGCGCCGACGTCTACTCCCTGGCGGCGACGGTCTACTCGCTGCTCGCCCGGCGCTCGCCGTTCGAGGTGCCGGACGGCTCCAACTCCGCCGCCGACCTCATCGCCCGGATCGAGCGGGTCCCGGTCGGGCACACCGGCCGCGGTGACGTGCCCGACTCGTTGCAGGCCGTCCTGGTCAGGGCGATGGCCAAGGCGCCGGCCCAGCGCCACCACTCGGCCCTCGCCTTCGCGCGCGCGCTGCAGCAGGTCGAGGCCGAGCTCATGCTCCCGCTCACCCCGCTCGACCTGCCCGAGGACGTGGACATCGTCCGGCCGGGTGCGAGCCGGCCGCCCGAGGTCGGCGAGGCCGGCCAGGCCACCCGGCTGCGTCCCGTGCGCACCGTGCACCCCGACGAGGAGGGCGGCCCGCACGAGACCACCGGCGAGCCGCTCGTCGTCCTGTCCGGCGCGGCGTCCACCCCCGAGCCGGCCCCGGAACGCGGAGCGGCCCCCACCTCCCCGCCGGCCACCGCCGGCGCCGGGGTCGTCGTGCTGCCCGGAGCCGAGCTCGAGGACGTCCCGGCCCACTGGCGTCAGGCCACGGCCGCCCTGGCCGACCCGCCCCTGGCCGCGCCCGCCCGCACCCGCCACCCCGGCCGGACGGTCCTCGGCGCGCTCGCCGGGACCGGGGTCGTCGCGGCAGTCGTCGTCGCCGCCGTGCTCGTCTTCCGGCCCGGCGGCACGCCGGTGGCCCCGCCCGTGCCCACCCCCACGCCCAGCGCCACGTCGACGGTGCCCGGGCTGCGGGCGGTGCCCTCCCCGACCGATGTCATCGGGACCCTCGCCGCCGACGGCTCGGCGGCCTTCACCTGGTCCAACCCCGACCCTTCCGAGGGGGACCGGTACCTGTGGGGGGTCGCGGTCCTCGCCGGTGAGCCGCAGCTGGAGGCCGTCGACGACGCCACGGTCACGGTGCCGGGCGTCCCGGACGGCCGGGTATGCATCGAGGTCTCGATCCTGCGCACCGACGGCCGATTCTCCACCCGGCCAACCGTCGGGTGCGTGGGGCCATGAGCCCGACCGTGCGTGCCGCGACCCGGCGTGGGGCGTCGGGTCGACGGCGGTGGACCACCGCCGTCGGCACCGCCGTGGTGCCCGCCGTCATCGCGACGCTCGCCGTGCTCTACCCCGGCGCGCCGGTCGCGCAGATGGACCTCAACGACGGCGCCGTGTGGGTGACCAGCTCCTCCCGGCAGCTCGTCGGTCGGTACAACGCGACGATCGAGGAGCTCAACGCCGCAGTGGCGATGCCGGCGGCGGGCACCGAGGTGCTCCAGGACCGCGGCGACGTGCTCGTCACCACCCCCGGGTCGTTGGCCCAGGTCGACCCGGCGGCGGTGACCGTCGCCCCGCAGGCGGTCCCGGTCCCGGCCGACGCCGACGTGTCGATGGCCGGCGGCACGGTCGCCGTGGGCGACCCCGAGACCGGCGAGGTCTGGGCGCGCACGATGGTGAGCATCGGCGCGCTGAGCACCCGGACCCAGGACGCCGATCTCGAGCTCGGTCCGGGCGGACGGGTCGTCGTCGCCCCCGGAGGTGCCGTGCTCGGCGTCGCCGCCGACGGCGCGCTGGCCCGGGCGACGGTCACCGACGAGGCCGTCAGCGCGCACGACGACGGGCAGCTCGCCGGGGCGCTCGACGGGGAGGTCGACCAGGTCACGGCCGTCGACGAGGTGCTGGTGGCGCTCGTCGGGACCACGGTGCACACCGCCGCCGGCTCGGTGGACCTGGCGACCTACGGCGGGGAGCTGACGCTGCAGCAGCCCGGGGGGCGGGCCACCGTCGTGCTGGTGGCCACGCCGACGGCGCTGCTCGAGGTGCCGCTGGACGGCGGGACCGTGCGCGAGCACCCGACGGGGGGATCCGGCGCGCCGGCCGCCCCGGTGCGGGTCGGCACCTGCGCCCACGGCGCGTGGGCGACGGCGACGGGGAGCTATCTGCAGGTGTGCGACGGCAGCGGCCGGCCCCAGACCCTCGACCTCGAGGGGATGACGGCGGCCACCCGGCTGGTGTTCCGGGTCAACCGCGACGTCGTGGTGCTCAACGACGCCCTCGGCGGTGGGCTGTGGCTGCCCACCGAGGACGCCGAGCTGCGGGAGCCCAACTGGCAGGACGTCGAGCCCGACGACGAGACCGAGCAGGACGACCAGGACGCGACCAACGAGCAGACCACCCAGAACCTCCAGGCGGAGTGCACGGCCCAGTCCGCGGCGCCCGTTGCCGTCAAGGACGACCTCGGCGTCCGGGCCGGCCAGGCGACGATCCTGCCGGTGCTGGACAACGACACGTCCTCGGACTGCGGGATCCTGGCGATCTCCGAGGTCGAGCCCGTCCCCCCGGAGTTCGGCACCCTCGACGCGGTCTACGGTGGCCGCGCGCTGCAGCTCACCGCGGCGCCGGGGGCAACCGGATCGGTCGAGGTCTCCTACACCATCACCGACGGGCGGCGTACGACAGCGCCCTCGACCGCCAGCGTGCGCCTCACGGTGCACGAGGCCGGGGTCAACGAGGCGCCAAAGCAGGTGCGGCTGGGCTCGGCGAACGTCGAGCAGGGCGCCTCGGTCAGCTACGCCGTGCTGCCGGACTTCGTCGACCCGGACGGCGACCTCCTCGTGCTCGCCGAGGCGTCCGTCGACGGTGGTGGCGAGGTTCGCTGGCGTCAGGACGGTGTGCTCACCTTCCAGTCGGACGGTCTGGCGCTGGGCCGCCAGACCGTCCGGGTGGTCGTCTCGGACGGCACGGCGAGCGCCGAGGGCTCGGTGGCGATCGACGTCCGGCCCGTCGGCTCGGTGCCCCCGCACATCGACCCGGTGTACGCGGTGACCTTCGTCGACCAGGCCGTGGTCGTGCACCCGCTGGACAGCGTCCGCGCCACGTCTCGCGACCCGGTCCGGCTGGCCGGGGTCGACGAGGTCGCCAATGCGACGGTCAGCACCGACCTGACCGCCGGCACCTTCAGCTTCACCGCCGCCACCCCCGCCACGTACTACGTCCCGTTCGTCGTCACGTCCGGTCCGGTTCAGGCGACCGGCATCGCACGGATCGACGTGAAGGAGCGCCCGGCGACCACCCCGCTGCCGATCGCCGTCGTCGACACCGCCCTGCTCCCACCCGGCGGCGAGGTGACGATCGCCCCGCTGGCCAACGACGTCAACCCCGCCGGCAACGTGCTGGTGCTCCAGTCGGTCGAGACGGACGAGTCCACCGGCCTGCAGCTGGCACCTCTGGAGCGCGAGCTGCTGCGGATCAGCTCGACCCGGGTGCTGACCGCACCGGTGACCGTCCGGTACACCATGTCCAACGGGTTCGCGAGCGTGGTGGGCGAGATCCACGTCATCCCGGTGCCGGCCCCGACCACCCAGCAGGTGCCGGTGGTGCCCGACGTCGAGGTCACCGTGCGCACCGGTGGCACCGTGACGATCCCGGTCCTCGCGGGCGCCAGCGACCCCGACGGGGACGAGATCAGCCTGCTGCCGACGCTCGCCGAGGGGCCGGGCGCCGGCCAGGGGTTGATGTTCGTCTCGGGCGACGTGCTGCGGTTCCAGGCGCCGGCGACGCCGATGGAGGTCCAGGCGACCTTCGTGGTGCGCGACTCCGCGACCAACGAGACCGCCGGCATCGTCCGGATCAGCGTGCACGCCTCGGACGCCACGGCCAAGACCCCGCCGCGCCCGCTCGCCCTGACCGCCCGGGTCTTCGCCGGGGAGGTCGTGCGGATCCGGGTGCCGCTGACCGGGATCGACACCGACGGCGACGGGGTGCTGCTGCTCGGCCAGGACCAGGCGCCGCTCAAGGGCCGCGTCGTCGCCGTCGGAGCCGACTGGATCGACTACGAGGCGTTGCCCGCAGAGCTCGGCACGGACACCTTCACCTACGCCGTGGAGGACTGGGTCGGTCAGCGTGCCGTCGCCACGGTGCGGGTCGGGATCGCACCGCGCCCGACGACGGCAACCGACGTCATCGCCCGCAACGACGACGTCATCGTCCGCCCCGGCCGCACGGTCGAGGTCCGCGTGCTGGCCAACGACGTCGACACCGGCGGCGGAGACCTGGCGCTGGACCCGGTCCTCGTCCTGGGCCCGGGCGTCGACGCGACCGTCGAGGGCCGCCGCGTGGTGGTGCGGACACCGGACACCCCCGGCGTGCTGCAGATCGGCTACACGGCGCGCAACGACCGCGGCGGTCAGGGCTCGGCCGTGCTCACGGTCACCGTCTCGGACACGGCGGAGTACGAGGCCCCGGTGGCGCGTGACGTCGTCGTGCCGGCGAGCGACACCATCAACCGGACGACCGTCGACGTCGACGTGCTCGGGGTCGCCGCCAACCCGAGCGGCCCGATCAGCGACCTCGAGGTGTCGGTGGACGCCTCGGCCGTCGACGTGGCCACCATCACCTCGCGCGGCACCGTGCTCGTCACGCTGACAGACTCCCCGCGGACGGTGCCGTACGTCCTGACGAACACCGCACCCGGTGCCGCGGGCAAGCGCGCCATCGCGTTCATCACCGTCCCGGCCCTCGGCGACTTCCCACCGGTGCTGCGCCCCGGTGCGCCGACGTTGCGCGTGGTCGCCGGCGCCGAGCTGACGATCGCGCTGGAGGAGTACGTCCAGGTGGCCCCCGGCCGGACCGCCCAGATCTCCGACGCCGGCTCCGTGAGCGCGACCAAGTCGGACGGGTCGGGCCTGCTGCGTGACGACCGCACGCTGGTCTACACCGCCCAGGGCAGCTACGCCGGGCCGGCGTCGATCTCGTTCGAGGTCGCCGACGGGCCGTTCGGTGACGCGAGCGCTCGGACGAGGGTGCTGACGCTGCCGATCACCGTGCTCGCCGTGGCGGACTACCCGCCGACGTTCACCGCCTCGGTGCTCGACGTCGGGCCGGGCGAGAGCACGCAGGTCGACCTCCAGGGGTTCACCTCCGGTCCCGGCGGCTCGGGCGGGCAGGACGACGACGAGTTCACCTTCCGCAAGACGAGCGACCCTGCCGCCGGGTTCACGGTCACCCTCACCGGCTCGGTGCTCACGGTCACCGCGGCCAGCGACCTGCGCCGCGGCAGCGTCGGCGGCGTCGGTCTGGAGATCGCCTACGGTGTCGCCGGCCGGCTGGCCGTCGAGGTCGACTTCCGCGTGGTCGCCAGCTCTCGCCCGCTGGCCCGCGTCGTCGATCAGTTCGTGCTGGGCGTCGAAGGGCAGCAGCAGGCGATCGGCGTCCTCGCCGGTGCGTTCAACCCGTTCCCCGAGGTCCCCCTCACGCTGCTCTCGGCGAGCGTCGAGACGCCGCTCGGCGGGACGGCATCGGTGTCCGGCGGGCAGGTGCTCGTCCGTCCTGCCGCCGGCTTCGTCGGCCAGATGGTCACCCGGTTCCAGGTTCGGGACGCCACGCCGGAATCCGACCGCGTCGTCGAGGGCCGGATCGTCATGACGGTCCGCGGCCGCCCGAGCACGCCCGCGACCCCGCGCGTCGTCGAGGTCCGCGACCGGGTCGTCGTCCTGGCGTGGGACGCACCGGCGAACAACGGCGAACCGATCACCGGCTACCGGGTCACCCTGTCCCCGGGAGGGGAGGTGCGGACCTGCACCTCGACCACCTGCACCATCGACCAGCTGACCAACGACACCGAGTACACCTTCACGGTCGCGGCCCAGAACGCCGTCGACTGGTCCGAGGCGAGCCCGTCCTCGGCTTCGGCTCGCCCGGACGCCGCACCGCTCGCCCCGGCCACACCGGCGGTCAGCCGCGGGGACGCCAGGGTGGCCGTCAGCTGGTCGGCGCCGGAGAACCCCGGCTCGCCGATCCGCGAGTACCAGGTCGAGATCAGCCCGGCCGCCGCCGGTGGCGCGACCTTCAGCACCACGAGCACCTCCCTGACCCTGACCGGCCTGAGCAACGGGACGGCTTACCGGGTTCGGGTCAGGGCGATCAACAACGCCCCTGAACCCGGGGCCTGGAGCCAGCAGTCCGTCGCCGTGGTGCCGGCCCGTGAGCCGGACGCACCCGCTTCCGTCGCTGCCTCCCTGGGTACCGTGCTCGGCGACCCGCTCATCACGGTCACCTGGGACGGTCCGGCCTCCGACGGTGGCGACCCCGTCACCGGCTTCGAGGTCGCGGTGGACGGCGTATGGTCGGCCGTCGGCGCCGCGACGCGCACCTTCTCCTTCCCGGCGGTGCTCGGCCGGAGATACGCGATCGCCGTCCGAGCCTCCAACACGGTGGGCACGGGTCCGGCCGCGGAGCTGACCGGTCAGGTCTGGGCCGTCCCGGGCGCGGTCGGCGGCCTGCTGGCCGCCGACGTCGGCGCTCCGGGCACGCCGTGGGGTGACGGGGCCGTCGAGCTGAGCTGGACCGCGCCGTCGTTCACCGGTGGCGAGGGCATCACCGTCGACCGCTACCGGGTCGAGGTGGTCGGCGGTGCGACCTACGAGACCACGGACACGAGCACGGTCGTGCGCGGTCTCCCGGGCGGGGTGGCCCAGCAGCTGCGGGTGCAGGCGCACAGCAGCAAGGGCGAGTGGGGCCCCGCGGTGACCGTCGGCGTCACGCCGACGACGGTGCCCGACGTCGTGACCTTCGCCGCGCCGGACCTGACGGCGTCCCCGACGGTCCTCTTCTCGTGGGCCGCGCCGCTCGACGGCGGGGCGTCCCTGCGGCGCTACCACGTGGTCGTCACCGGCGACGCGGGAACCGGCGTCGACGTCCAGCAGACCGGCCGGTCGATCGCGGTCTTTGCCAAGCCCGGCGAGACGTTGAGGATCCGCGTGGTGGCCCGCAACAGCCTGGGCTCCGGCCTGGAGAGCGTCCTGACCGACGTCGTCGTCCCGGGCGGCCCCGGTGGCTGACGCCCTGACCCAGGACCGAGGTCCTACTCCGAATGGCGCTGCGGTGCCGACCCCACCAGAGCACGCCACGACAGGAAGAGGCCAGCGATGATGACGCCCGACCAGAGCGCCTGGTTCGCCGAGACGTTCGACACGCTGGTGGCCAATGTCGGCGAGGCCGTGCTCGGCAAGGACCATGTCGTCCGGCTCTCCTTGACGTGCATGCTCGCCGAGGGCCACCTGTTGCTCGAAGACGCCCCGGGCACCGGCAAGACGTCGCTGGCCAAGGCGCTCGCCGCCACGGTCCAGGGGTCCCACAGCCGGATCCAGTTCACCCCCGACCTGCTGCCCTCCGACGTCACCGGTGTGACGATCTACGACCAGAACACCCGGCAGTTCGTCTTCCACCAGGGCCCGGTCTTCGCCTCGGTCGTGCTGGCAGACGAGATCAACCGCGCCTCACCCAAGACGCAGTCCGCGCTGCTGGAGGTGATGGAGGAGTCGCGGGTCACCGTCGACCGGGTCTCGCACCCGGTCGGCCGGCCGTTCATGGTCATCGCGACCCAGAACCCCATCGAGCAGGCCGGCACCTACCGGTTGCCCGAGGCCCAGCTCGACCGCTTCCTCATGAAGACCTCCCTCGGCTACCCCGATCGTGCGTCCACTGTCGAGATCCTCGCGGGCTCCGCCGAGCGCGACCGCACCAGCCGCCTCGGACCCAAGATCACCACCCAGGCGATCGGGGAGATGGCCGAGCTCGCCTCGACCGTGCACACCGACGACGCGGTGCTCGACTACGTCGCCCGGCTCACCGAGGCCACCCGCAGCGACGCCCAGACGATGCTGGGCTCGAGCGTGCGGGGCGCGGTCGCCCTGGTGCGCTGCGGCAAGGTCTGGGCCGCCTCCCAGGGTCGGACCTACGTCATCCCCGACGACATCAAGCTGCTTGCCGAGGCCGTGCTGTCGCACCGGCTCATCCTGGAGACCGAGGCCGAGTTCGCCGGGGTGACCCCGCGCCAGGTCGTCCGGCGGATCCTCGCCGAGACCGAGCCCCCGGCCGCGCGGTTCTGATGCGTCGCGTCCTGCGAGCGGCCGGGTCGACCCTGGCCCGGGTGCTCCGCCCGGCGACCCGGTTGCTGCGACCCGTCACGGGCCTGGGCTGGGCGGTGCTCGTCGTCGCCTCAGCCGGGCTGGGCCTGGGTGCGTGGCTGGGCTGGGTCGAGCTCGCTGTGGTCGGCGTCGCGGCCGTCGGCGCGGTGGTGACCGCGGTGCTGCTCTCGACCGGGCGATCCACCTACGCCGTCGACCTCGACCTCGCCGACCACCGGGTCACCGTGGGACAGCGCGCGGTCGGGCGGCTCGAGGTGCGCAACACCTCCCGACGTCGCCTCCTGCCGGCGCGGATCGAGCTGCCGGTGGGCCGGGGGTCGGCCGACTTCGCCCTGCCGTCCCTCGGACCGGGCGAGGCCCACGAGGACGTCTTCGCCGTGCCGACCACCCGCCGGGCCGTCGTCGTCGTCGGCCCGGTGCGATCGGTGCGCGGCGACCCGCTCGGCCTGGTCTCGCGCCGGGTGCAGTGGACCGAGCCGACCAACCTCTACGTCCACCCCAGCCTGGTCTCGCTCGCCGGTGCTGCCGCGGGGGTGCTGCGGGACATGGAGGGACAGGCGACGCGCGAGATCTCCAACTCGAACATGTCGTTCCACGCCCTGCGCGACTACGTCCCCGGCGACGACCGGCGGCACATCCACTGGAAGACCACCGCCCGGATCGGCGCCCTCATGGTGCGCCAGTTCGAGGACACCCGTCGCACGCACACCGTCATCGCGCTGTCGACGTGCTCGGGCGACTATGCCGACGAGGACGAGTTCGAGCTCGCGGTGGCCGCAGCCGCGTCGATCGGCGTCCAGGCGCTGCGCGACGAGCGGGACCTCACCGTCCTGGCCGGCGACGGGTCGCTGCGCACCGACTCCCCCTCGCGGCTGCTCGACGGCGTCGCCGCGCTCGAGGCCCGGCCGGACGGACACCGGCTGGCCGACCTCGCCGCGTGGATCGCCCAGGATGCCAGGGCGGCCTCGGCGGCGATCCTCGTCACCGGCTCGGTCGCCGACCGCACGGCCCTGCGGGCCTCGGTGGTCCGGGTCCCGGTCGGGGTGCGCACGCTCGTGCTCGGCTGCCACACGGGCGCGCCGCTGAAGGTCGACACCCGCGCCGGCCTGTCGATCGCCAGCGTCGGCTCCCTGCCGGACCTGCCGCGCGTGCTGCGTCGGGTGGTGGCCGGATGACCTGGCAGTCGCAGGAGGGACGCGGCCGTACGGCCGTGCTGGACGTCGTCGTGCTCGTCGGCGCGCTCGCCCTGGCGCTGCTGCCCCTGCTGCCAGTCTTCGGCGACCTCGCCGCGCTGCCGCCCGTGCTCGGCGGCCTGGCGCTCGGCACGGTCGTCGCGCTTCTCGGCGCGTGGCGACGGTGGAGCGGGGTCGTGACCACTGCCGTTGCCCTGCTCGGCTACCTCGGCCTGGGGGGTGTGCTCGCCGCGCCGTCCACCACGACCAACGGCGTGCCGACCCTGCGGACCGTGACCGAGCTGCTCACCGGGCTGGTCACCGTCTGGAAGCAGGTGCTCACGCTCGACCCCGCCCTGGGCCGGAGTGGAAACCTCCTCGCTGCGCCCTACCTGCTCGCCCTGGTCGGCAGCCTCGTGGCGGTCTCGGTCGCGTTGCGGGCCGCACCCCGGTCGCGCGGTGCGTGGGCCGCCCTCGTCCCGCTCGTCGCGCTCGGGGTCGCCGTCCTGCTCGGCACCAAGCAGACGGTGGCGCCGGTCGGCGCCGGGGTCGGGATCGCCCTGCTGCTGCTGCCCTGGGTGGCCCTGCGCCGCGGCGGGCTCGCCGTGCGTCGTGGGTTGTCCCTCGTCCTGATGGGCGCCGTCGTCGCGACCAGCGGCGCCGTCGTCGGACCGCTCGTCGCAGACCAGCGCCCGCGCTTCGTGCTGCGCGACGAGATCGTCCCGCCGTTCGACCCGCGTGACCAGCCCAGCCCGTTGTCGGCCTTCCGCAAGTTCGTCCGGGACTGGAAGGACACCGACCTGCTCACCGTCCGCGGGCTGCCCGAGGGGGCGACCGTCCGGCTTGCCACGATGGACGCGTTCGACGGGGTGGTGTGGAACGTCGCCGGGGCCGAGGCCGCCGAGGGGTCCGGGCAGTTCCGGCGCGTCGGGCAGTCCATCTCCACCTCGGTGCGCGGCGTGCAGCGGACCGTCGACATCGAGGTGCACACCCTGCCGTTCGTCTGGCTGCCGACGGTCGGCTGGACCGAGCGCGTCGACTTCTCCGGGCCGGACGCCGTCGACCTCGCTGCCGACCTGCGCTACAACGATGCGACCGGGACGGCCGTGCTCACCCAGGGTGTGCCGGACGACACCTCGTGGACGGCGCGGGTCGTCGTACCCCCGGTGCCGGACGAGGACGAGATCGGCTCGGCTGCCGTCGGCCCGGTGCGGCTGAGCGAGCCGACCGGTGTGCCGCAGTCGGTCGCCGTGCGGGCCGGGGAGTGGGCCGGATCGGCGACGACGCCGGCGCTCATCGCCACGACGCTGGCCACGGGACTGGCCGAGCAGGGCTTCTTCAGCCACGGACTGACTGCGCAGGGCGACTACCCGTCCTCGTCCGGGCACGGCGCCGACCGGATCACCACGCTGCTCACCGGGGACCTCATGGTGGGCGACGGCGAGCAGTACGCCTCCGCGATGGCGCTGATGGCTCGGGAGATGGGACTGCCGGCGCGGGTGGTGCTCGGGTTCGTGCCCAGCTCCGAGCAGGGGGGCGCGGACGAGATCGTGCTCACCGGTGGCGACATCCAGGCGTGGGTCGAGATCAGCTTCGCCGGGTTCGGCTGGGTGTCGTTCTACCCGACGCCCGACAAGTCCCAGACGCCGACCGACGACACCCCCCAGCAGCAGTCCGAGCCGCAGGCCCAGGTGCGTCAGCCCCCGCCGCCCCCCCAGGACCCGGTCACACCGCCGGACGACGACACCGAGCAGCCCCGAACCGAGGACACCGAGGAGGACCTGCAGCGCGACGAGGCCCTGCGCGCGGTGCTCACGGTCGTCGGGCTGACGAGCATGCCGGTGGTGCTCCTCGGCGGACCGCTGCTGCTCATCGCCGTGGCGAAGCGTCGCCGTCGCCGTCGCCGTCGCACCGAGGGACCGACC
>Ga0105047_10012775_pt1 | contig 13484 bp, 13 predicted proteins | sample MAT04_FD_78384 | JGI IMG/M metagenome (GOLD analysis project Ga0105047, IMG submission 78384) | Freshwater microbial communities from Lake Fryxell liftoff mats and glacier meltwater in Antarctica - MAT-04 (megahit assembly) | ecosystem: Environmental > Aquatic > Freshwater > Ice > Liftoff...
CGGCGCCAGCGCGCCCTCCACCACTTGGACGAAGCGCCCCGCAAGCAGGCGACGATCGAAGCGACGTTGCGCCAGGTCGCGCGCGGCGGCGCCCATCGCAAGGCGCCGCGTGCGGTCGGTGGCGAGGCGGGCCAGGGCCGTGGCCAGCGCGGCGGCGTCAACATGCGTTTCGCCGCATCCGCCTGCTTCGAGCAGGCGCGCGGCCTCGCCCGGGACGTTGGACAGCACGGGCAGCCCGGCTGCCAGATAGTCCATCAGCTTGTTCGGAGCCGTCCATTCCGCGAATTCCGGCACGCTGGCGAGGCACATCAGCCCGACCTGGCTGCCGGACAGAAGCCGAGCCAGTTGCGGCTTTGGCATCGGCTCCAGGAAGGTCAGGTTGGCGAGGCCGCACGCCGCCGCCTGCGCCATCAGCGCCGGCTTCTCGCTACCCTGGCCGACGAGGATGAGGCGCACGCGCCGCTCGCCGGCCGCCTGCAGGTGGGCCGCCGCGTCGAGCAGGAGGGAGAGGCCGTTGGCGCGGCCATGCGCGCCGGCATAGACCGCCAGCATCTCCTGGCTCGCCGCCGCATCGGGTCGCCAGCGACAGACCTGCGGCCCGAACAGGTCGAGATCACAGCCCTGCCCGATGATGTGCAGCCGCCCGGGCGGAGTGCCGCGCACCAGGGCGGTGCGGCCCATGCCTTCGGTGAGCGCGACGACGGCGGCGGCGCGGCGGCAGGCGGCGTCGGCCAGGCGCGACATGGCGGGGAGGACGCCGGGCGCGGCGAGACCCATGGCGGCCGGAAGCTCCGGCCAGGGGTCGCGGATCTCGAAGATGAAGGGCGTGCGGCGCGCCAGCAGCGCGGGGATGGCGACGGTGAGCGGCGTGGAACTGGCGATGATCAGGTCCCACTCGCCCCGCAGCGCGAGCAGGCTGGCGCGGGCGGCGTAGCGCAGGAAAGCGGCGCTGCGGCGGGTGAGGCCCATCGCGTTGGCGCAGGGGATGGCGAATTCCACCACATCGAAGCCAGCGACACGCCCACGCCGCGCGCCAAGCCGGAACCGCCCGTCGAGCCCCGTCACCGCCCCCTGGAACTGCCCGCAGGCGAGCGTCACCGCATGGCCGCGCTGCGCCAGCGCCCGCGCAAAGGCGTAGCTGCGTGTGCCGGTGGCACCCGCCGGCGTGGAGAAGTGTTGATGCAGATAAAGGATGCGCGCCACGGGCGGCGGTTACCGCCGATGCAAGGAACGGATGGCCGAGATGGCGCGGAACTGCTCCGGAATGCCCATGGCGCTGCCCGATGGCAGGCATAGCCCGCGCTCGAACAATCCGGCCGCGATCGCGCCGCCCACCTGCGGCGCTTTCCGGAAGGCAGGCTGCAGGTGCAGGGGCTTCCAGACCGGGCGGCTCTCGACGCCGGCCTCGGCAAGGGCGCGACGCACATCCTCACGGTCGGCGCCGAAGCGTTGCGGGTCGATCAACATGGCGGAGAGCCAACGCGAGGAGCGTGCCCAGCCCGGCTCGGGCATGAAGCTCAGGCCGGGCAGGTGCCCCAGCGCGTCCAAGTAACGATCGAAGATGCGGCGACGCGCCTGGACCCTGTCCTCCAGGCTCGGTAGTTGCGCGAGCCCTACGGCGGCAAGGACAGAACTCATCGCGTAGTTGAAGCCAGTCGTTTCGTGCTGGTAGTGCGCCGCGACCTCCTTGGCCTGGGTCGCCAGGTGACGCGCGCGCGCCATCAGCGTCGCGTCGGCGGAAAGCAGGGCGCCGCCGCCGCCCGCGGTAATGATCTTGTTGCCGTTGAAGCTGAGCACGACGAGGTCGGCGCCGTGCCCCGCCGGCTTGCCGTGCTGCATGCCACCCAGCGAGCAGGCGCTGTCGGAGAGCACCGGCACGCCCCAGGCATCGCACGCCGCGCGGATCGCCGCCATGTCGGAGGGCTGTCCGTAGAGATCCGCCGGGACGACGCAACGCGGCAGCCTGCCGCGCCGGGCGGCGGCGGCGAGTTCCTCACGCAGAAGTTGCGGGTCCAGCGTCCAGCTCGCCGGGTCCACATCGAAGAAGCGGGGGATGGCACCCATCTGAACGGCGGGAGCGATGGTGGCGATGAAGGTGAGGGTGGTGGTCCAGACCTCGTCGCCCGGCTCGACGCCGAGCAGGCGGTAGCCGAGGTGGAGAGCCGCGGTCCCGGAACTGAGGCTGAGCGCATGATCGAGCCCAACGACCCCTGTCAGCGCGCGCTCGAGGGCGGCGAGCGTTGGGCCAGCGGGGGCAAGCCAGCCGGATTCCAGCGTCGCCTGGAGCGAGCCGAGTTCGTTGCCCGTCAGATGGGGTGGCGAAAGCAGCAGAGGCGGCAAGGCCGGCCGCACCTCCCGCCGGAACGGAAGAACGGGAGAGGTGGCGGACACATAAGCCGGCTGCACGGGCGCCATGGGGTTAACTCTCGGTTAACGAATTACCCCATGATGAATACATGGCCGCCAAACATGCAAGCCTGACGTGCGCTATCTTTATTTATCTACAACCGGAACAACCTTCACCCTCAGGAATGCCCCTTGCACGCCGGGCGCCTTGCACGCGCGGCACTGCTTTACATGAACTTCTTTATGCGGTTCCGGAAACCTGATTGCGACGATTCTGCCACAGCTGAACGAAATCAATCGGGTTGAGCATGACTGGCGGGAAGCCGCCTTCCCGAGTCACATCCGCCAGGATGTTGCGTGCGAACGGGAAAAGCAGGCGCGGACACTCGACCAGCAAGACCGGCTCAAGGTGCTCCTGCGGGACATTCAGCGTGAAGATTCCGCAATAGGTCAGTTCCGCGATGAAGCACTGGGTGTCCTGCACCTTTGCGTCCGCGCGGATGATGAGCGCCACCTCAAAGATGTTCTCGCCCTGCTGGATCGGGCGCGCCTGCACGTCCAGCGCCAAGTCCACGCGGGGCTGCTCGCGTAGCGTGGCAAAGATTTCCGGTGCGCCCGGAACCTCGAAGGAGAGGTCCTTCGTGAACTGGATGTTCAGGACCAGCGGCATGGGCAGGTCGGGCTGGCCATCCTGGGGAGTTCCATTCGGCGGGCTGGACGGGGGGTTCGGCTGATCGGACATGAGCGGGGCCTCGGCGATTGATGGGTGCGCGGCTACCACGGGGCGTCCGGTACCGCCAGACTCATGCCGCCTCTCCGGGCTTTGCGGCGGTGCGGCATGGCCCTATCTGTAGTTCATGCCCCTTTCCGCCCCCGCACCCCGCAAACTCGAACACCTGCGCGACATCTCGTTGCGCGGCTATGTGCGGGAGGATGGCCTGGTCGACATCGAGGCTCACCTCACCGACACCAAGACCTACGGCTTTCCCTCGGAGCATCGCGGCCAGGTCGGCCCCGGCGACCCGATCCATGGCATGTGGGTCCGCATGACGGTGAACGAGGACATGCTGGTGGTCGCCTGCGAGGCCGCTTCCGACCACACGCCCTTCGCGGTCTGCCCCGGCGCCACGCCGGCCTTCTCCACCCTGGCAGGGCTCACGATCGGGCCGGGCTTCAACCGCGCCGTGAACGAGCGCGTGGGGGGCGTGATGGGCTGCACCCATCTGCGTGAGGTGCTCGCGCAGATGGCGACGGTGGCCTTCCAGACACTGTGGCCGCTGCGTCATCGTCGCCAATCCGCCCAGCGCAAGGCCGAGACGGAGGGCGCGCCGCGCAAGCGCCCGGCCCTGCTCGGCACCTGCCACGCCTATGCCCCCAACTCCCCCGTGGTCCGCAAGAAGTGGCCCGAATGGAGCGACCTGGCCGAGCAGAAGGCCGAGTAGGGGCCCCTAATCGGGCGTGAAGCCCGAGGCCCCCTAGTCAGTCGGGCGTGAAGCCCGAAGCGCGGATGATCGGCCCCCACTCCTCGCGCTCCCGACGGATCTGCGCGGTATAGGCGGTTGGGCTTTCCGAGGTACCGGAGCCGAAATCGAGACGCTCCAGCGCCGCGCGCATTTCTGTGCTGCCGGCCACCTGCCGGATCGCGTTGAACAGGCCCTGCACCACCGGCGCCGGCGTGCCGGCTGGCAGCAACGCGCCGAACCATTCCTCCTTCGTCAGCGCCGGATGGCCGAGTTCCTGGAAGGTCGGCACGTCGGGGAAGCGCGGGTGGCGCGCGGCGGAGGACATCGCCAGCATGCGCAGCCCGGTGCCCGCATGCGGCGTCACATCGCCCAGCACGCCCATGAAGGCGTTAAGCCGCCCGGCGATCAGGTCCTGCACGGCCGGTACGGCGCCGCGATAGGGCACGTGCGTCATCCGGATGCCGAGCGCGTTCGCCAGCATCAGCCCCATGAAATGCGGCGCGGCGCCCGCGGCGGGCGAGGCGTAGGGAATCTCGTTCGGCTGCTGCCGCGCCCAGGCTGCGAAGCCCGCCAGGTCACGCGCCGGATGGCTCGTGGGTACGCAGAAGGCAAAGGGGAAGGTGCAGACGGTGGAGACGGGGATGAAGTCCGTCAGCGCGTCGTAGCGCACCTCGCGCGCGAAGATGTGCGGCTGCAGCGTCAGCATCGAGGCGGGCGTCTGAAGGAAGGTGGTGCCGTCCTTCTCCGCGTCGCGCACATGCTCGACGGCGATGCGGCCCGCCGCACCCACGCGGCCGTCCACGATCAGGTTCGGCGCATAAACGCCGCGCAAACGCTCCGCATAGAGGCGCGCCACGATGTCGGAACTGCCTCCGGCCGGAAAGCCAATGACAATGCGGGCATTGCGCGGCACCACCTGGGCCGAGCCCACGCGCGGGCTGGCCAGCAACGGCAGGGCAAAGGTGGCGCCCAGCAAGCCGCGGCGGTGGGTCTGCGTCATCGGATCGACATCTCCTGGGGCGTAATTTTCAAGGCCCGACTTAATGGCGGCGCGATCCGGTTTAAACCACCTCGGACGGAGCGCGAAGCGTCAGTGCCAGGGCATGGAGGCCGATCTTGAATTCGTCATCGAGAACGGCATGCACGGCGCGCGACCTCGCCACGCGGTTCATGCCCGTGAACGCCTCGCTGACCAGGAGCACGCTGTAATGCGTCTCGCCGCCCGGCGCCGCGCCAGCATGGCCTGCGTGATGCTCACTGTCATCCACCACCTCAAGGCCGGAGGGAGCGAAATGCGCTTCGAGCGCGGAGCGGATGCGGTCGGCACGTTTGTCCATGGCGCGGAGGTTCACCCAGCGCGACGCCGTTGCCAACCCCGCATCGCGAACCCATAACATTCCAATGGTGCGCCGCGCGAGCTTCCAACCCCAGACCGACCCCAAGGCTCCGCCGCGGGGATGCGCCGCGCCAGGATGCACGGCCGCGGGCGAATTTCGCGCGCCGAAGGACCGCGCGCTGCGCGAGTACCTCTGGTTCTGCCTGGAGCACGTTCGGCAATACAACGCCGGATGGGATTTCTATCGCGGCATGGGGGCGGCCGACATCGAGACCTCCATCCGTTCCGACACCGGCTGGCAACGCCCGACCTGGCCGCTGGGGCGCCTGGGCGGCATGCGGCTCGATCCCGATCGCGTGGCGGATCCGCTGGGCATCCTCCGCGACACGGCCCTGCATGAGAAGCGACGCACGCCGCCCCGGCACGAGGCGCCGCCCGAGCTGCGCGCGGCCCTCGGCCTGCTTGACCTGCAATGGCCGCTCGATCCGGCGACGCTGAAAATGCGCTACAAGGAACTTGCCAAGCGCTACCATCCGGACGCGAATGGAGGAGACCGCAGCACGGAAGACAAGCTGAAGGACATCAACCGCGCCTATTCGCTGCTGCGCCAGCGGGTGGGCCGTGCCGAGCCAGCCGCGCAACACGCGCACGCCGGGTAGCCCAATCCGGCAGCCTGCCCTAACATCTGAAACACCCTGTCAACGAAGCGGAAGCGTGATGACGAAGCTGGCCCAAAGCGGCGAAGCCCCCTCGGTTGAAATTCGGCCAACCGCGGCGATCAACCTGCCTGACATCACGGTCAATGCGCGTGACGTCTTCGGCGTGGACATCGACATGGAGGTGCCCGCCTTCTCCATCCGTACCGAACACGTCCCTGAGCTCGACACCTCGTACCGCTTCGACCGGGAGACGACGCTCGCCATCCTCGCGGGCTTCGCGTTCAACCGGCGCTGCATGATCCAGGGCTACCACGGCACCGGAAAGTCCACCCACATCGAGCAGGTGGCCGCGCGCCTCAATTGGCCCTGCATCCGCGTCAACCTCGACAGCCACATCAGCCGCATCGACCTGATCGGGAAGGACGCCATCGTCCTGAAGGACGGCAAGCAGATCACGGAATTCCGTGAAGGCATCCTGCCCTGGGCGCTGCAGCACCCCTGCGCGCTGGTGTTCGACGAGTACGATGCCGGCCGGCCGGACGTGATGTTCGTGATCCAGCGCGTGCTCGAAGTCGAGGGCAAGCTGACGCTGCTAGACCAGAATCGCGTGATCCGCCCGCACCCGATGTTCCGCCTGTTTGCCACCGCGAACACGGTCGGCCTCGGCGATACGACGGGCCTCTATCATGGCACGCAGCAGATCAACCAGGGCCAGATGGACCGCTGGAACATCGTGGCCACGCTGAATTACCTGCCGCACGCGCAGGAGACGGAGATCGTGCTGGCGAAGCTCGGCTCCTCGGGCGATGCCAAGATGAAGAAGCAGGTCGAGGCGATGGTGGCGCTGGCCGACCTCACGCGCGCCGGCTTTATCGCGGGTGATATCAGCACCGTCATGTCGCCGCGCACGGTCATCACCTGGGCGGACAACACGCGCATCTTCGGGGACGTGGCCTTCGCCTTCCGGCTGACCTTCCTCAACAAGTGCGACGAGGCTGAGCGCTCGACGGTGGCGGAATACTACCAGCGCTGCTTCAACACCGAGATCGCGACGGGGCTCTACAAGAAGGCGGGCTGACGTGAGCAAGCAGGACCTCACCCGGCAGGAGGAGTTCAAGCGCGCGACGGCGGGCGCCGTGCGCGCCATCGCGCAGCAAGCCGAGGTTCAGGTCGCCTTCCAGCCTGGCCCGGCCGGCGTCTCCGGCAAGCGCGCGCGCCTGCCCTTGCCCACGCGCAGCCTGCCGCCTGCCGAGATGGCAAAGCTGCGCGGCGCGGCCGATGCCGTGGCCCTGAAGCTGCGCCATCATGACGAGGCGACACACGCCGCCCGCGCGCCCGCCCGCAAGGAAGCGCGCGAGGTGTTCGACGCGCTTGAGGATGTGCGCGTGCAATCCGTCGGCAGCCGCTTCATGGCCGGCGTCGCCGCCAACTTGCGCGCCCGCCTCTCGGATGAATGCGAGTCCGAAGGCTATGACCGCATGACGCGGAAAGACCAGCTTCCGCTGCACTCCGCCCTGTCCCTCATGGCGCGGGAGCGCATCTCGGGGGAGCCTTCGCCCGCCGCCGCGACCCGCGTGCTGGAGATGTGGCGTGACAGCCTGGACGAGAAGGCCGCCGCCGCCATGGAGGAGCTTGTCTCCGCCACTGACGACCAGGAGCGCTTCGCCCGCGCCGCCCGCAAGCTGCTCACCGCCCTCGACCTCGCCGAGGCCGAGATGGAGAGCGAGGCCGACCAGGACGAGGAAGGCGATGAGGGAGGCGACCAGTCCTCCCAACAGGACCAGGCCAGTGCCGGCGAGGCGCAGAGCCAGGAGCAGGAATCCATGCAGGGCGCCGAGCCCGAGAGCATGGAGGGCGAGGCCGCCGACGAGGAAGCGCAGGACAGCGAGGAAGAGGGCGCCGCCGCCGAGGGCGACGAGAAGCCCGGCGGCCCGCAGGCGCGCAAGGAAGTGCCACAGACCGACGACACCACGCGCTACCGCGCCTTCGTCACGCAGTTCGACGAGGTGGTGGAGGCCGAGGATCTCTGCGACCCCGACGAACTCACGCGCCTGCGCCAGCAACTCGACCAGCAGCTCCAGCATCTGCAGGGGGTCGTCTCCAAGCTCGCCAACCGGCTGCAGCGCCGCCTGATGGCGCAACAGCAGCGCGCCTGGGATTTCGACCTGGAGGAAGGCACACTCGACGTCGCGCGCCTCGCCCGCGTCGTCGCCAACCCGACCATCGCGCTGTCCTACAAGCGCGAGCGCGATGCGGATTTCCGCGACACGGTCGTGACGCTGCTCATCGATAATTCCGGGTCGATGCGCGGGCGGCCCATCACCGTCGCCGCCATGTGCGCGGACATCCTGGCCCGTACGCTGGAACGCTGCGCGGTGAAGACCGAGATCCTCGGCTTCACCACCCGCGCCTGGAAGGGCGGCCAGTCGCGCGAGCGTTGGGTGCAGGAGGGCAAGCCGCGCAATCCCGGCCGCCTGAACGACCTGCGCCACATCGTCTACAAGGCCGCCGATGCGCCCTGGCGCCGCTCGCGCCGGGCCATCGGGCTCATGCTGCGCGAGGGGCTGCTGAAGGAGAACATTGACGGCGAGGCGCTGAACTGGGCCTATCGCCGCCTGCTCACCCGCAGCGAGCACCGCCGCATCCTGATGGTCATCAGCGATGGCGCGCCGGTGGATGACAGCACGCTCTCGGTCAATCCAGGCAATTACCTGGAGCGCCACCTGCGCGAGGTGATTAAGGAGATCGAGGGCCGCAACGCAGTCGAGCTCATCGCCATCGGCATTGGCCATGACGTGACGCGCTATTACCGACGCGCCGTAACCATCGTGGACGCCGAGGAGCTGGGCGGTACCATGATGAAGAAGCTGGCCGAACTTTTCGATGAGGATGCCGCCGAGGCCTGGCAGCGCGCCGCGGCCGAACGCGCGCCGATGGTGATCTGAGCACCACCGGGCGCCGCCAACTTCTGGCGGGGCTTGCCGCCCTGCCAGCGTGCACGGCGGATGCAACGGCGCTTCTGCCGCTCACGCAACCGTCGCGGCCCTTCCTCCAGCCTCTCGGCGGGATCGTGCTCGACACGGGGGAGTGGGGCTTCGGCGGATTTTCCGGGCTGCACCTTGCACCTGACCTCACCGTCACCGCGATCAGCGATGTTGGCCATTGGTGGCGGGCGCCGCTCCTGATGCGCGACGGTCAGCTTGCCGGTGTCGGCACCATCCGACATGGGCCACTTCGCGACGCGGCCGGTGTGGCCCTCCCAGGCTCTCCGCTCGGTGATGCCGAGTGCTTGGCGCGGTTGGCGAACGGCGATTGGCTCGTTGGCTTCGAGCGCCGCCACCGCATCCTGCGCTACCGCGACCTGGCCGGCCCAGGCGTGCCCTTCGATACGCCGCCCGGCCTCACGGGCTCCCCCAATAATGGTGGGCTCGAGGCGCTGACCCTGCTGCGGGATGGACGCTTGCTGGCCATTTCGGAAGCATTGCCTGGCCCGGCTGGACCTACAAGCCGGATGGCTTGGTTCGGAAGCCACGCCGGGGCCCGCACGAGATGGACCCCCACCAGCTACATCCCCGTCGCCGGCATGGACCCGACCGACGCGGCAGCGCTGCCGGATGGCGGCGCACTGGTACTGGAGCGCAGCTTCTCCCTGTTCCGCGGCTTCAAGGCCCGCCTCGCCCGCATCGCGCCGGAAGGTCTGCAGCCAAACGCGCCCCTCACGGCCGAGACCTGGCTCGACCTGCCATCGGACGCGGCCGCCGAGAACTGGGAGGGCGTCGCCGTCACGCGGCATGGTGGGCAAGTGCTCGTTGCACTCATGTCCGATGACAATCAGAGCCGACTTCAGCAGTCCTTGTTGCTGCTCTATGCCATGGCCGGGGACTGAACGGCCGGCACGATCCGTTCCGGCGGCAGTGAAAGGAAAGCGCGCGCGCCGATCCCGGGCGCTGCCTCGATCACAAGTTCGCCGCCATGCGCGCGCAGGAGCGAGCGCGCCAGGGAGAGGCCGAAGCCGAGCCCGCGCGTGCGTTCGGGGTTGCCGTCATACGCCGCTGGAGCCAGATCCTCGATCGCAAGGCCGACGCCCTCATCCTCCACGACGATGCAGGCGGCGTGCGGGCGCAGATCCGCGCGGATGTCGATGAAATCACCCTCCGTCGTGGCGCGCGCGGCGCGGCCCAGCACCTGCACCATGGCACCTCGCAGGGCACGCCGGTCGGCCGTTACGGTCAAGGCTTCGATTTCGGGGGCGATGCGCCAATGGCGGATACCCGGCCCAAGTTGGGCGCTGGCGACAGCCACGGCTTCTCGCAGGATAGGTGCCAGCGGGTGCTGCTCCTCCGCCAGGAAGCGGGCCGTGGCGGCGCTGGCGCCCTCTTCAGCGGCGGCATCGGCGAGAGCGAGGATTTGCCGCGCCTCCGCCTCGAACCCCGGACCGACGGCGCCGCCCACCGCCTGGGCGCGGCCTAGCAACCCAAGACCGATACTGTTCATGTCGCGGGCGAGAAGCGCCATGCTGCGGGCTCGGCTTTCGCCAAGGGCGCGCTGCGCCTCTGCTTCGGCCATGCAGCGCACAAAGCGGCGCCAAAGCACGCCGCAGCCAAGCGCAGCCGCGACGGCGAAAACGAGAAGAAAAAAGGAAACCGCGTTGGGGATCATCCTCGGAACCTACCGAGGATGGATTAACGCCGGCCTAACCCGCGCAGGTTAAGCTGCTGCCTTCTTGGCCTGGGCGCGAAGGATGCGGCGCTTCAGGATCAGCGCCTCGGGCGGCAGCCGGCGGGCGGGTGTGCTGATCAGGAACGAGTCCAGACCGCCATTGTGCTCGATCGTGCGGATGCCGTTCGTCGTCAGGCGCAGCTGGATCGAAGCGGCCAGGATGTCCGAATAGAACGAGGTTTCCTGCAAATTGGGCAGGAAGCGCCGGCGGGTCTTGTTGTTCGCGTGGCTGACATTGTTGCCAGACATAACGCCCTTGCCGGTGATGCCGCAGCGGCGAGCCATGGTGGTAATCCTGCAAACGAAGCGCGCGCAGGAAGCTGCGCACGGGTGGAAATCGGAAGCGGGCGTATGCGGCACCCTCACTGCGGAGTCAAGTTGAGGCGGCCTCAGCCCTTGGGCAGCGTCGGTAACTGCCGAAGCTCGCCGGCCTCGACGCTCGCGAGCGCCTGGCGCAGCACGCCGGCAATCGAGCGGTCGTCCATGCTGCGCGACAGGAGCCCGAGAGCCCCGCCGAGCAAGGCGGATGCTGCCGAAATAGGCGCGATCTTCTGCTCCAGCATGTATTCGATGGCCTTGTCCACGACCGAGCCCGCGTGGCTCAGGTCCTCCGGGGCGTCGTCATCCGCGGCTGCTTGCATACCCAATTGCTCCTTCAGTGGGACCGACATGGGGGCCTGCCCCCCTCCAGGGAAGGGCGGCGAGCTTAAGGCTTTGTCACCTGAAGCGTCTCGCCGGCCCGCCGTGCGCTGACGCCGCTGCCGAATTCCGCCTGCGCATGGGCGATCGCGGCCGCTTCGGCCGCTGCCACCGCCTCGGATTGCCGGCGCCACATTTCGGCATAGAGGCCGTCGGAGGCGATCAGCACGCCGTGCGTCCCACGCTCGGCGATGCGGCCATCCTCCAGCACGATGATCTCGTCCGCCTCGACCACGGTGGATAGCCGATGCGCGATGACCAGCGTGGTCCGCCCGCGCGAGACGTCGCGCAGTGCCGCCTGGATTTCCTGCTCGGTGCGCGTGTCGAGCGCGCTGGTCGCCTCGTCGAGGATGAGGATGCGCGGGTCCTTCAGGATGGTGCGCGCGATGGCAACCCGCTGCTTCTCGCCGCCCGAGAGCTTGAGGCCGCGCTCGCCCACGCGGGTCTTGTAGCCCTCAGGCAGCTTCAGCACGAAGTCATGCACCTGGGCGAGTTTCGCCGCATGCACCACCTCCTCCTCGGAGGCGTCGGGGCGACCATAGGCGATGTTGTAGCGGATGGTGTCGTTGAACAGCACCGTGTCCTGCGGGACCACGCCGATGGCCCGCCGCAAGCTATCCTGCGTCACGCTCTGTACATCCTGGCCGTCGATCTGCACGGCGCCGCCGGTCACGTCGTAGAAGCGGAACAGCAGGCGCGAGATCGTGGATTTCCCCGCCCCCGTCGGCCCCACGATGGCCAGCATCCGGCCAGGCGGCACCTCGAAGCTGACGCCCTTCAGGATTTCGCGGTCGGGTCGGTAGGAGAAGCGCACGTCGCGGAAGGCAACCGCGCCGGCCGTGACGGCGAGCGGGAGGGCACCCGGCGCGTCAGCTACCTCCTGCGGCACGTCGAGGAGGCGGAACATTTCCTCCATGTCGGTCAGGCCCTGCTTGATCTCGCGATAGGCGAAACCGAGAATGTTGAGCGGCAGATAAAGCTGGATCAGGTAGGCGTTGACCATGACGAAATCGCCGACCGTCATCGTCCCGCCTGAGATCCCGCGGCCGGCCAGCAGCATCACCACAGTAAGCCCCGTCGCCATGACCGCCGCCTGGCCGGCGTTGAGCATATTGAGAGTGGTCTCGGAGCGGGTATAGGCGGCCTCATAGCGCGTGAGGCTGTCGTCATAGCGGCGCGCCTCGTGGCGCTCGTTGTTGAAGTACTTGACGGTTTCGTAGTTGAGCAGGCTGTCCACCGCCTTGGTGTTCGCCTCCTGGTCCGTGTCGTTCATCACGCGGCGGAAAGCGAGGCGCCAATTGGTGAAAAGCAGGGTGAAGACGATGTAGCCGCCGATCGTCACAAGCACCGTCACCGCGAAGGAGACGGCGAAGAGCCACCAGAGGATGGCAGCGACAAGAAAGATCTCCACGATGGTCGGCAGGATGTTGAACAGCATGAAGTTCAGCACGATCGCGATGCCACGCGTGCCACGCTCGATCACCCGAGAAAGGCCGCCGGTCGAGCGGTCCATGTGGAAGCGCATGGAGAGCGCATGCATGTGCTGGAACACGCTCAGCGCCACGCGTCGCGCAGCCCGGGCCTGCACCTTGGCGAAAACCGCATTCCGCAGTTCCGCCAAACCCGAACTCATCACACGTAGCAACCCGTAGCCGATGACGAGCGCCACGGGGATGGCCAGCATGGCGCCCACGCCATCCTTGGGCGCCAGCGCATCCACCGCACGGGCATAGGCGATGGGCACCAGCACGTTCGCCGCCTTGGCCAGCACCAGGCAGATCACGGCAATGACGACGCGGACCTTGAGCTCCCGCTCGCCGGCTGGCCAGAGGTAGGGGAGGATGGTGAGAAGGGTTCGGCCGTGATTGTCGGGTTTCGCGCTCATCCCCCACATGTGGCGCGCGGCGCGGGATTTGGGAACACTCACCCTTTCAACCCGGCGCCGGCACTGGCACATGGCAGCGATGAGCAAGCCCCTCTCCCGCCACATCGACGCCTGCAACAACGTGCCCTCGCCCGCGCATCTCCTGCCCTTCCATTTCGGCCGGGAGCAGGTGGGGTGGGTCTCTCCTGAGCTTGCCCGTGCGCTCACCTTCCAGCCGAAGGACTTCCATTTCGAGGGGCGCGGCGTCGCCATGGCCGGGCGGTTGCGTAGCGCCGGGCAGCGCAGCGACGCACTGGCCACTGCGGCGCGCGACCTGACGCGGCAGGGCTTCTGCCGGATCCGCGGCGAGATGTTCGACATCCGCGCCACGGCGGAAG
>Ga0105047_10012776_pt1 | contig 13484 bp, 9 predicted proteins | sample MAT04_FD_78384 | JGI IMG/M metagenome (GOLD analysis project Ga0105047, IMG submission 78384) | Freshwater microbial communities from Lake Fryxell liftoff mats and glacier meltwater in Antarctica - MAT-04 (megahit assembly) | ecosystem: Environmental > Aquatic > Freshwater > Ice > Liftoff...
CAGGAGTCTCTTCAACTCCAGAATGCGCGTGATCGATATCACGCACACATGACGCTAACCTGCTGCACGAGGTCAAATGTCTCGGCGGTCGCGGTGGAAATGTAACTAACGTCACACGGCGCGCCTGCGTTTGCGCGACAGCACCTCGCGTCAAACCTCAGCAAGGAATTTTGAGACGATGACACCTCTCGCCTTCAAACTCTCAAATGAAAATCTCGCCGAAGAGAGCGGGGTAGTTCCGTCGCGCCGCTGGATCAACGCGTTGCGCCTCGATATTTTGCGCAGATCCCGAAGAGAAGAGTTGTCCATCTCCGGTGAGACGATTTGGCAACAAGGTTGCGGATACTGAAATCGGTGGTAATTACAGCACGCCCGGCGCGTTTTCGTGAGCGCGACGCTATGCAGGCAACGTTCATAGGGCCCCTGCGTGGTAGCCGGTTGAGTGTTTCGACAACCCCAGCATGTAACCGCTACGCCCCCGCTACGCCCTGCGCGTTACCCGCGCCGTCAACTACAACCAGACGTCGTCCGCCGACGCGTTCAACGAAGACAGCGACACGTCTGCCACCTGCGGAACAACTCCGCCCAGCGCTCCGCGATGTTCGCGCGCGTGCGCCCAGTCGTCGGATGTGCGGGGCAGGAAAAACGCTCCGGTGCGTGTGTCGCAGAACAGGGCTCCGGGCTCGCGCTGGAGATTGTCCGCGATGAACTGATCAGTATCGCTCACCATCGCCCGAAAGTGATGCGCGGCTTCCGCGACATCGTACGTCCCGACAAATCGCAGGAATGCGGCATCCTCGGGGGTGAGGGTGCGACGCCGGAACTGCTCGAGATACGCCGCCGGATTGAGCCCAGGATTCTTCTCGACGACGGCCCAGACGAGCGCGGGAAAGGGCAGAATGTGACGGTCGGCAAAGATTGCATCCACCAGATCGCGTGGCTCGCGGCGATGCGCGAGGGCCACGAGCTTGTTGATGGCGAGGTCGATCGGATGCAGCATGACACCGCCGCGGTTGAGCGCAACGAGTGGAAGAAAGCGCCACGCGGATTCGTGCGACCAGTCGATTTCAGTAGTGTCGCTGCCATCGCTCACGCGCGCTTTGACGAACCCCGGGAACTGCGAGTCGATCACGACCTGCCACCCCATTCGCCGGAGGGCGCTGGCATCGCGGTCGAATGCGTCGTTTGCGGCTTTGGCCGTGGTATGGAATAAGTCCAGGTCGGCGCTGTAACGCTCTCCGCCAGCGCCGAGGTGAAGCGCCGCGCCCCCCGCGAGGTACGAGTCGCGACCCCGGCCGTCAGCGAGTGCAGCGAGCACCTGTGCCTGAAACGCTGTCAGCGGCATACTACGACTCTGGGGTGGCTATGGACGCGGTCACCGGCGACAGAGCGTCGAGGCGCGCAGCCAGACGCCATTCCAGCCGTCCGCCGCGTTTCCGCAGGTGATCGGCGACCCAGGCGACGCGCTCGAGCGTGATGACGAGATCGGATGGCACCCACCAGAAGCAGCGCGCGTGGTAGGAACGAAAGAGTTTGCGGGCTTCGCGAATACGTACCATGGCGCGCGCCTGATCGGGCGACAGACGGCGGCGACTCTTGCGGCCGCCGAGGCGTCCGGCGTCGGCGGTGCTCATGGGCTCGGGCATACCGCAGAACATAAGCGCTTATGATGTTATCACAAAGTGGCGTGGTCCAAGATCGTTCGTGAAACAGACGCCAGGCAGCCGGTGGAACGAAAAGGCCCCGCGCGGGCATCGTACCGCTGACAATGGGCATCGCCCGTGAATACGACGAAAGACTTTGCGGGTAAAAACCGCTGGGCGCAGCACGAGAAATTCTGAACGGTCGACCTGGGTGGTTGTTGTGTGGAGGTAAAACTGCCGAATCACACGGGGAGTTTCCGGAAAGCAATGGCGAGGCGGTTCCAGGCATTGATGGTGTTAATCACCATTGTCAGATCAACCATTTCCGTTTCAGTGAAGTACGGTTTTACGTGCAGCCACACCTCATCAGGCACATGTGTCTCGGCAACTCGTGTGACCGATTCGGCCCACTCCAATGCAGCGCGCTCGCGTTCATCGAAAAACGCTGTTTCGCGCCAGACCACCACAGCGGCCAGTCGACGTTCATCTTCTCCGGCTTTGCGTGCATCGGTGCTGTGCAGATCCACGCAATACGCACACCCATTCATTTGCGAGACGCGAAGTCGCACCAGTTCAATCAACGATTTTTCGAGCGTCGAGCGAACACCTTGCTGCTCAAGTGTCATCATGGCTTTCATGGCATCAGGGCTGGCTTTATGGAAATTGAGACGTGGTTTCATGGTGTATTCCTTGGTGGTGTGCTCGCAGGGTGATCGTGGCGGTAACGGTGCGAGCGAGTAGTAGGTGCCATGCCGCGACGTTGGATTCTCAATGCAGCAAGGGGTGGACGTGCTCACATCAAACGCACGCGACTACGCAGTCCGATTACGAGCGCCGCAAGCATGAGTGCTGCTGCAACCGCGAACGTGACGTGCATGCCGGTTGCTACCGATGTCGCGCTGCTCGCGTTGATGTCAGTCGAGCCCGACGCCTGTGCAAACACCGCACCCATCACCGACGCACCGCTGATCAAGCCGAGGTTGCGCGCCAGGTTCAGCAGCCCCGCGATCACACCACGCTGATCGCCACTCACACCGATCATCAGCACGGTATTGTTGGCCGTTTGAAAGATCGCGTATCCAGCGGTCATCAGAGCGAGCGGAACGAGATACCCAACCACGCCGGTTGATGTCGGCAGCAACGCCAGCGCCAGCGCTCCAAAGGCGACGCTGCAGATTCCGGCGAGTGTCACGCGATACGATCCGAAGCGATCGGCAAGACGTCCGGCGGGCACGCTGGTGAGTGCAGCGACAATGGGACCGACGGACATGGTGAGGCCAACCATCGCGGTGCCGAGCTGCAGCGTGCGCGCGAGATAGAATGGGCCCACCACCAGCGTTGCCATCATCACCGTCGAGACAATCGCAATCATGGAAAGACTTGTTCGCAGCAACACATCGCGAAACATCGACAGGCGAACCAGCGGCGAATTCACTCGCAACTCTACAGCAACAAAAGAGACGCCACCAAGAGCTGCGACCATCAGCAGCGAAATGTTGAGGAGTCCAAACCGACCGCGACCCATCGTCATTGCCAACGCGTAGCTGGCCAATGTGAACGCGAGAAGCATCGTACCAAAACCGTCGAACGTGGCGACTGTGCTGCGGATGCGCGTGCGATCGTCTGGCAGGCTGCGATACGCGAGCAACAGCGTCAGCAAACCAAGCGGTACGTTCACGAAAAACAGTGCGCGCCAGCTGAATACCGCAATCAGCACGCCCCCGAGTGACGGGCCCAGTGCCGTTCCGATTGCCGCCATTGCGCCAAGCAGACCAATGGCACTCCCCGCGCGTTCTTTGGAAACCGTCTCGCCAACGAAGGCCATTGTGAGCGCCAGCATCACGGCCGCGCCGACACCCTGCGCGACGCGGGCCGCAATCAACAGCGGCAACAGCGGTGCAATACCGCAGGCAAACGATGAGACGGTGAAGAAGACAATTCCGGCCAGCAGCAATTGACGACGCCCGATGATGTCGCCGAGTCGGCCGACGCTGACCACGAGTGTAGTGCTGGCCAGCAGGTAGGCGAGCACGACCCACTGCACCTGCGCAAACGTTGCGGCAAACGACTGGGCAAGCGTGGGCAGCGCGACATTCGCGATGCTGGTGCCTAGCGACGACATCAGCGTGGCCAGCGACAGGCTGACAAGCGCTGCGCGCGTTGGTGCTTTTCGCGGTGGTGCATTGCGCGTTGGTGCATTGCGCGTTGGTGCACTGCGCGTTGGTGCACTGCGCGTTGGCGCACTGCGCGTTGGCTCAACCGGCTCAATGCGATGTCCTGATTGCACCGCTGCTCTCTCCGTTCAGATGACAACTTGTGGCTACAAAGCGTGGTGATTGGTATGTAGTTCCGATGACCAAATGGCGGCAGACGCACCAGTTGCATTCAATTACTGCACAAAACGCCATATCAGAGGGAAACTTGCTACATTCTCCCTATGTCGAACCCCGATCTGAACCTGCTGGTCGTCCTCGATGTACTGCTGACAGAGGGGAGTGTGGCCCGAGCGGCGCAGCGGTTGCGGTTGAGTCCTTCTGCCATGAGCCGGGCATTGGCGCGCTTGCGCCGCACGACTGGTGATCCGCTGTTGGTGCGAGCAGGACGTGGACTGGTAGCGACACCACGGGCGATGGAACTGCGCGAACAGGTCAGTCAGCTCGTGCAGGATGCGCAGAGCGTGCTTCGTCCGTCAAAGAAGCTCAGGCTCAAGCAACTGGTGAGAACATTCACGTTGCGCACCAGCGACGGCTTCGCTGAAAACTTTGGCGCGGAGCTTATTGCGCGTGTGAGCCAGGAGGCGCCGGGCGTACGACTGCGTTTTGTGCAGAAACATTCGAAGGACAGCATCGCGTTGCGCGACGGTACAGTCGACCTGGAAACTGGCGTTGTTGAAAACTTGATCAGCCCGGAAGTAAGAGCGCAGGCACTCTTTCGTGATCAGCTAGTGGGTGTTGTGCGCGCTGGGCATGCGCTAGCCAGGGGCAAGGTCTCAATAGCGCGGTTTGTTGATGGCAAACATGTGCTGGTGTCGCGACGCGGTATAAACGAGGGGGCGGTGCACGACGCGCTGGAACGTCTTGGAATGACGCTCGACGTGACGACGGTTGTAAGCGGTTTCTCTATCGCGCTCGCGCTGGCGCGGACGTCCGATCTCATTGCCACGGTGCCCGAGCGTCATTCCGGCAACCTGCTGGCCGGATTGTTCAGCTTTCCCATTCCACTGGTGTTGCCGGAGATCGCGGTTTCGTTGCTCTGGCATCCGAGAATGGATGCGGACCTCGCGCACCGGTGGATGCGCGGGGTGGTGCAGGAGGTGTGTGCGGGCGCGCGCACGAGTGTGTACGATGTTCGGGGCGTTCGTATCCAGTAGTGTGTTTACATCGTGGCTGGCGGGCCCGGGATGCGCTTGTCTGGCTGCACGGTCTTCACGCCCACCACGAGCAGGTATATGACCGTCCAAATCTCCGCGATGGAGCAGGACGAGCGCATTCAGCCACGAGACGATCTGCTGTTCGGCCAAGCACCCTTACATCTTGCGCAGCGTCATTCGCTCGTCAGACCACACTCACGTTCCCCCAAACACATTCCCGCGCGGAACCCAGGGTTCGCAACCGCAGTCCCGTTGCAATTCCCCACCCATTCGTTGCATCACCCGACACCGCGCAGTGCCGTCAGCGTAGGCTGGAATCATCAACGATTCCCCTTACGACGAGATCCCTCATGCGCCCATTCCGCCAGTCCGTCGCCGTCCTCTCCACTGTCGTCCTCGCCGCTGCGATCCCCGCCGCCGCTGCGATCCCCGCCGCCGCCCAACCCGCGATCACCGCCATCCGTGACCATATCGACCCCGCCCAACTGCGCGCACGGTCGGACTCATTCGCGGTCATGATACAAGGCGCCCCGCGCGGGGGGCAGCGTATCTCAATCACGCCGCGCGGAAGCAGCTGGGAGCTGCAAGATGCGATCACGATCGGCTCCATGGTGCAGCAGTCGTCGCGCATCACTCTCAACAGCGCCTTCGAGGAGATTTCGCTGCGACAGAGCGGCGTGGTGTCGGGACGACCGATGGCGATTGCGCTCGATTTCGCGAGCGGACAGGTACGCGGCACCGCCGACACGCCATCGAATGGCCCATCGGGCGTACTGAAAATCGATACCACCCTCTCGGCAGCGGTTGTCGACGACAATGCCGTCACGCCGCTGTTGCTTGCGTTGCGATGGCACGAGTCGCTCGACATTCGATTTCCGGTGCTCGCCAGCGGCAAAGGAACCGTCATGACCTATCGCATTCGCGTGCTCGGCGCTGACAGTAGCACCGTCCCGGCCGGCACATTCGACACATGGCGCGACGAACTCACGGCCGATAAATCCACGCTGCTGCTGCATATCACCCGCGCGCTGCCACATCGGATCGTACGCATGACATCGGTGGGCACTCCGTTCGACATTCAACTCGTGAAGTAGCGCACTCGATTCGCGCCCGACCAAGTTTCTCTGATGCCCTCCGCGTATTCCGGTCTTTCCGAACACAGCCAACCAATCCGCGCGCGTCCGTCGCGTCGCTGGCTCTGGCTCACGGCCCTGTTGTGCGGTATTGGTGGACTCACCCCGTTCGCGCAGTCACTGGAACTCATCGGGATCGCACGTCCAGGCGGTATCGCTCTGCAATGGCAGGCGGTTACGGTGCTCGGCTGGGCGATCATCGGCCCACGCGTCGCCGAGCGCTGGTCACTTACCGAATCCGAAGCAGGCGCACTTGGTGGACTGGGGTTGCTCACTGTTGCCGTTGCCGCGGCGCACGCGATCATCGCACTGCTGGTGTTGCATCCAACGTCGCCGTACAGCGACTCGTCGAATTTCATGATCATCGCGCTTGGCGTGTTGCCCACGCACGCCCTTACGGCGGGTCTGATGTCACTCGTGGGCAGTTGGACAAGTGCGCGGCGCCAGCGCGAACGTGCTGCCGATCGTGAGGCCATGCTTGCGGCACATGCCGTGCGCGCTGAACTCGACGCACTACGCACGCGACTGCAGCCACACTTTCTGCTGAACGCGCTGAACACGGTGAGCGGACTCGCCCGGTCGGGCGACGGTGAACGCGCCGCCGATGTTGCCGCCGACCTCGGCGAACTGCTGCGCTTTGCTCTCGCGGAATCCGGTGACGCCGTATCGTTCGACGCCGAGCGCGAGATCGTGGAACGTTATCTGGCCATCGAACAGGTGCGACTCGGCGATCGACTTCGCGTCGAATGGTCAATTCACGCAAGCGCTCGCGCCACGCAGTTGCCGGCGCTCATGTGGCAACCACTCGTTGAGAACGCTATTCGCCACGGCATCGCGCAACGCATCGCGCCGGGGACGCTGCGTCTGTCCGCATTGCGCGCAGGCGACGCGCTGCTGCTCGTGGTCGACGCCGATGGTCCCGACCACGCGAACGCGCCGACACCCCACCAATTTGGCGGACTCGGTGTCGGCCTCTCGACCGTCCAGCGCCGGCTCGCGCTTTTGTACGACAAGCGTGCGTCGTTGCAGATGACCGAACGCTCCGGTGGCACGCGCGTCGAGCTCACGCTGCCGATTGCCGCGTCGGTCGACGTCACATGAGTGTGCTCCGCGTGGTCGTGGCCGACGACGAGCCCATTGCCGCTGCGGCCCTCGCCGCCGAGCTGCAACGACTTGGCTGCGACGTCGTAGCAATCTGCGCACATGGCAAACACGCCATTACGCGATGCGCCGAGGTCCGCCCCGACGCCTGCTTCACCGATATTGCGATGCCGGAATGTGATGGCCTCGCGGTCGCCCGCGCACTTCGCGACGCCGCACCGGGCGTTCGCGTGGTATTCGTGAGTGCGCATCCGCACTTCGCCATCGAGGCCTATGGTGCCGACGTTGTCGACTTCGTGCTCAAGCCGATTCGTCGCGCCCGACTGGCCGACGCCGTTGACCGCGTTCGGCGCGTACTCGGCGGCTCCGACTCCGACGATCGCATCCTCGTGACAGAGAATGGCACCGTTCACGTCGTCCCCGTACGCGACATCGAATGGGTGCAAGCCGACGGCTACAACCTCTGGCTCCACACTGCCACGCGCGCCTGGCTGATCAGAGAGCGCATGCATCGCATGGAAGCACGACTGCAGTCTGCCGGGTTTCTCCGCGTGCATCGCTCCGCCTTGGTTCGCCTCAAGGCCATACAATCCATCGAGTTTCCCGAGCACACCGAACCCAGCGCGCTACTGCATTCCGGCACCAGAGTCAAACTCGCCCGCGATCGCCTCAGCGCCCTTCGCGACTCGTTGTAGTGTCAGGTCGCTTCGCGATCATCCCCACCCTTTGCAGTGACGCCTTCCTCTCCTCGCGGCCATGGCCACAGAGACGTTCCTCTTCTAGCCGCGCACCGGCGGCCCGAGGCACCAGAGTGCGATGGCGGCAACGCAAGGCACCCCGAGGTGGGAAATGAGCGCATCGACGTTCTGCTCGCGGTGGGAGGGACGTGCGCGTGCGATTCGTTCGGTGCACGGTGTGCCAGCTGCTGTGGGTTCTTCCAGCAAACATTCCGGTATCAACCGCGCTGCGTGGCCCGCAACGCAGTCCGCAACGCCACACCGAATTCATCCACGAGGGGCACATCCAGCATCGCATCGTGTCCGCCGTGCAGTCTGAGCACCTCGACATCTCTGCACACCCGGCGCCACGCAAGACGAGGGTCAAGGCGCTCACTCACCCCTACAAGTTCCGGCTCTTCACTGATGAAAACATGCACTGTTCCGCCGTACGACTGCGGCTGGTAGCTGCTGGCCAGATGGACAGTCGCACGCAGTACCGCATCCTCACTCGGTGCATCGAGCGGCGCCATATCTCCAGTCGCCGCCGACCACTCGGCTACTGCCTGCCGCGAACGTCTCAGCAAACGCATCAAGGTGGCCGCGCGCTGCCACAAGTACTGTCGCGTCTCGACGGTTGGCGAACACAGTGCGAAGCGGACGTGATGCACGGCGCGCTGCAGGAACAGTTGGAGCCAATGACTTCCGCTGATGGCGCTTGCCGGCATCCACGTATTCACAAGTGCCAGGAACGCGACACCTTCACCCTGCGCTTCGAGCTGCTGGGCCACTTCGAACGCCACCACGCCGCCAAGACAGAAACCGGCGAGAGAATATGGCCCGCGAGGCTGTACAGCGCGGATGGCCGCTACGTACGCGAAAGCGCGCGCTGGTACTGACTCGACTTCCGAGATGCGTTCGGCGAGTCGCGTTCCAACGCCATGCAACGATCGTTCCGGAGCAATATGGGACGCCAGTTCCTTGAGCCGCGTGAACGAAGGGAGCGCGGCTCCGCCGGGAATCCAGAAGAGTGGAGGACCGTCGCCCGAAACGTCGATGGGGACCACCTCGTGACGTGAGTGCTCGCGCAACTCGCCGTCGAGCTGAAGGGCGAAAGCTGCAACCGTCGGACATTGAAAGAGCATCGCCACGGGAAGCGAACGTTCGAAATGCTTCGACACACGCGCCATGGTCTGCACCGCCAGAATCGAGTGCCCACCCCACTCGAAGAAGTCATCGTGAATTCCCAGTCGGCGTACCTCCAACGTCTGCTGCCAGATGTTGGCCAGTTGTCGTTCCGTATCGGTGCGCGGTGCTACGTACGCGCTGGAACGCTCGGCCGAACTGGGCATGGGCAAAACACGCCGATCGATCTTTCCGGACGCGGTCAGCGGCATGGCATCGAGCTGCACCCAATGTGACGGCACCATGTAGGCCGGCACAGCCTGCGCGAGATACGCACGCAAGCGCGTGTGCAACGTCGTCTCGTTGACATCGCCAACCACAGGGCGATTACCGCTCGAGTGAATAGCGGGCACGATGTACGCGACCAGCGCCTGATCGCCCGATGACTCCAACATTCCGGCCACCGCGACGTGTGCGACATCCGGATGCTGGCGCAGTGCGTGCTCGACTTCCGCAGCTTCCACACGGTTGCCGCGAATCTTGAGCTGTTGATCGGAGCGGCCGAAGTATTCAATCGCCCCGTCTGCGCGCTGCCGCCCGAGATCGCCGGTGCGGTACAACCGTGTTCCGGGAAGCAGGTTACTCTCCACCCAACGCTCCGCCGACAGATCGGGACGCTTCAGATAGCCGGGTGCGAGTCCCGCTCCGCCAATGTGAATTTCACCGACCACTCCCGGTGGCACGAGATTGCCATAGCTGTCGAGCAGCAAAATTTGCGTATTGGCAATCGGCTTTCCAATTGGCACACGTTCGCCGCGCCAGTCGGGTGGAATTTCGAACCACGCGCTGTCGGCCGACGCCTCCGAGCACCCATAAAGATTGAAGAGACGCGCGCCAGCGAACCGCTCGTGAAAGCGTACTGCGAGTGCGCGATCCATCGCATCGCCCGAACATGACCAGAAGTGCAGATGCTGCAATCGCGCGCTGTCATCGTCGCGGTCCAGCAACACGCGCAGCAGCGACGGTACGAGTGTGATTCGAGTAACTCGACTCTTCTCGAGCGCGTGCATGAGGCGCTCGCTGTCGCGCACGTCATCATCCTGAATGATGACAATCGGCACTCCGCGCAGCAGCGGTCCCAAAATTTCCCACACGGCGTCCACAAACCCCGGAGTCGTGAGCTGCGCGCACACTTCGCCATCGGCAAACGGCAGTGTCTCCCACATCCAGTGCATTCGGTTAAGCGCCCCGCGTACTGTGCCCGGCACTCCCTTCGGTTCACCGGTCGATCCGGATGTATAGAGCACGTACAACAGCGGTGTATCGCCCCGCGACACTCGTGTGATTGGCTCGGCACCGATACGCGCTTCGTCGCAGTGCATGCACAACTGATGCGCCGGCGAACGCCGAAATCGCGTGCACGTCTCATCCGACGTGACCACAAATCGCGCGCCAGAATCATTGAGCATGAAGTTCAGACGCTCAGCTGGATTTGATGGATCGAGCGGGAGATAAATGCACCCCGCTTTGATGATGCCGAGCATCGCGGCAAGCATGTCGAGCGACCGCGGAACGGCGAGGCCAGCAATTTCCTGCGGTCGCACGCCGGCGTGAAGCAGCCAATGCGCGACGCGATTTGCGCGCGCATCAAGTTCGCCGAATGTGAGTTGACGTTCGCCGCAGCGTGCAGCCACCGCGTTCGCACGACCAGCGGCCGCCTGTTCGAACACGTCGGCGATGCCACCTTCGTCAGGCCAGTGCTGCTCGGTGTCATTCCACTCGGTCAACACACGACTTCGTTCGGCAGCACCAAGAATGTCCACTACGGACACGCGCAGATCGAGGTTGCTGACCACGTGCGAAACCAGGCGTTGAAAGCACGTCGCGAACATGCGTGCCCACGCTTCGCCGAAAATTTCTGCGTCGTACTGCAACACACCGAGCAGCGCGCCTCCCGATTCCAGCATATGCATTTCAAGATCGAAGCGCGCGGTGCTGCTCTCGAGCGGGAACGACTCCACCGGCAATGCTCCCAGCCTGCCGCGTGATACGAGGTGCGGATCGTTGTGCACATCGTCGTGCAACTTATCAGGCATCTCGTCGAGCAACGCATTCTCGCGCACAACGCCGCGAGGCAATTCCAATTGGTAGCCCTGTGATTTCTGCAGGACGAACATGGCATCGGACGACGTCGACTGCGAACCGGACGATTGCGCTCCGTGCATCGACGGTAAGAGCGACAAGTGATAGTCCTGATGCTCCAACGCCGCGAGTACTCCAACCTTCGTTGCGGCGATGAGTTCGCGGAATGTCGTTCTCGCTCCAATTGTACCGACTGCGGTCAGTTGGTTGACGAAGAAGCCGGCGGTCTTCTCAAACCGGCTCACTGTGCGGCCGTTAACCGGATACGATACAGGAATCTGCTCGTGTCCGGTGATGCGGTGCAGTAGTCCCTGAAAGCAGGCCATCAACACGACGAACTGCGTTGTATTCTCACCCGTCGCCATTGCATGCACCGCAGCCGTGACGGATTCACCCAACGCGAATGTTACTGAGCCACCGCGATAGGAACGATGCGTAGGCCGCTGGAAATCCGTGGCGATGTCGAGTGGCTCGACGTGTTGCAATTGCTCGTGCCAGTAGCGCGCATGTCTCTGTCCCTCATTGCTGGCGAGCATGTGCTGCTGCCACTCCACGAATTCGCGGTACGGCACAGCCGGTGCGAGTTGCCACGGCAGTTCGGCAACGTAGGCGTCGTACATCACACCCAATTCCTCAAGCACGAGCGCAATCGACCAGCCATCGAGTACGATGTGGTGCCACACCAGCAGGAGGACGGAGCTCGTATCGCTTTCCCGGAACAAGTGGGAGCGGAACACCGGTCCCGTTTCGAGATCGATCGGATACTCGGATTCTCGCGCGACCAGTGAGCTCAGTGTGGCCGCATCCATCCCGCCGACATCGGTGACCGTGAAGGAAACGACAGCATCGGCTTGCACGCGCTGCACGGTCGCGCCGTCGCGTTCGATGAACACCGTTCGGAACGCCGCGTGCCGGTTGATGAGCGCCTGCAGCGCGCTCCGCATGGCATCTACATTGATGCGCGATGTGATGCGCAGGGCACATGGGAAGTGATACGCTGCGTTGTTGGGTGCGAGCTGCTGCAGTAGCCACAACCACTGCTGCCCCGCGGACAGCGGGAATGCGGATTGCTGTGCGAGAAGACGTTGCAACAGTGCGCGTTTCTCCGCTGGTGTTCCCGCGGCAACATCTCCCACGGTCATTGGGCAGGACTGCTTTTCGTCAGCAATTGCTCGAGCATCACACTCACTTCGTTATCGCTCAGCGTGTCCACCAGTGTGTTCAGCGGCGTGTTCACCGGCGTCGGAACTTCCGTAGTTCCACCTGTCACCGACACTTCACCGACCAACCACTCGGCCAGTTCCGCAACGCTCGGTCCCTGCAACAACCGCGCAGCGGGCATGTTCACGGCAAAGTCATTCTCGATACGATTCTTGAGTTCGACTGCCATGAGCGAGTCGAGGCCAAATCGCACGAGCGACACCTTGAGACTAAGACGCTCTTCGGGAATGCGAAGAATTTTCGCAGCCGCTGCGCGCAGGTATCCCTGCAACAACTCCAGTGCTGCAACCGGTGAATCGCATGCCAGCAGTGCCTGGCGAATGCTGTTTTGCGGTCCATTCGGTGTCGCGATTCCACTCCATTCCGACGACAACTCCGACAGGAACGGCGTTCCCAGTGCCTCAGGAAAATTGTCCGCCCAGCGTGCCCATACGATGGGCATCACAGCAACGGCTGCGGGTCGTTGTTGCAGCAGGACATCGAGCAATTCCGTTCCCTCGCGTACCGGAATGCTCTCCAGGCCGCGATCGGCCAGGCGCGCACCGCGGTTGTCGTCAAGCGCCGCCATTCCCACGTCGGCCCACGGTCCCCAGTTCACCGAGAGTGCGGGCAATCCCTCATTCCGACGATACTGCGCCAACTGGTCGAGAAACGCATTGGCGGCCGCATAGTTTGCCTGTCCGGCGCCGCCCATCACCGCCGCCGCCGACGAGAAGAGCACGAAGAAGTCGAGCGCGTCGGGTAACAACGCCGTGTGCAGGTTCCACGAGCCGCGCACCTTTGGCGCGAAGACTGTTTCGAATTGTTCCCATGACAGCTGTCGCAACGTCCGGTCATCGGTGATGCCAGCGGCGTGCAACACGCCCCTGACTGGCGGGCCAGCAGTGCGGAGTTCTGCTATGGCGCGCTCGAGTTGTGCGCCATCACTTACATCGGCGGCAATCGTGGTCACCTCGGCGCCACTCGCCCGAAGCGCGCTGATGGCCGCCGACGCGTCTGTCGATGGTGCTGAGCGTCCCAGCAGTGCAAGATG
>Ga0105047_10012780_pt1 | contig 13483 bp, 15 predicted proteins | sample MAT04_FD_78384 | JGI IMG/M metagenome (GOLD analysis project Ga0105047, IMG submission 78384) | Freshwater microbial communities from Lake Fryxell liftoff mats and glacier meltwater in Antarctica - MAT-04 (megahit assembly) | ecosystem: Environmental > Aquatic > Freshwater > Ice > Liftoff...
ATCAATGGCCCATAAGGTGTATCAATTGCGAAGCACCACACTAGCCGGCATATTTCACACCTGGGCCCATTCACAACTGTATTCGCCATGACGATCAGTTGCACTTCAAATATCAAATCGCGACTTCGATGACCATATTGCCCACCCTCAACCGTGTCGCTATTAAATATGCAGGCTAAATTCGCCAAAAACATCATCGCCTGGCAAAGGCAAAGCGGCCGCCACGACCTGCCGTGGCAAAACACACGTGACGCCTATCGGATCTGGGTATCCGAAATCATGTTGCAACAAACGCAGGTGAGCGCGGTGATCGGCTACTACGCGCGCTTCATGGCGCGCTTTCCGGACATCGCCACTCTGGCAGGCGCACCGATTGACGACGTGATGCAGCATTGGGCGGGGCTTGGTTATTACGCGCGGGCACGCAATCTGCACAAGGCGGCGTTGCTTGTGGTCGATCAGTTTGGCGGCGAATTTCCGCGTCCCTATGAGGACGTCTGGTCGTTACCGGGCATAGGTCGCTCAACCGCAGCCGCGATTTGCGCTTTCGCGTACGGCGAGCCACGCGCAATTTTGGACGGCAACGTGAAGCGGGTGTTTGCACGCAACTTTGGTATTGATGGCGACGTGCGCGCGAAGCACATTGAGGACGCGATGTGGAAGATTGCCGAGCGCGAAGCGCCGACGCAAGAAATAGAAGCCTATACGCAGGGACTGATGGACCTCGGCGCGACACTTTGCACGCGGGGAACGCCGAGTTGTCTGCTGTGCCCATTGCGCGAGAATTGCGTCGCGTTCAACGAGGGTCGCATCGCGGAGTTGCCCGGCAAGAGCCCGAGGAAGGAAACGCCACACCGCGAAACGCGCATGCTGGTGATGGTGTCGGCCGGCGAGGTACTGATCGAGCGACGGCCACCGACCGGCATCTGGGGCGGACTATGGTCGCTACCTGAGATATCGGTTGAGGCCGACGTCATGGCGATTGCCAAGAGCCGTTATCTTGTGAGCACCAGTAAGGGACGGCGGCCGCGGCCGTTAGCGCAGGTCGAACACGGTTTTACGCACTATTCATTGACCATCTATCCGGTCGAGATTGCGGTTTCTAAACGGCAGATACACGCCGCTGAGCCTGGGGTCATGTGGCTCGATCTGGCCGACGTCGCCACTGCCGCATTGCCTGCGCCGGTAAAGAAGATTCTGCTGGCGCTGGCGCGGGACAAACGCTAACACTCTTTTATTGACGGGCGTTTTCAAGCATAAATGCTCGGAAACGCCCGTATTTGCTTGTGTTTTACAATTAAGAAATTCTCGAAACCTAAAAAATTTTTCGCCACGGCCTCCGTTTCAATCGTTCGGGGGCCGGTACGGCAGTGGTTTTTAGAAGTTACCTATGGCACTACGGCGTTGGGGGCAGCCTCTGCTCAGTCAAATAGCGCTGCAGCACTTCAAGGCGCATCGTCGCGTCAGTCAACTCGAGCAACTTCTGCTTCGGCACGTTGCCCAGTGGCAACATTTCAGTCAGGCGCATGCCCACCCAGAACGCATCGTCGAACGGCAACTGCTGTTGCTGCATCTCAGCGCCGCTGGCCGCGTAGATTTTTGCGAGAAAGCTTGAGCAATCTGAAAGTGCCGCGCTCGACTCGGTGTTGTCATCCGCAATCGACTCGGCGGCTGCGACAATGAGTCCTTGCGCGGTGACTTCGTGACTGAGAATTCGAAAGCGCGAACCACCCTTGACGCTCACTTGCAGGATGCCAAGCTGCGGCATATCCCAGGTGTCGATCGTCGCCACGGTTCCGACCGCTTCGGGTACGGCCGGCGTACCCACCTCGGTACCTTCGCGAATCAAACAAATACCGAACGGCGCACTGGTCTTTAGCGAGGCTTTGGCCATGTCCATATAACGCTGTTCAAAAATTCTGAGCGACAGAGTGCCGCCCGGAAAGAGTAGCGATCCCAACGGAAAGATGGCGAGCGGTGTTAGCACCGCTGGCGTGCTGCGCTGCCGCGCTTCAGCGACAGAGCCGATAATTGGTTTAAGCAAGATTTAATGGTCGGATTGAAAAGCTGTTTGAGGGGTTTAGCAGTTCGTTGAAATTCGTAATGCTGCATCTGAGTGAACTCATTGCGCGCCACTTCCCCCTTTACAAAGGGAGAAGTGGAACACCGAAATCACCTGTCAAACAAATTTCAAGCATTTTCACCAAACTGTTGGCGTAGTGAGGCGGATGCTGACGACGAGCTACGAAATATCGCGATGCCGCACCAGCACCTGTTGGACGCTGCCGAAACGTGCGGCAAGCTCTTCTGCGAGATAAACCGATCGATGCTGACCACCGGTGCAACCAATGGCGACCGTCACCGCAGTACGGTGGTCGCGCACAAACGCGGGCAACCAGCGTGACAAAAAACCGGCAACGTCATCCAAAAAACGTCCGACGTCGGCGTCACTTTGGAGAAATTTTTTGACGAGTTCATCGCGACCGCTGAGGGGCCGCAGTGTCAGGTCGTAAAACGGGTTGGGTAGGAAGCGCGCGTCGAACACCATATCGGCATCGAGCGGGATACCGTGTTTGAAACCGAATGATTGAAACGTAAGCGAAATACGACTGCGATCGAGTTGCAGCCAATCCTTGATCCAGCCACGCAGACGGTTGGCGTTCACGCCCGAAGTATCGATGCGATGGCCGAGCTCGGCGATATCGGCAAGCATGCGCCGCTCTTCCGCGATGCACGCCTCAACCCCACCAGAAAGGCGGTCCGCCAACGGGTGTGGGCGCCGCGTTTCGGCGAACCGGCGCGCGATCGATTCGTCATTCGCTTCGATGAACAACAGACGACAATCGACATCCCGGTCACGTAGTTGACTGACGAGTTGCGGCAGCGCATTGACCGATGCGCCGGTGCGCACGTCGATGGCAATGGCAATCTGAGCGACATCTTTGAGTTCGATCAGAAGCGGCTCAACCAGCGTCACTGGCAGATTGTCGACGGCAAAGTAACCGGTGTCTTCCAGCGCCTTTAGCGCAACACTCTTTCCGGAACCTGAATAACCGCTGACAAGGACTAACTTCATCACACCGCCTTCGCCTATGCTGAACCGAAAGCATCGAACGAACTGGTTGCCCCCGGATCAAAATCGCTGTTGTTGGCAGTCCACCCGGATGCTTTTTGCGCACCGCCCTCATGCTGCCCGCGCATTGCGGCTTCGTGACGGTCGAGAAAATCCTTGGTCGAATCGTAGCCGCGCGTTTGCAGGATGTAGTGCCTGACTGCCGCTTCGACGAGCACGGCAAGGTTGCGGCCGGCGACCACGGCGAGCGTCACCGTGGGAATTTCGACGCCGAGAATGGTGGTGGTGCTCGATTTGGTTTGCAGCCGATCGAGGCCCTGAAAATACTCTTTGGTCGGCCGCTCGAGGTGCACGATGAGGCGCAACGTCTTGCGCGGTCGCACTGCCGTCTCGCCAAAAATCGCCTTGATGTTGAGCACGCCGATGCCGCGCACCTCCAGAAAATCACGCAACAGCGGTGGACAGCGTCCCTGAATGGTCTCCGGCCCGACCTGATACAACTCAACCGCATCATCGGCGACCAACCCGGCACCACGCGATATTAATTCCAACGCGAGTTCGCTTTTGCCAATTTGTGAATCGCCGGTGATGAGCATACCGAACCCCAACACGTCGAGGAACACGCCGTGTAAGGTCGTGATTTCCGACAACTCGCGCTGCAGGTAAGGCCGCAACAGATTAACGAATACGCGGCTTTTCTTGAGAGAAAGAAACAACGGCGTGCCGAACCGGTCGGCGGCCTCAATCAGATATTTGGGCGCGTCGGCACCGTCGCATAAGAAGATGGCGAGTGTTTCGTTGGTGCATAGCGCTTCGAGACTGGCGGCGAGCTGCGGCGCATCCAGATGGTCCAGATACTCAACATCCGACACCCCCAAGGCCTGAATCAAGATCGGGTGAATGAGATTGAGATGTCCCACCAGTCCGACGCCGGGCCGGTTCAGCGCATCGTTGGTGAGCGCGCGCGACGCGCCACGCTGACCGCCGACCCACGTCAGCGACAGCTTGTCGCGTCGCTCATCAAAGAGCTGCTGAACGCTGAGCTGTGGCATGCGCAAGACCGGTCGTTGAGCCGTAAATCAACATGTCGTGCGCGCGCGCATTGTCTGGCTCGGCCAGTAACGCATCGCGCAGCTGCTCGTCACTGAAGGCTTGCGCGAGTTCTGACAAGAGGTTCAAGTGTTGTTCGGTGGCGTGGTCGGGCACCAGCATGGCAAATACCAAGCGCACCGCCGCACCATCGGGGGACTCAAACGGCACGCCATCCTTGGTGCGGATGAACACCGCCAATGTCTCACGCAGATTCTTGATGCGGCCATGCGGGATCGCGACGCCGTGACCGAGCCCGGTCGAGCCCAGCTTTTCACGCGCGAACAGCGCGTCGAAAACGCTGGCCCGCGCGATCTTGTTTTCGTTTTCAAACAGCAGACCGATTTGCTCAAACAGACGTTTCTTACTGGTGACATCCAAATCAAGCAAAACGTGGGTAATTGGCAGGTACTTGGCAAACGTTGCGACGGGCATAGGGCGACTTCGTTGGTGCGGTGCGATATTCTACGCCGCGTCTGTGGCTCGGATGGCAACCGGTAAATAGCGCGCCAAATTGCAAACCGCCCGCCCCCAACGTTTGCTGGGGAGGCAGGCGGCATGTTTGTATCGCTAGATGGCCCTACGAATCAAGCATGATGCGCTTCGGCGCTTCGCTCATGTGTTTGCTCTTGATCTTTTCTTTGTGCTTGACGATCTGCCGATCAAGCTTGTCAACCAGCAAGTCGATCGCGGCGTACATATTGGCGTCTGCGGACTCCACAAAAATATCCTTGCCGGAGAGATGCACATTAGCCTCGATCTTCTGTTCCAACTTCTCGACCGTGAGGATCATGTTCACGTCAATGACGTGATCAAAATGGCGATTGATTCGGGTCATCTTGGCGGCGACGTAATCACGCATCGACGGCGTGATTTCGAGGTGATGGCCTGTCATATGCAAGTTCATGTGCGGGTATCCTTTCAAGTGGACACATCGTGTGTCCGGTTTATCCGTCCCCGATCAGGGACGCAAATAAATAGTTGATAGATTCAAGATACGCCCATTCGACAATCCCTGCAACCAGCAAAATGATGGGTGATCCACCGCCTATTCAGCACATGTGTGACTGCGCTTTAAAGAGAAAATTCACAGCGATTTACGCAGGCTTGCCGGCTGTATTTGCAGCGACTCGCGGTATTTCGCGATGGTGCGGCGCGCAACGAGAATGCCCTGATTCGACAAAATGTCCGCAATCTTGTTATCCGACAAGGGCTTACGCTGATCTTCGGCTTCCACCAATTGACGTATCAGGGCGCGAATCGCGGTCGCTGAACACAAGCCACCTGCCTCAGTGGAAACACTAGAGCCAAAGAAATACTTGAGCTCAAAAATTCCGCGCGGAGTGAGCATGTACTTTTGGGTTGTCACCCGCGAAACGGTCGACTCGTGCAGACCAACTTGATCTGCGATCTCACGCAGTACCAACGGTCGCATGGCCACTTCGCCGTGATCAAAAAAATGTCGCTGGTTCTCGACAATGGCCTCAGTCACCTTCAGGATAGTGTCAAAGCGCTGCTGGATGTTCTTGATGAGCCAGCGGGCTTCCTGTAACTGACCGGCAAGGTTCTTGCCGTTTGCGTCGCGACTCTTTTGCACCAGCTCTGCATAAAATTGATTCACGCGCAGCCGCGGCATGGCAGCCTGATTGAGCATCGCACGCCAACGGCCGCGCACTTTTTTTACCACGACATCGGGCACCACAAAGCGGGTGTCGGTTTGGCCAAAGCTGCGGCCCGGCTTTGGCTCAAGTGACACGATCAGCGCCCGGGTCGCCTTGAGCGCGTCGTCGGTCAACCGCAGCACTCGTTTTAATTTCGCAAAATCGCGTTGCGCAAGCAGGTCAAGATGATCGACGACGAGCGCCCGTGCCTGCGCACGATACGGCGTCGATGCCGGCAGTTGTTCGATCTGCAATCGCAAGCACTCGGCGAGGGTCCGCGCACCAACACCAACCGGTTCGAGGTGTTGCACATGGCTGAGCGCAACAGTCAGCTCGCTGCGCAGCGTTTCGCTGACATTGTCATCGCCGATTTCATCGGGCATTTGGTCGTCGGCCGCCGTCAGCATACTCACCAGATCTTCCAAGTCATAGGTGAGATAGCCGTCATCATCGAGGTGGGCAATGACGAAGGCCGCCATCTGACGATCCCGCAGCGACAGCGCCGTCAGTCCCAATTGCTGTAACAGGTGCTGTTGCAGCGAAATTGACGGCGAGGCTGCAGATGCGTAGTCGTCGCGGTCGGCGCGGTCACCGTCGTCGTTGCCGCTGGTGGAGGCGTTGCCGCCGGCCGAATCCATCGACCCGCCACTGGAAAACTCGCCGCTGTCAAACTCAAGCTCGCGTGAATCAGAAACGTCCGCGGCGACTTGTGTGGCGGTCATTTCGCCCGGCGCATAGTCAGATTCGCTATACGCGTCCGCCGAAGAAGCCGGGGTCAATCTATCGCTGGCAGCCTGACCTGCGAGGGCGTCGGCGTCACCCGACTCGTGATCGTCGCGCTCGAGCAGCGGGTTCTCAAGCAGGAATTTTTCAAGTTCCTGGTTTAAATCGGCCGTCGAAAGTTGCAACAATTTGATTGACTGCTGCAGCTGCGGCGTCAGCGCCAAGTGTTGCGAAAGCTTGAGGTGCAGCGCGGCTTTCATCGGTCGGACTAGAGCCGGAAGTTCTCACCAAGATAGACCTTGCGGACCGTCTCGTCGGCCACAATCTCTTCCGGTTTACCCATCGCCAGCACGCGGCCCTGATTGATGATGTAGGCGTGGTCACAGATGCCGAGCGTTTCGCGGACATTGTGATCCGTGATGAGCACGCCGATGCCGCGCTTCTTTAAGAACTTGATGATCTCCTGAATGTCGATGACGGCGATCGGATCGACCCCGGCGAACGGCTCATCGAGCAATACAAAACGCGGCTCTACCGCAAGCGCCCGGGCAATTTCGACGCGGCGTCGCTCGCCACCAGACAAGCTCACCGCCGGGTTGTTGCGCAGATGGCTGATGTGCAGTTCGTCCATTAGCGCATCGCGCTTCTTGACGATTTCTTCGCCGCTTAAATCGCGCAGCTCCAACACTGCCTGAATGTTTTCCGCGACGGTCAATTTACGAAAAATTGACGCCTCTTGCGGCAGATAAGCCACACCCAGGCGTGAGCGCTGGTAGATCGCCAGCGTGGATATCACGTGGTTATCCAAATGGATTTCACCGCCGTCCAGCGGCACCAACCCGACGATCATATAAAAGCAAGTTGTTTTGCCGGCACCATTGGGGCCAAGCAATCCTACCACTTCACCACTTTTGACCTGAAGCGAAACGTCATGCACCACGACGCGCTTCTTGTAGGCTTTTCGCAGATTTTTTACGCGCAGGACGCTGACGTTCGAGCCGTCTTCGACGTCTCCATCAACTGGTCCGGCGGCGCGCGTTGGCAGAGCGTCCACGGCTATTTCTTCAACGGTGCGACGCCGCCGTCCGTGGGCGCATTTTTTGCCGCCTCACGGGCAATCTCTGCGCGCGGCTGGATTACAATTTTCACCCGGTTGTCGCCGGTTGGGGTAGCCACCTTCGGGCCGCCCTTGGCATCTGGAATCCGACCGAGTGCTTGCAACACTTCTGTGACGGAATTGTAGTAGATGAATTCGCCGGACAATTCATCGCCGCCGTTTTTTAACTTGGCGCGCGAAAAGAATTTGATCGTATTGGCTTTGTCATCGAACTCGGCGCGGTCTGCGGTTCCTTCCATAAAATCACTGAAGCCCTCGCGCTTTTCACGGAACGATATCTGCCCTCCTGCGTTCGCAAACAATTCGGCAAAAATGTGATCTTTTGCGTCACGCACCAAGCGCATACGATCGGCCGTAATACGCATCGTCCCCTGCACCAGCACAACATTTCCTTCAAGCGTTTGAATGTTGTTGGCGAGGTCGGAGGTACCACTGGCGGCGTTAATCTCGATCGGCTTTGTACGGTCGGCTTTTTCGGCAGCGGCATGGCCGGCCGCCATCGCGAGCGCAATTATCGTAAGCAATGTCGCGCGCCTTGCGGGTTGCGCCGCAGGTTTCGCGTCAAGCGCCGCCTGCCGCACTGAGGAGGATCGTTTTTCCATCAAAAATCTCACTTTCCGCTCACCAACGTCGCGCTCACCTTGCTCATGCGCAACGTTTTGGTCAGACTATTGAGTTCAAATTCGGCTGCATTTATGACACCCTGCGCGCTCTCGATAACGACGCCCTCGGTTGAGCGGGCGATGTTTTTCTCGGGCAATACCGTTAGCCGTGGGGTACGCAGCTTCATCGCCGGCGACTTGCCGGAACCACTCGAATCAAGCACCACGCCGCCCTCCAGCACCACCTCGTCACCACCGGCCAGCAAGCGGCCGCGCGGTGCCGTGGCTGTTAGTGTCGGCTCCCCCGGCGTGGTTGCCGTAAACACCACCTGCTCAAGCAATGAAGAATCATCGGCAGGGAAATGTGTCATTGCCTGTGCGGTCAGCACATATTGTACGTCGCCCGTTGGCGAGAGCTTGCGTGCGGTAAACCGCTCGATGACCACATCCGGGTCGTTACGCGCCGAGTCGCGCTGCCGCGTCGTGTCGGCAGCCACGTAGCGCGACAGCCAAAATGTGAGCGCCAGCAAGAGCAGCAGTACCCCGAGCGGAAGCAGCGGTAGTGAGCGACCGTTCATTTCATCAATTCCGACAGCGACGGGGGTGGAATAGAGCGATCCTGAATAGCCACAATGACGCTTTGTACCGGGGCACCGTAGCGAAGCTCGATTGCCTTTGGCAAATCGGACACCAGCACCGACGCGTTCGGCTTCGCGGCGCCCGTTGGCGTTTGCACCGGCCAGCGGTCCTGCCAGTTGTTGTCTTCGTCAAGAAAGAAAAACCGGCCCTCGCTACCGCGCCACGAGGCCAGCACCGCGCCCGCTGCCGCGCCAACTGCCTCGCCACCAACCCCCGAGGTCGGCGTAATTGAGGGGGTAAACAGCTGCAAACGGCTCTCGCCGGTCTCGGCGCTAAACTCGATCTCGAACTTGTATGGGGCGGGGGCGCGGGACGGCGAGCTTGGCACCGCAATGCTCAGCCCCGAGATGCGACGTGCTTCGCCGACTAAAGGCGGCCCCGGGTCCGGCACATTGGTTCGCCGTGGCGGCAACACGGTCAAGCCAACCGTCTCGCGGAACCACGCCAGCCGCATCGCCTGATCACGTGACAGGGCGGATTCGGTCGCGCCGACTTCGGCGACACGAACCGCCTGTGAAACGCCCGACACGAGGATGCCTGCGACCATAAAGAACAACGCCATCGCCGTGAGAATTTCGAGTAGCGTGAAGCCCGCGTGCGCGCCGCCGCCGACAGACGCGAAGCTTACTTCGCGCGTCGGGATTGGCTCGGGCTTGTTGCGGAATTCGGACATGGGTTGACGCTCTAGTATGATTCTTGCTTTCGCTAACCGCGAATCATAACGCGTTACCGCTTGCCGTACCGGCAATGACGCACCCGGCAATGACGCACCAGTGCGCGGCACTGCTCGCTTGCCTATACTGGTGCTTCCCAGCAGTCCGCCTTTCACCAACTCCGCCCAGCCCCATGCCGCCTCGATCTCCTTGCCAGCCCGCATCACCCGCTGCATCCGGTTTCGTGCTGGTTGCCACGCTGGTCGCCATCGCGATCATCAGCTTGGGTGCGGCCTATTTCGCGACCCAAGTCGATACCCTCCGAAACAGCGCCAGACAATTGCAGAGCTGGTCCGAAGCAGAGCGCGACGCGTTTTCGGTTCGTGAGATGCTGCAGTACGCCGCCGCAACCGGCTTTCGTGACGAGGGTGGGCTCACGTTTGGCGGCACAACGCTGGCAACCGACGGGCGCCGCTATCGGCTGACTGATACCTTTTCGGTCAGCGTGCAAGACGAACGCGGGCTGCTGGCGATCAACACGCTTGATGAAAAGACACTTTCCACGCTGTTGAGCAACATCGGCATCGCCACTGAACGCCATTCGCGCCTCATCGATACGCTGCTCGACTACATGGATGACGACGCCTTGCGGCGACTCAATGGTGCCGAAGCCGGCGAATATGCGGCGGCGAACCGGCCAGCACCAGCCAATGACTTCTTGCGCACGCGCGACCAAATCGCCGATGTTCCCGGTTGGGACGCGATCCTAGACCGGCTAGATAGCGCGGGCCGCTCCGCCACGCCCGGATTGCGGGCCCGATTCATTGATCTTTTGTCGACGGCCAGGCATTTCGGTCTGAATGTCAATTCCGCGCCGCTACACGTGCTCCGAACGGTTCCCGGGTTTGATCCGACCAAGATTTCTGCGTTAATCGATCAACGCCGTGCAACCGCGTTTACGTCGCTGGCTCAACTGGCGCCATTCACGTCCGGGCCGATCGATTCGGACTATGTTGCTCTGGTTGGTGCCAACGACTGGCGGGTGGTCGTTGCGAAGGCCGAACTGCCGTTCCTGCTAGAATGCCAGCTGACAATTACACCGGCAGAACCAGATCGCCCGACCCGCTTGCGGGAGTGCGTTCGGCGTCCGGTAATGGCAGCGGCTGCCGGCTCCCCTGACGAGTTTCAGCTTGCCTTGGCGGTTGACCGGCGGACTGGATCCCGGCAGTCTTTGGCATCAAATACCCCAAGCCCTTCACCTCTTGCCTCCAGGAATGACCTACGCGACCCAACCAAGACTGTCGATGCCCCAGCGCCTGATTGGTTGGCTGAAGTCCTTGGCGCCGCAGGAACTGCGCGGCGGCAGGCCGTTCGTTCTCAGTGAGCATTTTCAGCAGACGCGACACGGCGTAACCACGCCGGGCGTCCGCGACGTTGGCAGAAATCGCGGCCCGACACGATGGGTACTGTCTCGCGCATGCTATGCGGTTAAGTTTCTTGATCTTGCCGCCGTTCCGCTGAGTAAACGCGATTCGGCGATCAACTTGGCCACGGCGGGCTGGAGCCCGTTCCCCAACACCGCCCACTACGTCATCCCAGACGGTCAAGCCGCCCTGCTATGCGCATGGGATGCTGACGCCACCACGCAGTTGATCGGCGCGCAATCAATGACCACAGCGCAAGTTCAGGTGGTTCCCGAGTCTGCACTACGGCGGGCGTTCGACCCGAGTGCCTTATCGATGGGCACCACACAAACGAATGCGGAACTTTATCAAGCCCTTGACGGTTGCGTGGGTGTCGTGACCTTGTCCGGCTCCGGCGGTCGCTCGTTGGCCGAACAGTGGTGGCCGGAGGTGCCGACCGTCCCACAGTGGCGTAATTTTCTGCGGAGTGCCGGCCTCAGCGACCAGACCAACCCGATGGTCCCGGCGCCCATCAGCACCGGTTGGAATTCACAGCCGCGGGGCTACCGGGCGAATGAGGCAAACCACACCATCTCCTCGCGCGAAGTGTTGATGCTATCCGTGGCCGCTTTTCTATTGGCGTTGCCAACATTGTGGTACGCCAATCAACTCCGGCAGATTTACGTGCTTCAGCAGGACGCCTCACAGCGACTGCAGTTAACAGAGAAAGATCTTGATGTGGTACTCGGCGCCAGAGCGCTCGCCTTGTCCACACAGGAGCGGGCGGGTCAATTTGGCCGGCTGTTGAATCAAACGGATCCGCTGGCCCTGTTTGAGATCGTCAATAACATCGTGCTGCAAAACTCCGACGCGGGCACTTTGCAATTGGGGGGTTGGGATTTGCGTTCGCAGCAGCTGAAGTTCAGCGTGGTTGCAGCGTCCGGTTCGCCACCCGCCGCGACCGCGTTGGTCAAGGCGCTGGAAAGCGTGGCAATGTTTCGCGATGTTGAAGCAAAGACCGACGGCGGCCGCGTCAACATCACACTACAAATTGCCGCTCCGCAAACGGCCGGTAACCCGGCAAGCGCGCCACCGGCCGAGCCTGCCGCAGCGCTGCCGGGCAAGGTGAGCGCTGTTTCGTCGATTTACCGCTACCCTGATGCGCCTGATGCGCCTGATGCAGATGCAGCGCAGGCGGGGCCATCGGCGTCGCCTCGTTCCGATCGTCGCACCGCTTCTGCCTGAACGATTAAGCACACGAACATGGCCGACAACGCTTCCAACACGACCAGTGCCAAGCTCCTCGGCGAGTGGCACACCAATGCGCGATTGCGCTGGGCCGTGTACCTGCTGTTGGGGATCGTGTGGCTGTACGCGATCCTCGTGTTGCGCGACGCAGTTTCGACTGAATATGGCAAATGGGACGCAATGGAAGCCAGCATCGCACGTGCGCGGAGCACCGCGGCCGAAGCCGATTGGCCGACGCGGGCGCAGGAAATCAAAGTTGCGCTGAACGATCTTGAGGCATTGCTGTGGCGGGACGGCAGCATCGGCCTGTCGCAAGCCGCCTTCGAAGAGCGTGTCGCGCAATCACTCGCGGCCTCCGGCGTGGTGGTACGCTCGTTGCGAACCACGGTCGGCACCGAAATTGCCGCCGCCCCGGCGCAAGCCAGTCTGGTCCAGCTTCGCTCGCGGGTGCAGGTCGATTTTCGACCCGCGACCATGTACAACTGGCTCGCATCTCTTGCGCGCGTACGGTACGAAAAAGCGCCGTCAATGTTTGTAGAAACGCTCAACATCCGGCCGGCAAGTTTCGGCCAACTTGCCACCGCTGAAATCGAAGTCGTCGGTTACGCGGTCAAAGCGACCACCGACAAAGCAGGTTTGCCAAAGTGAGCCTGCCTATAAAACGATGGTTGATTGCGCTGGCGCTTGCGGCCATTTTTATCATCGCCATTGCACCAGCGCCGCAACCGACGACCGCGCGCGGCATGCAGCCGCGTGACGGCTGGCTGGTACCGCGGCTGCCCGCGCCGCCAGCCAACCCGCAAGCGAGCGTGACTAGCTTGCTTAAAAGCAGCCTTTGGGGCGGCCAGGCGGATGCCGCTTCGCAAACTGACGACAAGGCCTCACGATGGCGCCTGGCCGGCATCACCGGCACCCCTGCAAACAGGTACGCCATCGTTCAATTCGGCGACGACCGAATCCAGCAACTCAAGGCTGGCGACAAGTTTCCCGACGGCACCGCGATCGCGCAGGTTCGAGAGGTGGGCGTTTGCGTTTTGATTGACGGAAAGAAACGATTCTTGCCCTTGGATAGCCAAGTGGTTCCGATTCTCTGGTAGCCGGTAAAATGCACTCACGATGACAATATTATCCCCACCGAATCGACGTGCCGCCGCCGCGCTACTGGCAACAGTGCTCGCAGGGTGCGCCGTTGTGCCTGTCATTCCGCCACCCTTGCAGGTATCGCCGCGAACAAGTGCCGCAGCCGCAGGTACGCCAGCAAATGCCGACGCCGCG